>Ga0209633_10003487_pt1 | contig 14503 bp, 16 predicted proteins | sample Cruoilmetagenom1_FD_187290 | JGI IMG/M metagenome (GOLD analysis project Ga0209633, IMG submission 187290) | Oil polluted marine microbial communities from Coal Oil Point, Santa Barbara, California, USA - Sample 1 (SPAdes) (version 2) | ecosystem: Environmental > Aquatic > Marine > Oil seeps ... | reverse complement strand
CGTGATTTCACTAACCCTCCTGAAGAAGACCGGCGGTGGTCGCATCGCTGCGCATGAGATCATGCTTGGGACAGCGGCGATTCGTAACCTGATTCGTGAAGATAAAGTCGCGCAAATGTATTCCTCTATCCAGACCGGGCAAGGCCAGGGTATGCAGACCCTCGATCAATGCCTGCAGGATCTGGTGGCCAAGGGCATCATTAGTAAAAATACTGCCCGTCACAAGGCCTCTAATAAAGATACTTTCGTGTAAGCGTGGGAAAGAGACGAGATTATGGATTTTGAATCGCTACTGAAATTAATGGTCCACAAACAGGCCTCGGATCTGTTTATTACCGCCGGTGTGGCGCCCAGCCTGAAGATCAACGGCAAGATCACTCCGGTGACCCAGACCACGCTGACGCCTAACCAGGCGCGCGAGATTGTCTATAGCGTGATGAGCCCGGCGCAGAAAAAAGAATTTGAAGCAAGTTATGAATGTAACTTTGCGATCTCGGCTTCGGGTATTGGCCGCTTTCGTGTCAGCGCCTTCCAGCAACGCAACAATGCCGGCATGGTGTTGCGCAAGATTGAAACCACGATTCCGACCCTCGATGGCCTGGGTCTGCCGGCCATATTAAAAGAGTTTGTCATGACCAAACGTGGTCTGGTGATCCTGGTGGGCGCCACCGGTTCCGGTAAGTCCACTTCATTGGCAGCGATGATCGGTTACCGTAACAAGAACAGTAGCGGCCATATCATTACCATCGAAGATCCGATCGAGTTTATTCATCACCATGAGGGTTGTATCATCACCCAGCGCGAAGTCGGGCTGGATACCGATACCTTTGAGGTGGCGTTAAAGAATACCTTGCGGCAGGCCCCCGATGTGATCCTGATCGGTGAGATACGTTCCCGTGAAACCATGGACCATGCTATCGCCTTTGCTGAAACCGGCCACCTGTGTCTGGCTACCCTGCATGCCAATAACGCCAATCAGGCGATGGATCGCATTATCAACTTTTTCCCGGAAGATCGGCGCTCACAACTGTTAATGGATTTGTCCCTGAATCTCAAGGCCGTCATGGCACAGCAACTTATTCCCACACCCGATGGCCAGGGCCGTGTCCTGGCAGCGGAGATTATGATCAATACCCCGCTGATTTCAGATTTGATGCGTAAAGGGGAGATACACTCACTCAAGGAACTGATGGCCAAGTCGCGTAACCATGGGATGCAGACCTTCGATCAGGCCCTGTATGATCTCTACAAGGCGGGCAGCATTACCTATGAAGATGCGATTAACCATGCCGATTCCGCCAATGAACTGCGTCTGATGATTAAACTCGGCGAATCGAAAAGCGCGGCGCGTAAACTGGATTCCTCACTGGACGGGGTGACCTTGCAGGATAACTAGGACCTTGCCAGCCCGGCCGATTCCAGTAGCTGCTTTACCACTTCATCATCCAGTCCGATATGTTCATTCATTAGCTGGCAACACGCCTTTGCCTCAGCAAGCTTTTGGCCAATGGTAAAGGGCACGTCTCCATATAAAGGACCATTCATGGAAAAATAGCTTTGCACATCACGGAACACCATGGCCGGGATAAAAGCATCAAATATTTCAATATCCTGATCCGGCGCCACATAAAAACACCAGTCACCGTGATAGCCCATGTCTCTGCAGATATTACCCAGGAGCCTTTTTTGTTGCTCAGACAATACAATGTCATTATCACTCATCACAAACACCTGCTAACAGCCCCAATCAAGTTGCGGCAAGGCCTTGAATGACCCGTACCCGGATTATCGGTAGATGCGTGGTTTTATGATGGAGATATTGTTAAGGCGTGTTAAAAAATCTAAAACAATTGTTACATGAAAAGCTTTATTGGTGATGTGTCTGGTAATAGTCGTTTACATTTTTGAAAAATTGCCGGCGCAAAGTTTCATCCATGAATTGCAGCTCGTCGATCACAGGCAAGTCTGGTAAGTGTTGCATGATCTCCGCCGCAAACAGGCCCTGGCCGCGCAGTTCAAACTCATTATTTTCGACAAGCACTTTAACATCTGTTGTGCCGCAACTGGGTGAATTGCGTTTAAAGATATAACCCGATAAAGCGGCGATCTCCTTCGCCGTTTTTTTACCGTATTCACGCAAGGCCCGGGTCATATCCATACTCGGGTCCGCAATGCCAAGGGCGCGAAGCTCGCCATGACAATCGACCAGTTGAATCGGCGGGCGGGGGACACCCATGCCCACCGCGACTTCCGGACAATAGGGGATAAGCTCAAAGCGTAGTGACAGTTGTTCGATAATGTAAGCATTTTTCTTATCCTCACCGTCATAGCGCACCTTCTCGCCGAGCAGGCAACTGCTGATGCCGATACGAACAGGTGGCTTACGTTTATGAATATTATTCAATTTCATCAGTGCAGCATAACCACGAATAAGACAAGCTGCATTATAGGGCTCCTCTAAAAATCCACTGAAGCCGCGCCGGCTGCGTTAAAAACAAGCTCAAAATGCTCATTTACTACGTGTAAACTGCGCTTTTTCGCTTGTTTTTGCCTTGCCGTCATCTGCTTGATTGAATTTTTAGAGGTGCCCTATACTGTAAAGGTATTACCTGAATGAATCGAGGTTTGATAGACCGTTATGAAAAGTCTTAGAGATTTGCCCATCCTTGGCTGGCGAGAATGGGTGGCCCTGCCCGACCTGGGGGTCGATAAAATCCGTTGCAAGGTGGATAGCGGGGCGCGTACCTCGGCCCTGCATGCCTTTTATGTCGAAGAGTTTACGAAAGATAGTATTAAAATGGTGCGATTTGGGCTGCACCCTGAGCAGGGGAATACGGAGAGGGAAATCCATTGTGAGGCAAAGGTCCTCGAACAACGCGATGTTACGGATTCAGGGGGGCATACCGAGATTCGTTATGTCATTGAAACAAAACTGGTACTTGGCAACGCCATTTGGCCGATTGAGGTCAACCTTACCAATCGGGACACCATGCGCTATCGCATGCTCCTGGGACGCACCGCGATTGCCGATAACTATCTGGTGGACGCCGGTGGCTCGCACCTGGCAGCGGATCCCGGCATGGAACCCGTGGCTCAACCCATACTCAGTCGTTTACACGATGAAGAGGAATAGCCATTGAAGATTATTATCCTGTCGCGTAATGCCCGCTTGTATTCAACGCGTCGCCTGGCGGAGGCGGCTGAACAACGTGGTCACGAAGTCAAGGTGGTTGATGCCTTAAAGTGTTACATGGATATTACCTCTGATCGACCGGCAATCTTTTACAAAGGTGAAAAACTGACTGGGTTTGATGCCATCATCCCGCGTATTGGCGCCTCCATCACCAAATTCGGTACCGCTGTATTACGTCAGTTCGAAATGATGGGGGTCTATCCCATCAATGAATCGGTGGCGATTACCCGTTCCCGTGACAAGTTGCGCAGTTTGCAATTGCTGTCACGCAAAGGTGTGGGACTACCGGTGACCGGTTTTGCCCACTCGGTGAGTGACACCGAGGATATTATCAATCTGGTGGGGGGCGCGCCCCTGGTGATCAAGTTGATAGAAGGCACGCAAGGGCGCGGTGTCGTGTTGGCCGAAACTCCAAAAGCGGCGGAGTCCGTTATCGATGCCTTTCATGAACTGGATGCCAATTTTATTGTGCAGGAGTTTATCCGAGAGGCGGCTGGCTCTGATATTCGTTGTTTTGTGGTCGGAGATAAAGTTGTTGCTTCTATGATGCGCACCGCCAAAGAGGGCGAGTTCCGCTCCAACCTGCACCGTGGCGGTGAGGCCCATCTGGTCAAGTTGAGTAAAGAAGAGCGGGCCACGGCGGTCAATGCCGCCAAGATCATGGGCCTGCACATGGCCGGTGTCGATATCCTGCGCTCCAACCGCGGGCCGGTGGTGATGGAAGTGAATTCCTCACCCGGTCTGGAAGGCATCGAAAAGGCCACTGGCAAGGATGTGGCCGACATCATTATTGAGTTTATTGAGAAACATGCCCGGCCGCATAAGACCAAAACCAAGGGTAAAGGCTAGAAGTCACCTCAAAAATGCACCTCACACTTCGATACGGCGTTGCGGGCCTACTCCGGTGCTCATTTACTTCGTGTAAACTGCGCTCCTCGTACGGCCCGCGACTTGTCTCAAAGCGTGATGCACATCTTTGAGGCAACTTCTGGTTACTCTTTAAGCAGCCCTGGCGGCGTTGAAAAGAATATTTAAAGTGCTCATTTACATTTATGCGATTCGCTCTCGCCCATCCCTGGGCTTCACGAAATAAGCACATCCATGTGCAAAACTCCGCTTTTAAATATTCTTTTCGCCTTGCCATTATCTGCTTAAAGAACTTAATATTTTTATCAAAAACGCACCTCACACTTTGATACGACTTTTGATTGGTTGTATAACGAACGCCTATACCGAATAAACTGTATCATCCACTATGTTAGTTATTTGAGAAATTAAGATATGAAAAGTCGAATTCTGTTATTACTGTCACTTTTATTGTTCGGTATACAAACCGCCCACGCCTGGACCGTCGAGCTCACCGAAGACGAGTTACAGGCCAAAATCAATCGCGCCTTGCCTATTGAGAAAAAGAAGCTGTTGTTCACGGTGCTGGTGTCGAGTATCGATGTTGAGTTAACCGAAGGCAGTGAGCGGGTGGGGCTGATTGCCGATATGGAAGTCAAGTCGCCTTATTTATCCACGGGCAAGGGTAGAGCTTATATTGACGGCAAGCTGGCCTATAATCCGGCCGATGGGTCTTTTTATTTTCATGATCCGGAAGTAAAGGATGTTAAGTTCGAGAATATCCCTGATAAGTATCACGAGGTGGTGCAGAAGATTTTTCAACGGGCCATTACGCGACGTCTGGCCAAAACGCCGATCTACAAATTAAAAGAAAATAAAATGAAACACCAGCTTGCCAGGACCTTGCTGAAGTCCGTCAAGGTCGTCGATCAGAAACTGGTGCTGGAGTTAGGTCTGTTGTGAGCAACCGCTGATTGTCTAGTGCAATCAGCGGTTTTTTGTAGACACATTCAGGATTTTGACTTGCTTTTCATAAACGGTTTGCTGAACTGGCAGGCTGACCAGACTACCGCCATATAGATCAAGCCACCAATCGCAAAGCGGTTGAATACAGCTTCACTGGCCTGCCGGGCCTGATGACTGGCGTAATCACCGGTAAAAATCATATATAGGGCCACCACGGTGATGGTCAGGCCGAGGGCGATATTGGCGCGTAAAAAACGCCGGCTGAAAAGGGACTTGCTGGATAAATCGAAGTGCATTACTTTCTCCTGTCTTTCATCAATTAGTAACTAATTAGAAGGTTAGTGGATTCTAATTGAGGTTCCTTGATCCAGGTCAAGTTGGTAGTAGTGTGTTAATGGGCGTGGGTAAGGCGTAGGGGGGGCTAGAAGAACTGTAAAGGGTTCTGACTTCTTAAGTTTGTAATTAATTAACAAGTACTCAGGTGTGGGTTGTATTTATGCTTGCTGATAATTTTTAAGATGGGTGTCTTGTTAATTGCTAATTTATATCAGCAGCATTTACTTTTTAACAATTTTATAAATCCGCCCACTTTCATACGAGGCGGCGTAGATTTCGCCGTTTTCATCTTCACCAAAGGTACTGATCAACAGGCCTTCATCACTAAAGTAATCCACGGCGAGCCGGAGCAGTGAGCGGGCAGCGAACAGGGTTTTGTGCTGGATGAGCTTGCCGTTTTTAACACGCAGACCCCAGATGGCCTGGCTGACGAAGTCGCCATAAAGATAGACACCGCATAACTCGGGAAACTGATTGCCGCGATAGACATAACCCCCCGTGATGGAGCGACCGACAGCGTGGTCGTAAGTGTAAATGGGTGGGGTGAGGCCTTTTGCATTGCACGTCGGGTTAACACCGGGCGTGCAGATATTCCCTTCCATGATGCGCCAGCCATAGTTTTTGCCTTTTTCAATTATGTCGATCTCTTCGACATCATCCTGACCGACATCCGCGGCATAGAGATCACCCGTCAGGCGATCAAAAGAGAAACGCCACGGATTACGCAGGCCCCAGGCCCAGATCTCCGGTCGGGCGTTTTGCTGCTGGATAAACGGGTTGTCCGGCGGAATCCCATAGGCCCTGCGCGCATCGCGCCGGTCCACATCGATGCGCAGGATCGCACCGAGCAGGGTCTTCAGGTTCTGGCCGTTATTCTGCGGGTCGTCACCCGAGCCGCCATCACCGGTGGCGATATAGAGATACCCATCCGGGCCAAAGGCGAGTTGTCCACCATTGTGGTTACCCCAGGGTTGTTTGATCCGAAGCAAAATGCGTTTACTGGCCGCGTCGGCCTGGCCATTTTTATTAACACGGTATTCCGCGATCACCGTGGTGAGCCCGTTGTGATCGGTGGTGTAGTTAAGATAGAAGCGACCGTTCTGTTTAAAGCGTGGATGAAAGGCAATCCCCAGCAGACCCTTCTCACCGCCATCGACGACACGCTTACGAATATCCAGAAAGGCTTGCTTAACCAACTTGCCATCACGGGCCACCCGAACCACACCCCGTTGTTCCAGGATAAACAACCGACCACTGCCATCACCGGCATGGGTGATGGCAACCGGGTTGTCCAGCCCATCAACAGCCAACTGCAACTTGATGTCAGGAATCGCCGTCAGCGAATCCGGCGCCTGACACGGTGCGGCCAGTGCCGTGGTCTGCACAAGCAAAAGGCCGAGGGTTATAAATAGCATGTGAGAGAACAGGCGCATGGGTTAAAGATAAAACCAGTGGGGTACGAAATCAACAACAGACAAAGTGAGAGAAATGGCCTGGTATTAAAAAAGCGCCTTCTCCCTTAAGGGGCGAGGGAGTGGTGGCTTTGGGATGGGGTTTGAAGTTATTCTGACGGATGTCAGTGGCTGATATGCAGGTAGTATGAGTCTGAAACGTCGACTTATGGGAGAGCCCTTTAACCGTGCCAAATATCCTGACCTCAAATATCACACTTCCCATGCGTATTTTTCTGATTAGTATATTGCTCTTGTTTGTCTCGACCTGTTCCACATTGCCCGATGTGGTGACGCCGCAACCTGAAGTGCAGCCAGAGAGAAACATCAGCGTATACGTCGCTACCCAGGGCTGGCATACCGGTTTTATCGTGCCAACCGCTGAGCTGAAATCCGACATGTCGTTTCTTACGCAGCGCTTCGGGGCGGTGGAGTATCTGGAATTCGGCTGGGGTGACAAGGCGTATTATCAGGCGCGGGAGAACTCGCTGTGGCTTGCCATCCAGGCGCTGTTTTGGCCGACGGAAACCGTGATGCATGTGGTCGCCGTGCCAATGCATCCACCAATGCATTTCCCCGAAAGCGAGGTGATCGAAATCAAACTTTCCGCCAATGAATTCCAGTCATTGCGTACCTACATCCGGCAAAGTTTTTATTACGATGAGCAGGGACAGGTGATCGCCTTAAAGAAGGGACTGTATGGCGACAGCCAGTTTTATCAGGGACAGGGAAAATTTTATATGCAGAACACCTGCAACAAGTGGACGGCCAAGGGGCTCAAGAGTGCAGGTATGGATATCTCGCTGTGGTTCAAACAGACGCAGGACAGCATTATGTCCTATCTGCGTGACCGGAAAACGCAGAGAGAAGGTCAATAGGCTTTCAAACGAGAAAAGGCATTATAGGGAACAGACCGGGTTTTAATTAATCGTGGTCTGTCCCTGATTTCCTGATGTCATAACTTATTGATTCTGATCACTATTTTGTAGGGATCCCTCAGGATCTGACCCGGGTTTTCTGTGCGCCATGGATGGCGCACATCAGGTGTGAATAGGTGCGAAATTAGAACGTACTACCTTTTTTTACAGGTAGTCTCAAACCTGAAACCCTGTTAAAACAGGGTAATTAAGCGTAAGCTGACATCAGCGTTAGTGACTGATAGGAAAGGAGTGGATCAGGCATCGAACAGCATCATCATTTGCCAGCATTCTGTCTTTCTTGTTTGTTTATTAGTTGAGTTTAATAGGTGTGTGTTTAAAGGACCCCTTTAATTCTGGTATAAAAAACTATGCGATTAAGATTTCGATTAGGTCCATTCACTTTTGGAAAAGGTGGCACCCGCTTAAGTCTTTGGAAGGGTGGTGCGGGAGTATCGATTCCTTTATCAAAAAAGAAAGGTCGCTCTTTTGGCAAGCTAAGTCTCGGCCCTGTCAGTGCATACTTTGGGAATTCATCGAGCAAGGCAGCTAAAAAGCAAAGCTTGCACAGTATCGGCTCTGACGAAGAGGTAGCGATTGAGGCATTAGGCGCTGACCAACAGCTCATCAATAAACTACAAAATAATGGAGTCCCGTGGCGTGGTGTCCAGGAATGTCTTAAGGAAGCGCTCCCAAAGCACCTCGACGGTTGTAACGGTATCGCATACAGACTTGTACCAAAGGCTATGGATATCGTTTTTGGCGAACAGAATATTGCTTGGAAAACCGAGAAACGACCATCAAAGAGCGGCAAAGGCCATACTACATGGATCGTAATAATATAAAACAGTGCCTAGCACTAAAAGGGCTCTGACCCCTTAAATTTTTACCCCTTAAATTTTTAAATTTAGAGGATAGGTTTAGAGTGGGACCAAATATCATCTTCATATCTGGAATTCATGGAGTAGGAAAAACTACCTTGTGTGAATTTCTTTCAACTGAGCTTTCTATAAGTCATTATTCCGCAAGTGATCTAATCAGTAAATATGCGCAAATCGAATTACCAAAGAGTAAACACGTATCAAATATATCTGGTAATCAGGATACTTTGATAAAAGCGATAAATAAATTTCTATCAGTAAGTATAGATTACATTCTAGATGGCCACTTCTGCCTCTTAGACAAAGAGGGTAATATTACAAAAATCCCTTTTTCTACATATGAAGAAATGAAACCAACGGCTATAGTCTGTCTATACGAAGATGCAGATATTGTATATGAGAGGCTAAAAAGTCGAGATAGTCATAAACATAACAGAGAATTGCTAGATGCATTTCAAATTGCAGAAATTTCCTATTCACAAGAAGTAGCTAAAAACTTAGGGGTTCCATACTTTTTGGGGAAATCGGGAGAAGATCGAGAAGGAATCCGTGACTTTCTAATTGCTACGGCTAAAGGAACTAACCTATGAGAGTGCTACTCGATACAAATATATTAATTCATAGAGAGGCAAATAGGGTAGTTAACGAAGAGATTGGTACTTTATTTAATTGGCTGGATAAATTAGGGTACGAAAAATGTATTCACCCATTTTCTGTTCAGGAACTAGAAAAGCATAGTGACCCTGATGTTGTCAAAACTATACAAGCAAAGATAAGGAATTACAATCTACTTAAGACATTGGCGCCTGAAACTCAAGAAATAGAGGCGTTGAGGAAAAAATACGATTCAAATAATAACGATAACATCGACACTTCCCTGCTTAAAGAGCTGTTCGCGAAAAGAGTTAATTTTCTGATCACTGAGGATAGAAAAATTCATACCAAAGCAGCTGAGCTTGGTATTTCTAATTTTATTTTTACAATTGATGATTTTCTTGAAAAAGTAACTTCTGAAAACCCAGCACTTTCTGAATACAAAGTGCTCTCAGTAAGAAAGAAATATTTCGGTGAAATTGATTTAAAAGACTCATTTTTTGATTCATTTAGAGAAGATTATAATCAATTTGACGCTTGGTTCAATAAAAAATCGGATGAAGAGGCTTATATTTGTCAATCGGATAAGGGGGAGATGTTAGCTTTTCTGTATATCAAGCGTGAAGGAGAGGGTGAGAACTATAGTGATATTGAACCAGCATTCAGTAAAAAAAACAGGCTTAAGATTGGTACATTTAAAGTTATATCAAATGGGTACAAGCTTGGTGAGAGATTCTTAAAAATAGTATTTGACAATGCCCTAAACTACCACGTAGACGAAATTTATGTAACACTTTTCAAAAAGACTGAAGAACACGAACGATTAATAGGTTTACTAGAGGACTGGGGTTTTTATGATTATGGAATTAAGCATACGCCTACTGGCAATGAGTTAGTCTTTGTTAAGGACTTTCACCCACAGCCAGATCATCATCAACCAAAGTTTACTTATCCTTTTATTGATAGAAATCGAAGATATTTCATCGTCCCTATTTATCCTGAATACCACACGGAATTATTGCCTGATTCAATTTTAAAGACTGAATCACCTAAAGATTTCATTGAAAATGAACCTCACAGAAATGCAATCCAAAAAGTATATATATGTCGCTCAATATTTAGAGATTTAATTCCTGGTGACATCATCGTTTTTTATAGAACAGGAGGCTTTTATAGATCGGTAACAACAACCGTAGGTGTGGTGGATGAGGTTATACATGATATTGATAATGAGGATCACTTCATACAGCTTTGTAGGAAGCGCAGTGTATTTACTGATGATGAGCTGAGGAAGCATTGGAGATATAATTCACATAATAGACCTTTTATTGTTAATTTTTTATATCTATACTCATTCCCAAAGAGGCTAAATTTAGAAAGATTAATTGAGCTTGGTATAATTGCAGATGTAAGAAGCGCACCTAGAGGCTTTGTGGAAATTACACTTGATCAATTTAATATCATATTAAGGGAATCAAATAGCGATGAAAGTTTTATTATCGATTAAACCAGAGTATGCAGAAAAAATACTATCAGGTTATAAAAAATATGAATTCAGGAAAAAATTATTTAAAAACCCAATGGTGAAAAAGGTAATTATTTATGCATCAAGTCCCATTCAGAAGGTAGTCGGAGAATTTGATATAGAATATATTTTATCTCTGGAACCAGAAACTTTATGGGAAAAAACAGAAAGATACTCTGGCGTAGATAAGGAGTTTTATGATAGCTACTTTAATGGGAAAGAAATAGGGCATGCAATAAAGGTTAAGAAAACAAAACGATACCGAAAACAATTAGACTTGAGAGATTTTGATATAGAGTATGCGCCGCAATCGTTTGTGTATATTTAAGTAATATATTTATGACAAATATGTAAATTGTATTTAAATACAAATTTATCTTATAAAACTTTATATTTTCATAAATAAGTAGGGATAGATGCCTGTTAATTGGAAAGAATACCAAGAAGAAGCTGCTGGATTTTTCCGAAAACTAGGATTAAATGCCATAGAGGAGGCACATGTTGAGGGCGTCAGAGGGAAGCATGATATAGATGTTCTAGTTGAAGGAAACTACCATGGTATAGATTTTAAATGGGTAGTCGAATGTAAGGCATGGAAAAGTAATATACCCAAAGAAAAAGCTATGGCGCTACTGTCAATTGTCCAAGATATTGGCGCAGATAGAGGTTTTTTGCTATCAGAGACAGGTTTTCAGTCCGGCGCTATTAGAGCAGTCACTGGTAGTAATATTACCCTTACGTCGTTAGCAGACTTGAGAGAGGTCGTAAAAGAAGACCTTGTAGAAGCCTCCATCATGAAATTAAGTTGGCGTGCCGATAGAGCCATGGAGAAACTAAAACGTCTACATAAAGCAACAGAAGATTATTTCTCACAGTATTCGGATCAAATGGGTAAACTCTTTATGCTCTCCCTAGTATTTGAGGATGCACTTGAAGGGAAATACCCAAGTATCTACAAAATAGAGTATAAAGGGCAAGAGTGTATACGGCATAAAGTCCATTCATTTGATGAGCTGATCGAAAAAGTCAATCAAATAATAAGCGAAGCTGAGGCATATACTGAAGCACATAGCGGTGAGTTAAAGTAGACGGAGTGATTTAGAGATCAAGCAAAAAGCGGGTCAGAGAGCAATACTTTTTAACAAAACGTAAAAGAGGATGGAGGGATTTAATTTTAACCAATTGTTCGATATGAGTGCTTTAATATTTATAGACACAAACATTCTTTTGGATTTCTATCGGTATCCTAGAGGTAGCGCGATCCTTTCTGTCCTAGATCATATTGAAAATAATCTCGAAAAAATTATTACCAGTACACAAATAGAAATGGAGTATAAGAAAAATCGTCAAAAAGTAATCTTAGGCTCAATGTCTGAAATGAAAGGACCTAAATGGGATTCTCACAAGCTACCAGTAATTCTATCAGGAACACAAGCGGCTCAATCAATTGAAAATGATAAAAAAGATATTGAGAAGCAATCAAAAATCTTGCGAAAAAAAATTGAATCTGTTTTAAGAAACCCATCGAGAAATGATGATGTGTTTAAGACTCTTCAAAAACTATTCAAAGCGGACTCTCAGCTAAATTTAAAGAGACCAGACCCAACTAGGTTCACTATACGAAATTTGGCCCGAAAAAGATTTATCTTAGGATATCCACCAAGAAAAGATTCTGATGTGGCTATAGGCGATGCAATAAATTGGGAGTGGGTAGTTCACTGCGCACAAAAAATGAATCAAGATGTTGTCATTGTTTCGAGAGATTCTGATTATGGTTGCAAATTAGGTGATCAGCCAATAATTAATGATTGGTTGGCGCAGGAGTTTAAGCAAAGGGTTAATATTAGAAGGAGAGTTACATTAACTGACAAGCTAATGGATGGCTTTAAATTTGCGGATATAACTGTCAAGAAAAAAGAGATTGAAGCAGAGGATCAAATGTTATCTTCTCGAAGCAAAGATAAAGAAGCGGCTTATAATTTAAACGAGACAGATTTTGAGAAGATATTTAATGAGGTGTTTGGGGATATTTTTGGTAATGATAAAAAGACATGATAGTAGGTGATAGACAAAAATAAAAGCAGTCGATAACAATTAATAATGATTGCGATTTGTCACTGCCCCTTTCCTGGATTTTCGTTCATGCGCAACCGTGCCACCAGTCAGCAATGACTTTGCCGAAAGAAAGGGGACGGAGGGAATTAAGTTTGACCAATTTAGACAACTAAAGGAGTCAGAGCCCTTTAATCGTTTATCCCTCCAATCCTGGTTTTTTATATCAAAGTGAACCAAGGGGCTATTAGCCCCCTGGTTCTTCGGCTATCACTCACCACTAACGGGAGTTAATCGATAGACCTGTGGGTAATATGTACCTGCGATATAGGTGGTACCAACGATCTGCCCGGCATCATTGATCGACACAGCCATACCTCTGCCACAGGTAGCCAGTTCAGGACAAAGGCCCTGCAAGACTGGCGCGAGGTCCGTCATCACTCCGTCCTGCCAAAGGAAAGGATGCTGAATTCCCTTTGCGGTATATGCATACCCCACGACTTGGCCATGATTATTGATGGTCTTCGCGATTCCCCCTGTTCCACCCAGGCTTCCCAGCGAAAGAATACCGCCCGTCTGCCATAGCACCGGCGTACTTCTAAAAGGATACGAAGCTGACCTACTGTAACCCACAACCTGACCTGCATCATTAATATCAAGGCCATAACTACTACCATCATCCGGTAAGGTACCCAGGTCCATGGGAACATCATTTTGCCAGATAACAGCATGTGTCTTTCCAGAAGCTACCTGCGCCGTACCACTGACCAGACCATGTGCATTTATCGCATAGGCACGGGAAGAGGTATAACCATTCAGCCCATTCAGAAAGCGTGATTCACCAGCCTGATAAATGAAGGCCCGAGGCTGGTAGTTAAACTGAACCTGACCCACCACATCACCCACCACGTTGATATCGTCAACTGCACCATAGCCTGCGGCCACACCTCCAATCTCTGAACGTTCACCGTTCATCCATATTACCGGCCTGTTGTTGAAATGGCCCACTATCACACCGCCTGCATTAATTCCACGTGCCGAGCTATAAACACTCTGCTCATCCGGTGTCAGATTGGCATAACTACCATCTGAATTCCAGATGACCGCATTTCGAGTCCACCCACTACCCTTCCCCTCACCAACAATTGCACCATGTGCATTCATTGCAATAGGAAAATGGGTACCTGATGCCGACGGTAAGAGTTCAACCAGGTAACCATTGGCGGTATAGCTCGTCGCAGCTATAACCTGATTCACACTCAGCAACAATGACAGGCTAAGTAACAAACCAAATAGTATTGCCCCGGTTATTTTTTTCACTCCATTACCTACGGCGTTATTTCTGTATAAAGTTTTCATACTTTCTCCTTGTAAATAGTTGATATTCGGCAAACATCCAACCCGAATTTAAAAATGTTTCATTCTTACCTATGCATTCCAGCTCTACTTTTCCGGGCGAACGACAGACACAGCACGGCACAGGTCTGTTATATGGCCACTAACAGAGCACATAGTTATTAACAAGCAAAGAGAAAAAAATATTCCTTTAACAGATACTGATGAATAAACCCTGACATTAAAGAAATAGGTGTCAGAGCACAATTGTTACTAATATAGGTCGATGTGTAGTGGTCTAATGAACCCGGACACCAACATAGGTGGTAAAATAGCCACCGAGGAAGAGGTGTTCGATGACGAGAAAACGACGTACATTTACTACAGAATTTAAACATGAAGCGGCC
>Ga0209633_10003485_pt1 | contig 14509 bp, 8 predicted proteins | sample Cruoilmetagenom1_FD_187290 | JGI IMG/M metagenome (GOLD analysis project Ga0209633, IMG submission 187290) | Oil polluted marine microbial communities from Coal Oil Point, Santa Barbara, California, USA - Sample 1 (SPAdes) (version 2) | ecosystem: Environmental > Aquatic > Marine > Oil seeps ... | reverse complement strand
CATATAAGTTACTGATATTGATTTTTAATTTTTTTATAAAACTTCTTTACGGTAAAAAAAGCTTTCTTTTTAATTCCATGATTTGAAATAAGTCCTTTTCTATTCCAACCATCTTGAATAATTGGCAATACCCTTTTCGGAGATCTAAAATCATTCAAAATCCAAGGGCTTGTTCCTCGTATATTTGGAATTTTTTCAATCATTTTTAAATTTTGTTGATACAAATATTCTTGATATTCCTCGGTCCAGCGTTCTTTAATGGTTCCATGTAAACCTTGTAAAGCACCTCCACCAAATTCTGAAATCACCACGGGTTTATTAAATTTAATAGCCCATTTGGCATCCGGGGCATCTTTAAGCGAACCACCATACCATCCTGTATATTGATTAAAAGCAACTATATCGAGATTACTTCCGATTTCATCATCAACTATATTAATCCCTTCTTTATTATGTTTTTCTAAAGCGGCACTAATTAGTCGTGTATTATCCATACTTTTAGTATGCGCAATTAACTCTTTCAAAAAAGTGTTTCTAGATTCAGAAGGAGGCGTTTCGTTGGCCATCGACCAAATAATTATGGAAGCACGATTCTTATCTCTTGAGATTGCTTCGGACAACTGATTCTTAGCATTATTCAATGAATTCTTATTGGTGAAATCTACGGTCCAATACACAGGGATTTCTTCCCAAACCATCAATCCCATTTTATCTGCTAATTTTACGATGTGTTCATTATGAGGATAATGTGCTAATCGTACATAGTTGCATCCTAATTCTTTTGCCCAATTTAAGGAAACCAAAGCATCAGCCTCATTATAAGCACGAGCACCGCGCATGGCATTCTCTTCGTGAATACAAATCCCTCTTAAGAAAATGGACTTTCCGTTTAATAGAATATTTGGTCCTTCAGTTTTTATAGTTCTAAATCCTATCTCATCCTTTAAGGATTGAAAATTTGTTTTAATATATACATCATATAATTTTGGCGATTCAGGTGACCAATATTTAATTTTTTTAGAATTGATTTCAAATTCTACCTTTCCATTATTATCTGTTGGTATTAGTTTATTTATTTTTAGTTCAGGAATAGAAATTGTTACATTTTCATTTGCCTTAACTCCGTTTAACAGAACGTATCCTTGAATAGTATTTGAATTTCCTTTTTTAAGTTGAATTTTATAATCTTGAATAAGAGTTGTTGGTTCTTCTATCAGTTTGACATCTCTAGTAATTCCTCCATAGTTCCACCAGTCTGTATTAATTGTAGGAATCGCTTCTTTAAAACGTTTATTGTTGACCTTAACTACCAAATAATTATCCTTTGACTTAACAACCGACGTAACTTCAAAATTAAAAGGTGTAAAACCGCCTTCATGTATACCTAGTTTTGTTCCGTTTAAATAGACTTCAGCTTTATAATTAATCGCTCCAAAGTATACAAAAAGTCGATTGTGTGCATTAGTCAACTCATAATCAAAAGAACGTTTGTACCATATAGTACCTTCATAATAAAATAGCTTTTCTTGTTGAGAATTCCAGTCTCCGGGAACGGTTAGCGTTGGCGATTTATCAAAATCATACTCTACCAATTCCATCCTATTGTCTGTATGATAATTATTGAAAAACGCAGAATTGTTTTTCTTATCGAATTGATCATAAGGTTGATATCGATAATTGTAGTAACCCGTTTCATAGGGATCAACTATATAATGCCAAGTGCCGTTTAAGCTAGTTACATTTCTATTACTAGTGTTTATCAGTAAATCTTGAGAAAGACCAATTAATGGTAGAAGGAATAACACCTTTATTAGAAAAGATTTGATCATAATTAAGTTTTATATGATTAGAAAACTATTTATTCTCTATTATATATGGAGCAAGAATTTTTGTCCATAATTGATATCCTTCATCAGATAAATGCAGACCATCTTTAACAAACAATTTCTCGAGTGGTTTACCGTCTTCACCAATCATTGGCGAAAATATATCAATAAAATTTCCATTTGATTTGGTATTTAGGTATTCATTGATCATAGTATTGGTTTTTTTCATTTCTAATACTTTTGACCATCTGTTCAAGCTTGGTTTAATGGCTATATAAGATACTTTAGTTTTTGGTAATTTAGCTTTTATCATACCATATAGTGTACAAAAATCGCCAAAAACTATTTCAGCTGATTTTCCGTTTTGCACGTCATTATCTCCTGAATAGATTACTATTTTTTTTGGATGATACTTTAGAATAACTTGGTCAAAATTTTCAATAAGATCTATAATCTGAGAACCGCCAAAACCTCTATTTAAAATATTGGGGTTATCAAAATCTTTAGCTGGATCTTTCCAGAATTTTATTGATGAACTTCCTGTAAAGAGAATTCCCCCCTGAGAGGGGGAATCTCCATTCAGACTATCAAAGGCATTTATTTCGTCTTTCCAATTGCCATCATATTCTTGTGCGAAAGAACTAAATGCTAAAAATAAAATGAAAACAAAAAAGTTTATTTTAATTCTCATTACAGAATATATTAATATCCATCATTTTGAGGATAGTTAGGTCCTAATAATTCAAGTTGTGCTTCAGGAATTGGCCAGTTTACTAAAAAAGGCATAGACTGAATTAATACGCGCGGGTCACCACTACCATAAGTTTGATTGTAATCGTCATTACCCATGTGATCTTCAAGATACTCAAGTAATACTCCCATTCTTTTTAAGGTGTACCAACGCTGTCCTTCATATGCCAATTCTCTGGCTCTTTCATCTAAAATGGCTTCTTGATCAATAACATCAATACTTGCAGCATTAGCTCTGTTTCTAATAGCATTTATATATTCTAATGCGGTACCTGTATTACCATTCATCATATGCGCTTCAGCACCGATTAAATAAGTTTCAGCCAATCGATAAATTGAAACATTCTTAAAATGAGTTCTATCTGTGGGATCTGCTTCTTCATCACGATATTTAAGAAATCCAGGGTTTATTCTTACATAATAATTTCTTACTTCACTAGCATCCGTACTAAATTGATCATAAGTATCAATAGTGTCTCCTACTTGTCTACTTTCATCTTCCGGAGTGCCAGGATCATCTTGTGGTAAATTTTCAGGATCATTAAAGAAATAATAACTGATATAATACGTACCATCATCTCTATCATCATTAGGGTCTTCTTTAAGTAAGTTTCGCAAGTAATTGTTTAACATCACAAAACCTGCACCACTACCTCCATTTTGATCTGATTTTACTGCTCCCGGAGTTAAGTGATATTGTGGAATAGCTTTCCAACTAGTAAAAGTTGACCTTTCACCCCCAAGAGTTTCTCTTTTAGTCTGTGTAGCAAATAAAACTTCATTTTTACTCAAGGCACCTGCAAAAACATCTTTGGTATTCGGTTCCAAGCTATAACTTCCATTGTTGATAATGGCATCAGCTTGAGCAGCCCCTTCTGGCCAATCTTTTTCCCACATTGCTACTTTTGCTCTTAAATGACGAGCTGAAGCTTGTGTCCACCTGCCATATTCCTCCGTGGTCCATTCTAAATTAGTAATAGCAAATTCAAGGTCACTTTTTAGCAAGGCAAATATTTCTGCTTCTGAAGATTTATCGGCCGGTTTGTCAAAAGCATTTTCCGGCGTTGTAGGTTCTGTAGTAATAAAAATATTATTGAACAGTCTGTACAAACTGAAATAGGAATGAGCTCTAAAAGCCCTTGCCTCTCCAATAATCTGATTTTTTTTAGCTTCATCAATATCTGCTAAATTTTCAGCCCCTTGTATAATGGCGTTGGCTCTATCTATTATCTTATAATACTGAGTCCAATATTTAACATAACCTCCTCTGGTTCCAAAATCACCTACACTAACACCCCAAGCTAATCTACTATATAAAGATTCTGCACCTGCTCTACCTAATACCAAATCTGATTTATTTTGTAGAATCTCAGTAGAAAAAGATGTAGTTTGAAAATCTCTGTTTAATGTATACAAACCTACTACAGCAGTTTCTAAGCCATCAGAAGTGTTGTATAGAAAATCTATAGAAGTGTCGGATAAAAGTTCATCTTCGAGAAAATCTTCACAAGAAACGAAGATAAATAAAGTACATACTAACCATATGCTCTTTTTATAATTAAATATATTTTTCATTTTTTTCATTTTTAATATTTTTAAAATCCTAATTTAACTCCAAATGTAAAGCCTTTGGTATCTGGAAATGCACCTGCAGTATTTTCAGGGCTGTACGATTCAAAATCAGTATTGGTAAATAAATTTGTACCCGTACCATATATTTTAGCACTTGTTAAACCTACTTTACCAACAACATCTGTAGGGAGGTTATACCCTAATGTCAAGGTTCTAAGTCTAGTATAATTTGCATCTCTTATTGAATAAGCACCGAGATGAGAATGTTGATCTTTTTTAGGTCTAGGGTATTGCGTTGAAGGATTCTCAGGTGTGTAATAAGGTATATATATTCCATTAAGATTTCCTTTGATAGATTCTCCTCCACCTGCTGCTTCTGAAAAGAAAGGGTTTGTCTTCCTTACACCTTGAACGATATAAAAATCTGCAAACAATTCAAAACCCTTATAATTAAGGGTAGTAGTAATAGAACCATACCAATCAGGGTCTTCACTGATAAAAATATTATCCTCAGCATTAATTTCACCATCATTATTTTGATCTACAACACGTATATCACCGGCACTTGGGTTTGGAGTGACAGCAGTAAGGTCATCACTTTCTTGCCAAATACCATCAAACTGAGTTGTCCAAGTATTATTCAAAGGTTGGCCCACGGCTAAACGTTGTGATCTAAATCCGCTATCTAAATAGGTTAAATCGAGAGGATTTCCATCATCATCTAATTCGCCCGTTAAAGAAATTACCTCATTATCATTAGCGGAGTATGTAAGCCCTACAGACCATTGTAGATCTTCTTTTTTAATAATGTTAGTATTCAAAGTAGCTTCAATACCTCTATTTTCAACTTCACCTATGTTAAAACGTGTTACAGAAAAACCAGTAATTCCAGGAACAACACGATCTAATAATAGATCTGTAGTATTTGCTTTATAATATTCTAATGTACCCGTAAAAAGATTATTAAATAAACCGAAATCTACACCAACATTTAATGTGGTAGTGGTTTCCCATTTTAGATTAGGATTAGGTAATCTATTAGAAGCAGCAAATCCGCCAGTGGTGACCCCGTCAAACACAAATGGTAAAGCATCAGCAACCCCAAGTGATTCAAGAGGATTTATACCCTCATTACCCGTAGCTCCGTAACTCAATCGTAATTTCAATTCATTAATACTTTCACTATCTTTTAAAAATGATTCATTATGTATTTTCCATGCAAAAGCTGCAGCCGGAAAATACCCCCATTTATTATCCGCTGCAAACACAGATGATGCATCTGCCCTTACAGAAAAATTAAATAAGTATTTATCTAACAGTCCATATCTTGCACGTCCTAAAAAAGAAACCAATCTTCTACGATCAACTTCTCTCGATATATCCTTACCAAATCTAGTAGGAGTTAGTAAAACTGTTGCTGTGCCGTTAAATCCAAGATTATCGTTGGCAAAACCAGATTTTCTAACTGCAGTTTTAGTAGTTCCTCTTTCGCTTACAGCATGTACAAAAGTGAAATCTAATTTATTGTCGTCATTTATTGTTGGAGAATAGTTTATGATATTCTCTATTAAATGCTCTTTATAAAAGGAAGTAAACAATTGTGCAAGACCATCTACACCATTATCTCCACTTGAGTGAAGTCTTGATTCGTAAATACCTTGTCGCGCATTTCTATTTCTTAAAAAAGTATTTAATTTATAAGATAATGTTGGTGTAAAATTATAGGTACCAGTAATGTTAATATCAGTAAGGTTTGTTCTTATTTCATTTACTGATTCTCTTGCATTCCATAATGGATTTACCGGAAAATCAGCATCTAGGGGAAGTCTAACCAAACTACCGTCATCATTAAATGGCTTAGCCAAAGGAGAGATATTAATAAAACCTATTCCACCAGCTTCTATATCTTGTTTATTAAGCTGAAAATTTACATTACCTTGGAGACTTAATTTATCATTTACTTTTTGATCGACATTCAATTTATAAATGCCCCTTTCAAAACCAGAGCCAGGTCTTAAACCATCTTCGGTAGTATAACTAACACTTGAATATACTTTAGTAGATCCAGTTCCACCAGAGACACTTAAAGAATGATTATGTAGAGTCGCATTTGTCAATACAAGATCTTCCCAATCTACAAAATTACTATTTGCAATAGCATCAAGTTCAAAAGCGTTAAAAAATACATCATCATCAAGAAAATCACCAGTAGCTCTGTCTCTATTAGCTTCTCTTTTTAACGCTATAAATTCTTCACCACTATTTAATCTAAAGTTTTTTGTCAAACGTCTTGTGGTAGTATAACCATGATAATTTATAGCTATTTTACCCTCTTTACCTCTTTTAGTTGTGATTAGAATAACACCATTTGCGGCTCTTGCACCATAAATAGCTGTTGCAGAGGCATCTTTAAGTACCTCAATAGACGCAACATCATCAGAAGCAACATCATTAATATCATCATATGGTAATCCATCAACAATGATCAAAGGAGAATTTCCTTCTAATGAAACTTTTCCACGAATTAAAATATCTGAGGTTCCCCCCGGTCTAGCATCAGTTAAATTAATCTGAACACCTGCAGCTCTACCTCTTAACATTTCTGCAACGTTTGTAGTTGGTACTGCTGTGGCTTCAGCCAAGTCTACGCTTGTTACTGAACCAACCAGGTCACTCTTCCTTTGAGTACCATAACCTACTACAATAACTTCTGCTAATGCATTTGCATCGGCCTGTAGAGTAATCGTATGTTCTCCATCGATAATTGTCACTTCCTGACTTACATAACCTATAAAGGAAACTACTAAAGTTGTAGCATCAGAAGCTACTGACAATGAGAATTTACCATCAAAATCTGTTGATGTACCATTATTGGTACCTTTTTCTACAACCGAAGCTCCTGGTAATGGAGTACCGTCGTCAGATGAGAGAACAGTACCTGTTACTGTTTTTTGTGCTTGCGCATTGGCAATACAAAAACTGAAGAATACAAAAAATGAGAAGAGTATTCTAATTTTTTTTGGGAATAATTTTAAATTCATATTATTTGATTTAGTTAAATTTTAACGCTGAGAAATATCCCAGCATAATAATATTGATAAAATTACATGCAAAAAACAATAAGATTCACACATTACACCCCGATAAAAAACGAACATCATAATTTATTTTTAAAAAAATTGTTTTTTTGAGCACATATATAGAGTTTTTTTTACGTGCATCACTTTAAGAAAAAATCATAATCAAGCAGTTTATACGGCCAATGTTGTGGTAATGTTGTGGTAAAAGAGTATGATGTTGTGGTGTTAAATTTCCAAGATGTGGTTTACTAAACTCTTATCATGAGATAAATGCATCTTTTTTCTCAACCTATAACGTTTAGTTTCAACACTCTTAACAGACATATTAAGTAAAGGGGCAATTTCCTTTGATGATAAGTTCAGTCTTAGATATGCACAGAAACGTAAATCATTTGGTGTTAGCTCTGGATATAACTGTTTCACTTTTTCTAAAAAGTCTTTATCAACATTATTAAATGCTTCTTCGAAAAATTCCCAATCTTTTGTATTATTAATATTATTATCTATTAATCGAACAACTGAGGTATTATTTGATTGATTCTTATTTTTTAGTTCTTTTTTTATGCTTCCTAATACCTCGTTCTTTTTAATAATACTCATTGTCGAAATTGCCAACTCTCTATTCTTACTTTCTATGGCTTCATTTAATTTCTCATTTTTAATGCGAGTAATTAATTGTTCACTCTCTAATTGTTTGTGCTCATGTTGTTTTTTATAATACCATTTATAAGCTTTATGAGTAATCAAAGTAATCCCTAAGAGTGAAAGTAAATAAATTAAGATAGCAACATTCGATAAATACCATGGACGGTTAATTTTGAAATCATAATTTATAACATTGGAAGTTATTTTATTTCCAATTTTAGCACGAATTTTAAAATTATAATCTCCAAATAATAGATTCTCAAAAACAAGTTCGGATTTGTCCGTCCACTCACTCCATCGATCATATCGACCCATCAGTTTATATTGATATTTTACTATTCGGTATTTATCATACTCTGGAACGCTATAATTAAAAACAACCGTATTTTGGGTATAATCAAATTCGCCATTAGCAGACAAATCAACATCAATCTTAGTAGCATCAATTGTACTCAAAGTAACTGAGTTTAATATTATTTCATGTTGGTTCAGTTGATTGAACTCTGAAAGGTCTAAAGTGATATACCCGTCAGTAATACCTAATAAATATTTGTCCTTGTTAAATAATGAAATATTCTCATATCCAATTTGGCCTTTTCGTAGTTGGTCAGGGATAGGAATTCTATTAATTTTAAGTTGATTGGTTAGATCATTAACGTCAACATAATTTATATTATCATTAGAAAATGTCCACAATTTTTGAGTTGGGTCAACTACCAGTTTTCCTGACGCATATTCTGAATCCAAAACTGCAGAACTTAATAAAGAATCTTTAATAAAATTATTGTTAGAGTCGTCATAAGCCATAACACCTCCCTCGAAAGCGTATAAAATACGGTTTCTATATTTCGTTAGACTAGAATTATTACCAATAGGAATAGTAGAGTCTAAAAATACATTCTCAACGGTTGTAAAATCCTTATCAAGAGTAAGTCTAAATAATCCTTTATACCCATGGCTAATCCAAACCTCATTATCTTTTCCAATTTCAAAATACCGGGCAGAGTTATTAAACCCATTAACTCTATTCTTTAATCTCCAAGTTCCTGTATCATTTAATAAAATACTTAAGCCTCCATAATTGCCTATAAGTAGCTCATTTTTCTTATTTGGAATAGGTCTAAAACCCCAAGTTCCGGGTTCATTAGATATCTGTGCTACTTTATCGTCGTTTACAATGAATGTTCCAAAATGATGACCGCAAAACAATTCGTTATTATGCACGAATAACCTCCAAACTTGACCGGCTGTACCTTCTACAAATCTAAATGGTTCTTGTTTATCTGCATGTTTATAAAATAACCCTTGATTTGTTCCTAAATAAAGAAAATTGTTAAAAACAATTGTCGTATATACTGTACCTATTTTTCCAATATCATCATTAAAAACTCTTACAGGAGATTTTATATTGACGCAATTAATTCCATTGTCCAAGCCTATCCATACATTTTCATCTATATCAGCAAACAAGCTCAATGCTGTATTATTACTTAGTCCGTTACTGCGATCGATCTGATATTCTATTTTGCCTTCCTTACTTAAATAAATAATACCATTTTTAATGGTACCAATTACAAAGCTTTTATCTTTAAGTTGAATACTACTAAAAACATTCATTTTTAACAGAGCCTCCTTTGCAGGAATTTCCCAAGGAGTAACTTCATTATCTATTAATGTATAAAAACCCGTTTCTCGAGTCTGTACAAGAAGCCCATCTTGAATTGAAAAAATACTTACAACTTTATCATCTTTGAACATTGGATCTTTAAGTACGAGAATTGACTTTCCCTTTTCAATTTTATATACTCCTTCATTACTAACATGATAATAAATAATATTTTTAAGATTAAAAACCCCTGTAATAACACCGTTTGAATTGATAATAGTATATTCTTCACTATTAGTATTATAAAAATAGATTCTGTTATGAGATTGAAAAAGAATCCATTGGTCATATGTAATAATATTCCAAATATGTTCATCTTCAACCAAACTCTCCTTTAATTTTGGAATTAAAGAAGTGTATTGTAATTTTCCGAACCTATCTCTTTCCCAATAACCGAATTCCATGTAGCAACCCGTATAAATTTTCTCATCAACTACCTTAACCGCTCTAATAATGGTTTTATTAGGCGATGGATACATATTCCATTTAGCTCCATTATACTCTACGAGACCTTCATTATTCCCAACATATATAAATTTGTTTCGAGCTTGAGAAATAGACCAATTCTGATTCTCTCCACCATAATCTTCTGGAGTAAATTTTTCAATTGGTGGAAGTTCCTGTGCATATATACCATCAACCAGAAGTAGGCATAGAAAAGAGAAAAGTACTGATATGAAAGAAAATTGTTTCATGATTATTAAAACCTGTTCTATTATAAATGACAAGTATTGGTTATTTGAATTTTTGGGTCTAATTTAGCCAAAAAATAGGTATTAAATATAACCGTTATTTTGTAAATCAAAAGTTAATATGACCAAGAAGGCATGAACTAATCAATAAAAATCAATACCCTAACGCGTTACTGATTTAAATCCTATCTTTAATGCATAAATAAATCAGCTAACCAATGATTGAAAAATTAAAGTTAAACTATGGCTACTTATTTGAAGATGAGCTATTGAAAGAAATAAATAAGGTTGGCATTATTAAGGAAGTCCCAAAAGGGTATAAACTCTTGGAAATTGGTGATTATGTGACTTCAATGCCCTTATTAATTAATGGAGCAATTAAAATTTTACGACAAGATGCTAATGGAGATGACCTCATTCTTTATTTTTTAGAACGTGGTGATACCTGTGCAATGACATTGGAATGCTGTATGGGACAAGCTAAAAGTGAAATTCGAGCTATTGCCGAAACTGATGCTCAGCTCATAATGATTCCTGTTAAAAAAATAAGTGAGTGGTTGGGAAAATACAAAAGTTGGCAAAATTTTATTTTGAAAAGCTATCACAGTAGAGTGCAGGAATTACTAGAAGTAATAGAGAATATTGCTTTTTTACAGCTTGATGAACGCCTTTTAAAATTTCTTCGTGACAAGGCTATGGTAAATAATAATGACATAATTCAAGTTACTCATCTAAAGATAGCACATGATCTACACACTTCGAGAGTTGTAGTCTCTCGACTATTGAAAAAACTCGAAAATCAGGGAAAAATTAAACTTAATAGGAATAGTATTCAAATTCTACATTTATAATAAATTCAAAAACAACTGATTAAATATAAATCCGTTTCTTTTAAACTTTACTTATGCTCTGTTATAAAGATTTAATAATAAATCTGTAACATAGGTTACTCCCCCCATCTATAAGCTAGACTATTTTTGCCAATAAATAGAATACTCTAGATTATGAAATATATATTACCGTTACTGTTAGTACTCCTATCTCCACTTGTAAAAGCTCAAGAAGTAATTTTAGTTACCAAAAATGACGTCGTTGCAAAAGTCAAGGACAATAATAACGCTATAAAAATATCACAACAAGATATTTTAATGGCAAAAGGGGATTTCAATCAGACAAATGCTGTGTTATTACCAAATATTAGTGTGTCACATACGGGAATTACTACAAACAATCCTTTAATGGCATTTGGTTTTAAATTGAATCAGGAAATTTTAACACAAAACGATTTCAATCCTAATTTATTAAATGATCCGTCACAAATTCAAAATTATGGTACAAAATTCGAAATCAAGCAGCCTTTGATAAATCTTGATGGGATCTACCAACGAAAAGCCGCCAAAGCAAAATTGAATGCTACAACACTGCAGTCTGAACGTACCAAAGATCACATTGCTTTAGAAGTTGAAAAAGCTTATATGCATTTACAATTAGCTTATAAATCACTTGAAGTTCTAGAAACAGCAAAAAAATCTGCATTAGAAAACAAACGGATAGCAAACAATAGTTTTAAACAAGGCTACATGCAAAAAGCTGATGTCTTAGCTATTGAAGTACGCGTAACAGAGATAGAAAATCAATTGCAAAATGCAAAAAGTAACATTAAGAACGCTTCTAATTATGTATCTATATTAATGAACGATACAACCTATAATATTCTAAAACCAACAGATGAATTACTAGCCATATCTGAAGTAATTTCATATGAAAAACTTTCAGAAAATAGAGCGGATATCCAGGCAATGCAATATGCTATTGACGCTTATAAGCAAATAAACAAGGCTGACAAAATGAGTTTTTTACCTCGTTTAAATGCATTTGGAAGTTATGAATTGTACGATAATAAATTATTTCAAGGTGGAGCAAATGGTTATTTAATTGGTGCACAATTAAGTTGGGATATCCTGAAAGGCACAAAACGTTTTGGAAAATCACAAAAAAGCAAAGCGGAGTTTGAGAAATCAAAATTTGAATATGAGCAATATGTTGCTCAAAGTCAATTAGAACTTAATAAAGCACAACGTATGTTACGAGATGCTAAAAACAAGCTTCAACTAACAGAACTAGCACTGCAACAATCAAAAGAGTCACTACGCATTCGTACAAATAGATTCAAACAAGGCTTAGAAAAAACAAGTGATCTATTAACAACAGAAGTGCAATATGCTCAAAAACAATTAGAATATTATGCTACAATTTTTCAACATAATTATGCATTAGCGTATGTACAATTCTTAACTATTAAATAAAAAATAAACAGATAAACAGATAAAAAAATGAGAACAAAATTATATATAATAGCACTTTTATCACTCGTAATTTCATTGGTTAGTTGTAACGATACTGCGCCAACATCTATTATAGACAATTCTATTCCTGTTAAGGTAAAAATAAATACCACGGCCTTAGAAAACAACAATTCATTTTTAAGTGCAAGCGGAAAGATTGAAGCTGTAAATAGCGCTAATCTTAGTACAAGAATGATGGGCTACGTAGATAAAATTCATGTAAAAGTTGGTGATAAAGTCCGAAAAGGGCAGCTTTTAATACGTATCAATAGTGTTGACATATCAGCTAAACTAGCCCAGGTAAATGCAGGTATTACCGAAGCTACTGTTGCGTATAATAATGCAGAAAAAGATTATAATCGATTTACAGTATTATTTAATGATAACAGTGCGTCGCAAAAAGAGTTAGATGATATTACCGCAGGATATAATATGGCAAAAGCCCGTCTGGAAGCTTCTAAACAAATGAAAAATGAAGTCAATGCCCAACTAGCTTATACAAATATAAAAGCTCCTTTTAGTGGAGTCATTACTAATAAATTTATAAACATCGGAGATATGGCGAATCCTGGAATACCCCTATTAGAAGTGGAAACTCCAGGAAATTTTCAAGTAATTACTATGTTACCGGAATCTGAAATTTCTCAAATTAAAAAAGGGACTAAAGTAAATGTAATTGTAAAATCTTTAGGCAAAAATGTGAATGGTAAAGTCATTGAGGTTAGTACTTCAGCAAAAAATACTGGTGGTCAATATTTAGTAAAAATTGCATTGGATAAAACCCCGGTAAAATTATTCTCAGGAATGTTTGCAACTACCCAATTCCCAATAGAAAAACGTACTAATTCGACAGCAATTTTAATTCCCACAGAGGCCATAGTAAACAAAGGGCAACTTACAGGAATTTATACCGTAAGTCAAAGTAATACAGCCTTATTGCGTTGGTTGAGATTAGGAAGAATTTATGGTGATCAAATAGAAGTATTGTCTGGCTTAAATTCTGACGAATCATATATTATTTCAACAGAAGGAAAACTTCACAATGGCGCAAAAATTTCAATTCAATAATCATAAAAATTAAGAAATGAAAGAAGGATTAGCAGGAAAAATTGCCAAAGGCTTTATGAATTCAAAGCTTACTGTGTTATTAATGATTGTGTTTATGGTCGTTGGAGTATACAGTTCGTTTTTAATACCGCGTGAAGAAGAACCTCAAATAGATGTGCCAATTGCCGACATTTTTGTGGGATATCCAGGTGCAAGTCCTACGGAAGTAGAATCACGTGTAATCAAACCTTTAGAAAAGCTAATCTCAAACATTGAAGGTATTGAGTATGTATATTCTACTTCGATGAAGGAACAAGGAATGGTGGTTGTACAATTTTATGTTGGCGAGGATATTGAACGTTCATTTGTAAAACTATACAACGAAATTAATAAGCACATGGATCAAATGCCACAAGGAGTAACATTTCCTTTGGTAAAGACGCGCGCAATAGATGATGTTCCTATGTTGGGTTTAACACTTTGGAGCGAGACCTATGATGACTTTAGATTAAAACAAATTGCACAAGAATTAACTAGCGAAATTGAAAAGGTCCATGATGTTGCAGCAACGCATAAAATTGGGGGAAGAAATCGCCAGTTGCGTGTTGTATTAGATAAAGATAGGTTAGCTGAAAACGGTCTGGACTTTTTATTGGTTTCTGAAATGATCAAAGCTAATAATCAACAATTAAGTGCCGGTAGTTTTAGTAAAAATGACACCGAATTTCTTGTCAACACCGGTAATTTTTTAGAAACTGCTGAAGATGTTGAAAATTTAGTAGTCGGCGTAAATAAAAATCAACCGGTTTATTTAAAGCAAATTGCACATATTATTGATGGTCCTGAATTACCAAAAAACTATGTTTCATTAGGTTTTGGAAACGGT
>Ga0209633_10003484_pt1 | contig 14510 bp, 9 predicted proteins | sample Cruoilmetagenom1_FD_187290 | JGI IMG/M metagenome (GOLD analysis project Ga0209633, IMG submission 187290) | Oil polluted marine microbial communities from Coal Oil Point, Santa Barbara, California, USA - Sample 1 (SPAdes) (version 2) | ecosystem: Environmental > Aquatic > Marine > Oil seeps ... | reverse complement strand
TTTTTTATGAATGCTTTCAAAAACTTGACTTCATCTTCTTTGAGTTGGATCTCTAAGCTTTTCATGAGATACTATATGAGTGTCAATCATATAAATATGTAACGCAATTAAGCTGTTAAGACACTAGGTGGAATGTTATCGACTTGAGAACTATGTACAGAGCATATTCCTAGCATGAGCAAACCGATCGTAAAAAGAACGACAGCATTTTTCTTCATCTTATCATCACATAAACATCTTTTATATCATTTTCTATACTTATACCTTACGATTTTAATAAATGTTCGTAGAGGTTCTAGAGAGATAGGAAGCGCCCATTCTCATAGATCACTTCATCATCTGCATAAACTTTACCGTTATGCATGTCGCACACCATATCCCAGTGAATTCCCGAAACATTATTGCTCCCCGCTTCGAGGAAGCCATTGCCCAGAGCCAGGTGCATGGTGCCTCCGATCTTTTCATCGAAGAGTGTGTTCTTTGTGAACCTATCGATTCCATAATTCAAACCAAATGCCAGCTCTCCCAGCCTTTTTGCGCCTTCGTCCGTCTCAATCATTGCTTTAAGATATTCTTCTCCCTTTGCCGCTTTTGCTTCTATAACTTCCCCTCTCTTAAATGTGAGTTTAATGTCCTGTACCTCTCTTCCATGAAATATTGCTGGATATGTATACCTTATATAGCCATCTACTAAATCTTCTATTGGTGAAGTAAAAACTTCACCGTCAGGAAAGTTCTCTTTTCCATCGCAGTTGATCCATTTTCGTCCCTTCACGCTGAGGGTAAGATCTGTGTCCTTGGCAACTATCCTTATGGTCTCCTTTTTATTCAGGAATTCTACAATCCTTTCCTGCCTTTCAGACATTTTTTTCCACGCATCCGCAGTCCCATCCTGATCACAGTGGCAAGCTTTGTACACAAAGTCTTCATATTCTTCGATAGACATTTCGGCTTCCTGGGCCACACCATCCGTAGGGTAGAGGGTGCCACACCAGCGCAGCTCTCCAGATGCTATTCGCTTCATAGTAATCTTCCTTGTTTCTCTCTCTGCTTTTGCCTGAAGTGACTGCTTCCTGGGATCAACCTGAGAAAGAGCCCTGGTATTTCTCGGAGCCCAGATGGTAAGCATCGCATCAGCGTGCTCTAAAGTGAATTTGGTGATGGGTGAAACATGCTCCAACTGGTCATCAGAACCTTTCCTGCAGGTTATTTCCTGCAAACCCGTAGGGCTCATAAAAACCTGAGGATATGTACCAGCTTCAAGAGCTTTTTCGTAAACCACTTTTATCAACGGTATCGCAAGCTCGTTACTATTGATAACAAAAAGATCATTTTTCTTCAGATTTAACGAGTAGTGCACGAGTGCGTCTGCCATCCTTTCAATTCTTAGATCCATATCCCGTATAAGGCTACTTTTTTAAATAGTTATCTTCAAGCTCTAAGTTTAATTCCTTAACTACGATCTTTGCTTATAAAAGGATCATGGATTGCTAGCAGAGAAAAGTTTTTTCTCTTATCCTCTCCGCCGTCTTTTCAATCTTTTCTTCATATTTTTCCACATCAAAAACGAATTTTTTATTTCGTATGATCCATCTACCATTGACCATCACAGAATCTATCAAAGAGCTGTCTAAGCTCATCAAATTTAGCTCAGTTGAAAAGGGCTTAACGTCCATTATGACAAGATCAGCATAAGCTCCCTCGATCAGCTGGCCAACCCTTCTTTTAAAAAGGTTGCTTGCAATTCTTGAGTTGTTAACAAAGAGTACGCCATTCAAAACTTTTGAAGAAAGCACAGATGGCTTTTTTGCTCTGAGGCTCTGCATGAGCTGCAAAGATTTTATCTCCTCAAGCATGTCATAGCCAAGGCCATCGTTGCCTATGCCCACCGGGATATTTTTTCGTAGCATAGTATCCAGCGGCATGATGCCAACCCCATTGTTTGCGTTTGACCTTGGGTTGGTGATCACGTTAACATTGGTTTCCCGCAGCGTTTTTATGTCGTTCCCGTTGAGGTTAACACAGTGCGCTGCCAGGGTATTCTCATCAAGAATTCCTTCGTCTTTCAGGTGCTGAACCAGGGGCTTTTTAAATCTGTTCAAAGCATCGGTTACATCCACCTTTCCTTCACCAAGGTGGAGATGGAAACCTGTCTTTGCTCTTTCAGTGCACCTTTTCAAAGTTTCAGAGCTTAAGGTGAAGGATGCGTGAAGCCCGAAAAGAGCTGAGATCAGCTCGTCTTTCTTACCTTTTCCATATTCTCTTATAAAACTCTCATTTTCTCTTATGGCCTCTTCAGCTTTGTTTTTCCCGTATCTGTCTGTCACTTCGTAGCTCAGGCATGCCCTGGTTCCAATCTCCTTAAAACCTTCTGCAAGTGTGGATAGGGAACCTCTTAGAAAATTTGAAGATGCATGGTGATCTATTATTGTGGTAACTCCATTTTTCAGGTATCTTAAACCAGTTAAAACACCACTCCAGTAAACGCTCTCCTGATCCAGACATTGATCCAATGGCCACCATAACTTTTTAAGTATTCCCTGAAGATCTTCTGGCTTTCCTTTGACAGGAAAAGCAAACGCAAAAGCACCGTAAGCATGCGTGTGTGCACAGATCAATCCGGGCAAAACAAGTTTTTCTTGCAGGTCTATTTTTTCCTCTCCACGCTCTTTCTTTGCCTTTCCAATTTCGTCTATGACATTTCTGTTTATTTTAATAGAGCCTTTTTTGATCGTTTTTCCATCAAAGATGCTACAGTTTTCAAGTAACACTGGATCCACCTCCCTTACTCTTTTGAGTTGGAATCAAAATTATCGTATCTAATGTCACTGCTCCCTTTCATCTCCTTTCATTCTTTTTATGCCATTTCATTCTTTTTATCCGTTCACAGATCTTTTCTTCATCCGCTTCGATCAGATCCGTTTTCCCAAAAAGTTTTACAGCAGCTTCAATGTCCTTGAGTCCGCTTCCGGTTATCAATCCAACAACCCTCTCGCCCCTATCAATATTGTTTGATTCTCTCTCCTTTTTGATCGCTGCGACGCTCGCAACCCCGGCAAGTTCTCCAAAGATCCCGGTCGTTGAGCCAAGAAGCTTCATCGCTTCAAACATCTCTTCATCGCTCACAGACACAAACTTTCCCTTTGACTTTCTCACGTCTCTCAATGCCATAAAACCATTTCTTGGCTTTCCCACAGCTATGCTCTCAGCAAGGGTGCTTGGCTTAGCCACATCCGGGACTTTTTTACCCAGATCAAAACCATCCTTCAAAGGTTTGCATCCCTCGGCTTGAACACCCACAAGCTCAGGTAAGTTGTTTATAAGCCCTAACTTCTGAAACTCCACGAACCCTTTCCAGACGCTGCCTATGATACAACCATCTCCAACAGGAACAAAGATCTTATCTGGGGCCTTCAGCTGCTCAGCGATCTCAAACGCTACGGTCTTCTTTCCGTCCAAAGTATAGGGATTATACGCAGTGTTCCTGTTGTACCATCCATACTTATCTGCTATCCTGTTACAGAGATCAAAGCAATCATCATAACTCGCTTTTATTCGAAAAACCCGTGCATTGAATGTTTGCAACTGGATCAGCTTTGGTAATGGAATGTTCTCTGGAACAAATATGCAGCTTTCAATACCCTCCGAAGCTGAAATTCCCGCAAGCGAGGAGGCCGCATTGCCTGTTGAAGCACAGGTTATTGTTTTATAACCAAGCTCTTTTGCCAGAGCCACAACTATCGCAGAAGCTCTATCCTTTAAGGAATGGGTTGGATTTTTTGTTTCGTCCTTGATCCATAGATCATCCAGACCCAATTTTTCATTCAATATGGTGGATTTGTAGAGGGGGGTTCTTCCCACCCAAAGATTGGTTCTGTTTGTAGTGGGTAAAAGTTGTCTATATCTCCATAGATCTTCGCCATCAAATTGCCCTTCGATCTTTTCATAATCGTATACTGTTTCGAGCACCCCCTTACATTTTGGACACGTGTAGAGTGCTTCATCGGGTTTAAAAAAAGTGGCGCATTGGCTACACCTCAATCCCAGCAACTTCTCATTCATCTTCAAGAAAGAGATGCTCCAAATAATTTAAGGTTTTTGTTTTTTGATGTGCTGTATGTTGCAGTATGTTGCTGTATATTGCTGTATGTTGCTGTATATTGCTGTATGTTGCACACCGAAAAACCATTTTACTCAATGCCATAACGTTTATACAAAGGCACCACAGGTAATCAGAAGCCCGATAAAAATAGGAATCACGCTGAGAGCCACTTTAAGACCGGGTGTAAAAATCTTTTTCGTTTTTCCCTCAATGTCCATCCTGTAGATCTCCATATAGGGTATTATCCTTCTTCTGTACCATCCCTTAACCGTTACCTCTTTTCCAATCCACTGCCCGGTTTTGAAGAGGGCGGTAAAGAAGTTGATGGTGGAATTGATCTGATTGTAATCCAGCATGAGCAATCCAGTGCCGTCATCCATCTTTAAATCCTCCGAATAAAAGAGGCCCGGCACTCCGCGACCCACTATTCTGCCTTTCAATATCACTGGCATTCCCTTTGTGGGGCTTGCTTTTGGGTCTTTGAGTACGTCTACAATTCTGGTTTCGGTGAAATTTTTTGGGTAATGGTAAAATTTAAGGTAAGAAAATAGGGCAATTCCGGCGACGAGCAATGCAATTCCCACGGCAAGCGAATAATTAGAAGTGTACCACCCGACCAAAACAAACGCCGGGATGGAGAGCAACCATGACCAGCTGGCAAGGATGTTACACAGAAAGTCGTCCCAGTAACACTCGGGTTTTTTCAGATCAAAGTGGATGTAGGGCATCTGGCCAATTGAGCCTGCAATGTCCCCAAGTGCCTTTATCCTTTTTGCTGGCAAGGGATGGGTCATCTGGATCTCCAACAGTTTAGCCCACGGATTCCAGAGATCCCATGCCATGGCACTTTTTATATCTTCAGTCGACACTTCACCGGGTTTACTGCTGAAAGCCGAAAGTGCTCTGGCGCCCTTCGCATTGAATATCATCAAAGTGTTCTCATATCTCTGGTGCTTTTTGTCAGATTCCTTTCCTTTTCCCTCCCGAGTGAGTCCATAGGCAATTTTTACCAGTGCAGAGGATAGAGCATTTGGATTACTGGTTGAATGAGCGCTGAATTCGTCGGCCCAGTATTCTCTGTATCTGCTGATGGTCAATGCAATGAGCTGAGAAACCAGGTAGACAACGTAAGAAATTATGGCGATCAACAGGATTGCCCCAGCACTACTATTTTTTCCACCTCTTCTGTATCTCGAGCTTCTAAATATTGAGACAGCGATGATATAAAAAATCACCGGGATCATACCCACAAGAGTCATCACTATAAAATCACTGTGAACTATGTGACCCAGCTCATGACCTATCACCGCGATCTGTTCATCTTCGTTGCAATAATCCAGAATGCCCTGAGTTATCACCAGATTGGCGCTATTCTTCGTTCTGCCAAAACAAAAAGCATTCGGATTCTTATCCCGAATTATTCCCAGTCTGGGGATCTTAATTTTATTTTTTTCGCAGGTCTCCCGGATAAATATTGAAGCACCATCTGAGTATCCCTCGATTCCAACCCAATCGATCTTATATATTCGGGAGAGAATGGCCGGTGAAATTGCCCATTGAAGCAGCATTATCCCAATGGCAAATCCGATCGGAATGATTGTGTATATTCCACCAAAGAAGCCAAGCAAATAGCATATCACCATTCCTACGGCAAAAAGCAACGCAAAAAGAGAAGCAATTGCCACATACATTCGTGTTTTGAGTCCCATGATCTCATCTCACCTTAACCTATTTTATAGTTCTCCAATGACCAGACATTAAATCAGATAATACCTTAGAATATTTACTCCTTTTTATGATTTCAGTTTTCCCGAACGGATCAATTGAGCTAAAAGCCATCAGATCCACCCCCCACTTCATCCAGATCTCTCATTCAGATCAAGCCTACCCTTTCGTTGAATTCCTTAATGCGCCTGTCCCACTCTTTGTATGAGTTAAATTTTTCTTTCCAGTAATCCCTGTTATACCACTGTTCGTCCAATTCCTCCACCGTTTTTCCCTGCTGTTCAACCCAGGTGAAGTACTTTAAGTTGTGCATTCTTCCCTTATCCCAGTAGGAAAGCTCGAGCATCCAGTCCGTCGTAACACCCCTTAAATACCTTTCGAAATCACCTGCCGCATCCATTTCCGTATATCCACCGTACTGCCGTCTCATCTCTCCAAGCCTTGACTGATAAAGTTCCATGGAATCCGTTGCGATGGTAAACACCATGTCATTCTCGTCCATCTCGTAGTACTTTGCCATCTTGATAGCACCCAGAATGTTTGCGACGGAAGATATTCCGAGCAAATCCAGTTTATTTACAATCTCGGGAGCCACTCCCTGCCCTTTCAGCAGTTTTTTACCCGCGGGCTCATTGAACAGCCTTATGATCCGCATACATGCCTCATCATCGATGTCTATCACCATGTCAATGTTTCTCACGTCAAAGATCCATGGAACGTGCTTGTCCCCGATTCCCTCAATTCTGTGTCCACCAAATCCGTTATAGAGTAAAGTGGGGCATTGTAGTGCTTCGCCGGCAGCAATCTTTATCGTGGGAAACTTTTCCCTCAGATAGTTTCCAGAACCCAGTGTTCCCGCAGAGCCCTGGGTTAGGAACAGTGCTGTAAAACGCTGATCTTTTCTTTTTTCTTTGTGGTACACCTCTTCTATTGCAGGACCTGTCACAGCATAGTGCCAGATAGCATTTCCAAATTCATCAAACTGATTCAGTATCACCACTTCTTCAGGCCTTTCTCCCTTCAACTCTTTTGCTTTGTCAAAAACCTCTTTTACGTTACTCTCAACCCCTGGAGTTGGATAGATCTCTGCTCCCACCTTTTTCAGCCATTCAAATCTTTCCCTTGACATACCCTCGGGAAGAACGGCGATGCTGGGGCAGGAGAGCAGATAGGAATCGTATGCACCGCCCCTGCAGTAATTTCCAGTTGACGGCCACAGTGCCTTCTGCCTTGTGGGGTCAAACGCACCTCTCACAAGCTTCTCCACGAGAGGACCAAAGGTTGCACCGACCTTGTGTGAGCCCGTGGGGAAGAATTTACCTATCAACACAATGATCCTTGCCTTCACCCCCGTGATCTCTCTCGGTATTTCCATGTAGTTTACGCCATTGAAGCCTCCACCGAATCTTTTAGGCTCGTTCTTCCACGTGATTCTGAACAGGTTCCTCGAGTGAAGATCCCAGAGGCCTATGTTTTTCAACTCTTCTTTGATGCGTTCCGGAATTTTCTCCGGGTTTCTCATCTGTTCATAAGTGGGAATTATAATGTCTCTCTCCCGTGCTCTTCGAATGACGTTTTCAAGCATTTCTTCATTTACTACCTCTGCCATTGTTTACCACCTTCAAAGATAAATCTACCTCTATGATACAGTAAATATCTTTTATTATATATAGGTTAATGGGATTCCTATGCTATCACACTCTACACTATTGAAATGATGGCCACCAGATGTATTTTATGAATTTCTTTTAGAGATACTGTAAAAAAAATAAAAAATAGCCCTTCATAGCTTAATAAAGCTCTACTCGAAAAATATAAACTCTCTTAAATGATTATCTAAATCCAATGGTAGAAACTGATGTACTGATTATTGGTACAGGAATTGCGGGTTGTATAACCGCTTTAGAATTGGCTAAAAGTGGGACTAAAGTTTCGCTGATCACCAAAGCAGATCAACTGGAAGACACAAACACAAGAAAGGCGCAAGGAGGCATTGTTTATAAAGGCGAGGGGGATTCACCTGAGCTTCTGGAAAGAGATGTGATGGAAGCGGGTGCTCAAGCTTGCTGGAAACCCGCTGTTGAAGTTATGGCTCATGAGGGGCCTAAGTTGGTTAAGCAATTGCTAATTGATGAATATGAAGTCGAATTTACCAGGAACGATGAATTTGACCTGACCAATGAAGCAGCCCATTCTTTACCAAGAATTTTGCACGTCCAGGATAACACCGGTGAGACGCTCGAAGACAAGCTGGTAAAAGCAGTAAAGCGCCAGAACAACATAAAAGTTTATCCAAACCATGTGCTTATCGACCTCTTAACCTATGAGCACCATGTTTCCTCTCCTCTTTCCATTTCCATATACAAAGAGCCAACCTGTATTGGGGCTTATATTTTTGATAAAAAACAGAAAAAGGCTAAAAAAATTTTGGCAAAAGCAGTGGTTTTAGCAACTGGAGGATTGGGACAGTTGTTTGCTTATACGACAAATCCATCGATAGCCACTGGAGACGGCTTTGCCGCAGCCTATAGGGCGGGTGCGAAGCTGATCAACATGGAATACATTCAATTCCACCCAACCGCTTTTTATAGAAAATATAGAGAAAATGTGTGCGATTTCCTGATTTCAGAGGCCGTCAGAGGTGAGGGAGGGAGACTAAAAAATCTGGCTGGAGAGGAATTTATGCCGAAATATTCAAAGCAGGGTTCCTTAGCCACGAGAGACGTGGTGGCTCGTGCAATTCAGCAAGAGATGGTTGAAAGGAAGGAAGGGTGGGTTTTATTGGATATCGCCTCTTACAAAGATGCAGGATGGATCAAAAGCCGATTTCCAACCATTTATGAAGAATGCATGAAGTATGGAATAGACGCCACCAGGCAACCCATCCCTGTTGTCCCTGCAGCTCATTTTGCTTGCGGGGGAGTTAGAGCTGATCTAAACGGGTCTACAACCCTTAACCGCCTGTATGCTGTTGGTGAAGTGGCATGCACTGGCCTGCATGGTGCAAACAGGCTGGCAAGCACTTCTTTGCTTGAAGGCCTGGTATGGGGATATCGGGCAGCAAAGCATATTGAAAAACATTGGAAGAACTATGAAAGCATAGAGCTACCTGAAGTGCCTGATTGGATCGAAACGGGTTATCAGGAGCCAGATCCTGCACTGATCTATCAGGATTGGGTTACCATAAAAAGCACCATGTGGAATTATGTTGGTTTAGTAAGATCAACCCAGCGTTTGGCCAGAGCAAACCATGATTTGCGTAACCTATGGCAGGAAATCGAGGATTTCTATAGAAATGCTAAATTAAATCAAATGCTCATTGAGCTGAGGCATGGCGTCCAAACTGCTTTAGTTGTAGCCAACGCAGCCTGGAGAAATAAACAAAGCAGAGGCTGCCATTATCGAATTGATTAATGTTTATTGGCCTGACTTAATTTTTTGCTATTTCCAAAGAAAAATCCATAGATTTTACTGAATGAGTCAGGCAGCCACAGCTTATTCTATCTGGATAGGAAGCATATCCTGCTATATTTCCGGGGTTTATTCCCCCTGAAACTTCGATCAATATTTCTGGATCTATTTTTCGTATAGTTTCGGCAATCTTTTTCCCTTTGGAAGGAGGCAAATTATCGAGCATTATTGCGTCAACCCTCAGCTTAGCCGCCATCTCGGCATCTTTGAGATCTGTAACCTCAATTTCAATTGGCCTATCCCTGACTTTGGCTTTAACCCGCTTGATTGCTTCCTCTACAGAGCCTATTGCTGCCAGATGATTGTCCTTGATCAACACCGCATCCCATAAGCCCATTCTGTGGGGCTCTCCTCCCCCCAGAACAATCGCTCTCTTTTCCCATTTTCTAAATCCTGGAGTTGTCTTTCTTGTTCCTGCCACAGTAATTTTAGGATTTACTCGCTTGCACTTCTTGAGCATCTGTCTCGTCTGGGTAGCAATTCCGCTCATCCTGGCAAGGAAATTGAGAGCAAGCCTCTCAGCTTCTAAAATTGATCTGATAGGTCCGGAGACTTCAAGCACCCTGGCTCCTTTCCTTGCTTTTGATCCCTCTCTTTCAAGCAATTTTACCTCGCATCCAACTCTTTCAAAAACTTGCTTCGCTTCAGCTAAGCCAGCAAGTACTGCACTCTCTTTAAGATAGACATATCCTTTTCCTTCTTCATCGGTAAATAAAGCGTTAGAGGTTATGTCTCCTTCTCCTAAGTCTTCCTTAAGAAATTGATCTATATAGTCCATCGATCATAAACCTTTTATTGATTTAAAAGCTTTTATCTTAGACGAAATGCTTGAAAAAACCGCTCAGGAACAAATTCGAGAGTTAAAAGAAAGAAAGAACGCAGCCGTGCTAGCTCATAATTATCAACCGGCTGAGATCCAGGCCATAGCAGATAGACTTGGGGATTCCTTAGAATTAGCCAAAGCAGCAAGGAAAATTCAAGCTAAAATCATAGTTTTTTGTGGGGTAGACTTCATGGCAGAAACGGTAAAGATCCTGAATCCCGAAAAGAGAGTTCTTGTTCCTGACCCAAACGCTACTTGCCCTCTGGCAGGAATGGTTGATCTCAGGGAGCTTGAGCTATTAAAACAGAAGAATCCAGGCGCAGCAGTGGTTAGCTATGTAAACACTACAGCCAGAACAAAAGCTCAATCCGATGTTTGTTGCACTTCGGCAAATGGTGTGAAAGTGGTAAAATCATTGCCCGAGAAAAAGATAATCTTTATCCCCGATAAAAATCTTGGTCGGTGGGTAAAAAGACAGGTTAGAGACAAAGAAGTCGTTCTTTGGCAGGGGTATTGCTATGTTCATAAGCAGCTAATCACTCTAGAAAAAGTGAGAAAAATGAAGGCTTTGCATCCTGATGCGGTGCTGATGGCTCACCCAGAGTGCAATCCCGAGGTGCTTGAGCTTGCAGATGAAGTGCTCTCAACCGGAGGAATGACCAGATTTGCCAGTAAAAATAGAGCAAATGAGTTTATTGTAGCAACTGAGGAAGGGCTTTGTTCAAGGCTAAGAAAGGAAAATCCAACCAAGCTATTTTATGAGTTCTCTGAAGCAATTTGTACAGATATGAAAAAGAATACTCTGGAAAAGCTGCTGGAATGTTTGAGAGATGAAAAGAATGAGGTTTTAATTGAACAAGATCTTTTGGAAAAAGCAAAAGTTCCAATCGAAAGGATGATGAAAATAAGCTGAGCATCCGTCGATAAATGAGTTTCCATTTTTGTAAAGAATGACAATCTGACCTACAGGAAGCTGAGAAGGAGCCAAAAGCTCTTATACAAACCAGCGAAATAATTTATCCACCATTTTTTTGAAAAGAATTAAAAACAAAAGAGCGATTTTGGGTATGGAAAACATTTTGGAAAGCATTTTGCTTGAGCACGGCACGATCATAACAATGGATGAGAAAAGAAGAATAATAGAAGAGAATGGTTCGGTCCTCATTGAAGGAAACCGGATAGCTGCCGTAGGAAAAGAGCTAAAAGCGGGAGCAAAAAAAAGAATAGATTGCAGGAACAAGCTCATATTACCGGGTCTGATAGACTGTCACGTTCACCTGGCTCAAGCATTATTGAGGGGCTCAGCAGATGATCTTGCCCTGGTTCCATGGTTACGTGGAAGAATATGGCCTTTACAGAGCGCCTATGATCCGGAAATTGGAAGGTTGAGCGCTCAGCTGTGCATGATTGAAATGATAAAATCCGGCACAACAACCTTTGTTGAATGCATGTTGCACACGAAGTATGGGTTTGATGAAATCGCAAAAGAGGTCGAATCCGTAGGTTTGAGGGCGGTGCTTTCAAAGACCTTGATGGACATGCCATATTATGCAGATCAATCGATGTATGAGGGAATGATAGAAACAAAAGAGGGATCCATGAGGGAAACCATATCCATGATTCAAAAATGGCATGGAAAAGCGAATAACAGAATTCATGTCTGGTTTGGTCCGAGAACCCCTGGAGCTTGCAGCCCGGAATTTTATCGTGAAATGAGCGCCAGGGCGAAAGAGTATGATGTCGGAATAACCCTCCATCTGGCTGAAACAAAGGGCGACATAGTATTTCTCAAAGAGGAGTATGACATGACCCCAATTGAGTTCATGGAACACTGTGGCCTGGTCGGAAAACACGTGATCTATGCCCATGGAGTCTGGCTTCCAGAATCCGATTTCCCGAAGATCATGGGAACGGTCTGTCACTGCCCGGCGAGCAACCTCAAGCTGGCCTCCGGTTTTGCTCCCGTGGAAGAACTAATCAACGCTAACGTAAACGTTGCTCTGGGTTGTGATGGCGCTCCGTGCAACAACACCTATGATATGATAAAGGAGATGAGACTTGCTGCGCTCATACAAAAGCCGAGACTTATGGATCCGAGAGTCCTTCCAGCGGAAAAGGTCCTGGAGATGGCCACGATAGATGGTGCAAAACCAACCCAATGGAGCAAAGAGTTGGGATCAATTGACAGGGGAAAACTTGCAGATCTGATAGTCGTTGACCTGCGCAAGCCACATCTGCTCCCTGTGAGAAATCCCATATCTACTCTCGTATACTCTGCAAACGGAAGTGATGTTGATACCGTTATAGTTGATGGAAAAATCCTGATGGAGAATAGAGAATTAAAAACCGTTGACGAAGAAAAAGTGATCGATGAAGTTTTAGCAAAAGGTCTTCTCCCGGACAAAAAGGCGGGACTGAAAATCAGGTCGAAATGGCCAACGATCTGAAATCAAATTAAAATCAAATTAAAATCAAATCAATCCAATCCAGACATAGGGGCAATGAAATAACTACGATCTTAAAGTGATCTGCTGGTTTTCCTGTATTCCCTCTTTCACCGGCATAGCTTCATACTCTGTGTTCCAATATCACATTTTCATATTGATTTACTCTTCCTACGGTAACTTTCAGATTTGTTACTGCACTTGAGCTTTCTTTTGATCAAACATTCAATTTTTAGTTCTTATGACAACATTTCGCCTTTTTTCAGTTTCACATCGTGATCTACATTCTAAATAGAAATATTTTGAATTGGCCGTTTATGAGATTTACCAAAAGATTTTTCTGCTTTTTCTCCAATACATTTCTGAGGTGATTTAAATGATCAAAAACTCAAAAGAGAAAGAAGAACAGTTCTCCAATGCAATTTCGTCTTTCAGCTCAATTTTATCCAGAGCATCGGAAGGAGATTTGACTGCAATGGTTGACCTATCCTCAATTTCTGAAGAATATCGTGAGATCGGCGAGAAGATAAACCAGATGATCGAAGTAATGAGAGAGCACGAGAAAAGGATAAAAGAGACAAAAATACTGAACGACCTCATAGTTGATAGTTCAACGGTACCAATTGTGGTTACGGATAGAAATTGGAAATGGATCAAGGTAAATCCCGCTTTTGAAGAGTTATTTGGGTATAAAGGAGAGGAGATTCTTGGAAAGACCGGTTATGAAATACCTATCTGGACAGCTGAAGAGTGCCAAAAGGCAACTAATTACGTAGTTTCCACCCTGAAAAAAGAAGGATTGAGGAAGCACGGAGAGCTGGAAGCTAGATGCAAAACAAAAGATGGAAGAGATCTTGATATACTGTTGATGAGCGTCTTTTTGAAAAAAGAAGCAAGCAAGAATGTTGGAGGTATCAGTTATTTGTTTGACATAACCAATTTGCGAGAATTAGAAAAAGAGCTACGGGAATCCAGACAGTGTTACTATGATCTAGTTGAGGGCGTGAACAGCGTAGTCATGCGGATGAATGTGAATGGAACGATTACTTTCATTAACAAATTCGCGGAGGAGTTCTTTGGCTACAGCAGAGACGAGCTCATTGGACAAAATTTGGTGGGAAAGATTGTCCCAAAAATGGAATCTACCGGCAGAGATCTGGAAGAAATGATCCTTGAGATTGGAAAAAACCCCGAGAAATACAGAAACAACATCAATGAGAACATGCGGAAGAATGGAGAGCGAGTGTGGGTCTTGTGGACAAACAGACCCGTTCCCGATGAACAGGGGCATGTGGTCGAAGTTATATGCATTGGCAATGACATTACTGAGCAAAAGAAAACAGCGGAGGCTCTGAGGAGGTCTGAGGAGAAATATAGGGTAACTTTTGAGAATACGGGAACTGCTATGGCAGTTTTAGAAGAAGACATGGCCATTTCACTGATTAATTCCCAATTTGAAAAATTATCCAGATATTCAAAAGAAGAGATTGAAGGAAAAGTGAAATGGCCTCTACTCGTTCATAAAGAAGAACTTAAAAGAATGGAAGAGTACCACAGAAAACGGAGAGAGAATCCAGATGAAGTTCCTAAGGAATATGAATTTAAAGGAGTGATTAAAAATGGGAATGTTCGTGAGTTGCTCATTACAATTGATATAATTCCAGGGACAAAAAAATCGGTTCTTTCTCTTACCGACATCACCGAACGCAAACGGATGGAACAGGCGTTACGGCGTCTGGCTGAGCTCGAAAGACTCGTCACCACCATATCAACAAACTTTATCAACCTTGCGCCAAACGAGATCAACGATGGAATTAACCAGGCGTTGCAGACGATCGGAGAATTTGCCAGTGTTGACCGAAGTTATATCTTTCTGTTATCAGAAGATGGAAAAAAGGTAAGCAATACACACGAATGGTGTGCCGAAGGGATCGAGTCACAAATG
>Ga0209633_10003483_pt1 | contig 14510 bp, 12 predicted proteins | sample Cruoilmetagenom1_FD_187290 | JGI IMG/M metagenome (GOLD analysis project Ga0209633, IMG submission 187290) | Oil polluted marine microbial communities from Coal Oil Point, Santa Barbara, California, USA - Sample 1 (SPAdes) (version 2) | ecosystem: Environmental > Aquatic > Marine > Oil seeps ... | reverse complement strand
TGCAGATTTCGAAGTTCAGTGACTTTTAGCCCCACGATTTCGGCCATCAATCGCTTGGCCTGGTCAAAGTCTTTGGCAAGAACGACCTTTTCATCCTGCGAGGACAACCCTACTTCATAAACTTTTTTCAAGCTGTCGTATTTTATCTCATGACTGACCTTTAGATCCGCAATTTTTTTGTCCCACCACCAATTCCGAACTTCATTTAGATTAACAAAAAAGGTGAAGGTGGTATTTACACCGTTATCAATGGCTTTTTTCATATCCTCGGTGAAACAATCCGTAACGGTAAAATAGAGCAGTAGATGATCACGGGTGTTGGTAACCACAATATCCGTTAGCCTGGCATCCTCCGCCATCGCAGGCGACGGTCCGGCGCAAGCCAGAAAAAGCATTGCCAGAACAGACAATTTGAGACCTTTGCTAAAAGTTGAAATAATCTTCATCTTCAGGGTTCCATACGGAAAAAATATGGCAAGCATTCACGGGTAAAGCGTTAGAATAAACCTGTGAAATTTCAATGGGCGATAATAAGGTAGCATACGGGAAAATGCAAGGCATATCCCCATCAATTCTTATTTCAGCACTTGGCAATGGCATATGAAGTCATAATGAACGTCCTCTAAATGACAAAAAAAACCACCTCTTAACTTATGACGGGAAAGAGGCGGCTGAATAATACTGAAATGGTTTTTCTTTTTTAAAAAATCATACGGGCTTTAAAGAATCATACGGGGACAAGCTCCGGCAAACCGAAAGCCGGAATGCTGAGGCTGTTTCGGGTACATTCCTCAGGCGTACCAAATGTCATCATTTTCCAGTGCTTTTTGGATGCCATCAGTTTCGTTAACATCTTCTGGTTCAGGAAATGGCCGGATTTCTTCACAACAAAATGACCGATGACGGGTGACTGGGAGAGAGAGAGATCCCCGATAAAATCAAGAATCTTGTGCCTGACAAACTCATCTTTGTATCTAAGGCCATCCTCATTCAGGATTCTGAAATCATCAATGACAACGGCATTGTCCAGGGAACCGCCTTTGGCGAACCCGTTTTCCTTCAGGGTTTGAACATCCTTTAGGAACCCAAATGTTCTGGCCCGGCTGATTTCCCGGATAAAATCACCCCCTGAAAAGCACAACTCGTACTCCTGATTCCTCAGCATTGGGTGTTGGAAATCGATCATATAACTGATCTTGAGTTCCTTTGAAGGTGATACACAAATAGATCGTTGGCCATCATCCAGCTTAAAGGGCTTTTTGACCACGATAAATCGTTTTGGCTCTTGCTGATCTTCTATGCCTGCGCTCTTAAGGAGATAAACAAAAGGGGCTGAACTGCCGTCCATGATGGGCACTTCGGGTCCATCAAGTTCCACTTGGGCGTTATCAATACCCAAACCGTAAAATGCGGCCATCAGGTGCTCAATGGTCGATACCCGACATCCATTGGAACCGATACTTGTGGCCAGGGTCGTATCAAATACGTTGTCAAAACGGGCATCAATAGCCGAATGCCCAGGCAGATCGGTTCTCACAAACCGTATTCCCGTGCCACTCGGGGCGGGCTTGATATTAATTTTTATCTTTTCACCTGAATGAAGACCCAATCCGGTACAACCAACATCTTCCTTCAATGTGCGCTGTTTGAAATCCACAGGTTTCTCCTTTTGAAAGGTAGAGCAGTCCGCTCACCTTTTTTACGTCACGCCAGACTTTACTAGCAAATAGCGTGCCATAAACCGGATGGACCCTCCCAAAAAAACAGCTCGCCATTTATATGATTGATTTTAAACGGCTTGTTAATGAACATTGTTGAGGCCGCTATTTTAATGCCGGTCACCATGGGGAATCAACTGTGGCAAAAAAACCACATCCTCAGTCTAATTCATTCTGAAATGGATTTTCATTGTTTCCTGGATCAGAATGAACGCTAAGGCGGTCCCTTCTTGAAAAAAAGAACCGTTTATAATATGAAAAGTACAAGGCTACCTTTCAGAGGCAAGTATGCACAACCGGAATCCAGTTTATCTTAAGTTTTTTCTTCTGATGCTTTTTCTAACCCTTTTTGCCTGCCGTCCGGCAATCAAGAAGGAGACCCGAGTATATGTAGAGACGTTGGAACCGGTGAATGTTTTTTATCCCGGATTCAACGATGACATGGATTGGGAATCATTGATATCCGCGCTTGAAAAAAACATGGGCTATTTGAATAAACTGGACCCTGAACGTCTCTTCCATTACGGTCCTCACACGTTTACCTGCCGCCAGGTCAAAGAAAGCCAGGCAGCTTTCCTGAGTCTCGTCATGGAAAATCCGAGCCCTGAGCGGTTGGACAAAGCCATCAGAGAAAACTTTATGGTTTACCGTGCCACCGGACACAATGGAGACAACCAGGTCCTCTTCACCGGATATTTTGAACCCCTCTATGAGGCCAGCCTGACACCTGACGAAACCTTCAAATATCCTCTCTACAAAAAACCTGAAAACCTGATAACAGCGGACCTTTCCCTATTCAAAAAAGACCTTAAGGGCCGGAAAATCACCGGCAGAATTGAAGGAAAGCGGTTTTTGCCCTACTATTCCCGAAAAGAAATAGAGGCGGGGGCACTTAACGGAAAAGACCTTGAACTGGCCTGGTTGAAAAGCCCTGTTGACGCGGCCTTCCTTCACATCCAGGGATCAGGCCAACTTCTCCTTAAGGAGGGCGGGGCTTTTAATGTGGGCTACAGCACCTCCAATGGCCGAAGCTACCAAAGCATCGGCCGTTACATGCTGGACAAAGGGCTCCTCACGAGGGAAGAAATGTCCATGCAATCCATCAGGCGGTATCTCTCGGAGCACCCCGAGGCTGTCCGGGAGATTTTGAACCATAACCCTTCCTACATATTCTTCAGGCCTCTTAAAACCGGACCCGTCGGCAATATAGGTGTTCCTTTGACCCCGGGGAGGTCCCTGGCACTCGATTCAAAACGTTTTCCCAAGGGGGCACTGGCCTTTATCTCGTGCCAGAAACCAACCTTAAACCCCAAAGGCGACATCACAGGGTGGCACGGGTTTTCCCGTTTCGTCGTAAACCAGGATACCGGGGGCGCCATAAAAGGACCGGGCAGGGCCGACATTTTCTGGGGAAACGGCCCCTACGCCGAAACAGTGGCAGGGCATTTAAAGCATGAAGGGGCGCTTTACATCCTGATCAAGAAACCCTGAATTGAAAACCCCATCCCACCACTTTCACCTCTGGCGTTTGAAAACACCTCAATGATCTGATCGTATTATCATCCTTTCCAGAAAAATATGTTGATTGAATTATCATAATAAAACCTCAGACAGAGGACCAAATGGACACCAACCGTGAAACCTTCATTTTCTAAATCAGGAGGTAGTTTTTTTATTCGGAGGCTGGTTTGTCATAGAAAGACACACACACGCTGGAATTTATCAAATCCCAAATCCATATACGTAAGGCATATTTCAGATCTTTGACATGTAAGAAAGTTTAAGATATTTTCAATATATCTGTATTGCTACACGATTCGCTTTTCACTGGATAACATTACAAATGTAATAATATCCAGGTCCGTATAATCAATTGTTCACGGCGGCTACGCCGCCGTGAACAATTGACAGCAAAACGCCTCCTTGCCTTCAAACAAAGGGAAGAAGCCAACTCGCACAGACAAGGATATGTATGATTCCATGGAAACTGTTGAGCCGTACCAGAACACCTGATAACAAAAGTGAGCTGACACTCTCTCAGCGGGATACGGAATATTCCATCCGTGTAAACGGACTGGAGCTGATGAACAGCAGAATGTTCGGGTCTGAAACGCGGCTTGCCGAGTTATCCTGCCGTGAGATTGCCGATCGACAACACGCCTGTGTGCTGATTGGTGGACTTGGGATGGGATACACGCTTTCAGCCGCGCTGCGATCACTTCATGCCGATGCGAATGTTCTGCTTGCTGAACTTGTTCCGTCAGTGGTCGAATGGAATCAGGACGTGTTGGGATCGTTAACAGATGATCCCCTTGAGGATTCCCGTGTCACGGTGCGTATTGACGATGTGGTGCACGTGATCACCAGCAGCGTATCTACCTTTGATGCCATTCTTCTGGATGTGGACAATGGCCCGAACAGTATGACTCAGGCGGGCAATGACGAGCTGTACAGCCTGTCAGGCGTGTCCATGATACACCGTGCGTTACGGCCAGGTGGTGTGGTTGCTGTCTGGTCAGCGTCACCAGACACCGGCTTTACACAGAGGCTGAAGACGTCGTCTTTTCATGTCATTGAACACAAAGTCAGGGCCAGAACACAGAAAAAAGGCCCCGTTCATACCATCTGGATCGCCAAGAAAGCAGGTCAATGAGCATTCGTGAAAAGACACACAGGAATGATGATATTTCACACACTCACAAGGCACTTCCTTTGAATCGCTGGCGAATGGCTAACAATCTGCTGCAACCGACCGTTGCCCGCATGCCATGGTCGAGTTTCGTGCCAGTTCAACGTATAGTGCCATTGTTGAGTTTATTGCCAGCGTCAGGGCGGGCAACGGCGGCTGAGCAGGGGCGTTAAACTGTGATATCTCCAACATACATCAGGCGGCTACCGGATTGACATAAGAGCTCAAAGGTACAGCTAAAACTGCATCTATTTTTTGAGCCATCCTGGTCCCCACGCTGGAGCATGGGAACGAGAAAGGCTGTTCCCTCAGAAAACTGCTATGGAGCCGAAAGTTTCAGCCTCGATCTGGCTGGCTTTTTGCCGGCTGGAGGCGGGGTCATATTGAAAATTTGGAGAAATCGGCGATTGTCAGCACAAAACTTGAAATCAATTGCAGCAACCCCACCCGGTTTTCACGAAGCGCATCATCTCCTGTCAGGATTTCCACGTTATCAAACAACTGATCCACGGGTGTCCTGAGCCTAGTCATAATCCCCAGCGCTTCCAGAAAGGCGCTCTTTCTTAAGGCTACCGCAACATCATCCTTAAGGGACTGATATGTTTCCCACAAATCTTTTTCAGCGTCCTCTTTGAACAGCACCGGGTTCACCTCAAACACCATGGGCTGCTTCTTGATGATATTGTTCACCCGCTTAAAGGTCAGGGCCAGCGGTGTAAATTCATCGGACGATAGGGTGAATTCTTTGAGCTGCTCCATTTTCGGTCGAAGGGGCAAGATGCAGTCAAATGGACCACAGATGGCCGCTTCCACCAGATCTGATGCATAATCCGACCTTAACATCATATATTTGTAACGTTCCCGGATAAAATCGAGTACCCGCGCAAACGTTGCGTCAAAATCGAATTTGATTTCACCGGCCAGAAGAGACAGGGTTTTTTCCACAAGCTGTCTGAAAGACAAATCCCAGCCTGTATCCTCCATAATCCGGATAATGGCCAGGGCATGCCTTCGAAGGGCGAAGGGATCGGCTTTTCCGGTGGGATCGAGACCCACGGCAAAACACCCGGAAATGGTGTCCAACCGGTCCGCCATTCCCACAACAGCGCCAATTTTGGACTGGGGTAGCGAGCCCCCCGCTTTCAGGGGGAGATAGTGCTCATGGATTCCCGAACATATATCATCTTCGTACCCTTCAAGCGCCGCATATGCTTTTCCCACAGCCCCTTGAAGGGATGGAAATTCAATGACCATATGGGTCACCAAATCGCATTTGGCCAGACGCGCCGCAAGCTTGGCGCGATCAACCTGCTCCGGAAGCACTATCCCGGCAATATGTTCGGTCAGAGTCTCAACCCGCATTACTTTGGCATAGCTTGTCCCCAGTTGGGCCTGATAAATCACCTGTTTCAGGTCCTCCAGCCGATCCGGAAGCGGCCGTTTACGGTCCTCCTTCAAGAAAAAATCCGCATCGGAAAGCCTGGCCCGAAGAACCCGTTCATGCCCCCGGCACACAATGGATTCATCCCGGGTTTTCGTGTTGTTAACCGCCACGAAATTGGGCATCAAGGCCCCCTTTTCATCGTATACCGCAAAATATTTCTGATGCTCCCGCATGGCGGTAATCAAAACCACATCGGGCAGATCCAGAAAAGCCTTTTCAAAACTGCCGCAAACAGCCGTGGGATATTCAGTCAAATTGGCCACCGTTTGAACCAGTTCCGGATCATCCGCCGGAATGCCTCCCACACTTGCAGCCGCATCACGTGCCGCTTTCACCACAACTCGTTGTCGTTCCCGGGGATCAAGAACCACAAAGGTACCCTCCATCACTTTCAGGTAATCGGCGATATTTGAGACGCTCACTTCTTCCGGCCCCATAAACCGATGTCCGAAGGTGGTACTGCCGCTCTGAACGCCAGCCGCTTCAAAAGGGACCTCGCGGCCATCAAAAAGACACAGAATCCAGTGTACGGGACGTACGAAGGGAAAACCAACCTTCCCCCACCGCATGGATTTGGGCCAGGGGATATCCCCGATAATGCCGGGCAAACGCTCCGACAGGATCTCAAGGGTCGGCCTTCCGGGAATCTTCTGTTTCACATAGAGATATTCCCCTTTGGGGGTTTCAATGGTTTTCAGTTCCTCAACGGATACCCCCTGTTTTTTGGCAAAGCCTTCGGCCGCCCGGGTGGGCACACCGCTTTCGTCATAGGCCACTTTTTTAGGTGGGCCGGTCACTTCCTGGATCAGGTCTTGCTGTTTCTCTGAAACACCCTTACCCATCAAAACTAGGCGTCTGGGCGTTCCATAGACGTCAAGACCGCCCGCTAAATCAATTCGGTTTTCTTTGAGGCATTCCCCGGCCAGTCTTTTTAATTCTCTTAAACCGCTTTCCAGATAACCCGCTGGAATTTCCTCGGTCCCGATCTCCAAAAGCAATTCTGCCGTCATAATTGTCATCCGTTATTGTCCTGCTTATTGTTAAGGGGATATCCCATTTCCTCGCGCTGGGCCAGATAGTTCTTTGCACAGAGGCGCGCCAGATGCCTGATACGATCGATATAACGGGTCCGCTCCGTCACGCTGATGGCGCCCCGGGCATCCAGCAGATTAAACGTGTGTGAACATTTAAGGCAGTAATCATAGGCGGGCAATACCAGACCGGCACCCCCAATCCGCAAACCTTCCTGCTCATACTTGTGAAACATATCCAGCAACATGTCCACATCCGCCATTTCAAAATTGTACACGGAAAGTTCCCATTCGCCTTTCTGATGGACATCCCCGTAGGTCAAATGATCATTCCACATCAGATCATAGACACTTTCCTTTTCTTGCATATACATGGCAATTCTTTCGAGGCCGTAAGTTACTTCCACCGAAATGGGGTCCAATCGGATACTGCCGGCCTGTTGAAAATAGGTAAATTGCGTAATCTCCATACCATCGAGCCAGACCTCCCAACCGAGTCCCGAAGCGCCTAAGGTCGGGGATTCCCAATCATCTTCCACAAAGCGGATATCGTGCTCAAGGGGATCGATACCCAGTGATTTGAGGCTTCCCAGGTAAACCTCCTGAATGTCAATGGGAGACGGTTTAATGATCACCTGGTATTGGTAATAATGTCCCAGACGGTTGGGGTTTTCCCCATATCGGCCGTCCGTCGGCCTGCGTGAAGGCTCCACATAGGCAACAGACCATCGCTCAGGTCCCAGCACCCGCAGCAGCGTTGCAGGGTTGAAGGTCCCAGCACCCACCTCAAGGTCATAGGGTTGTTGAATAATACACCCATATTCGGCCCAGTATTGCTGCAGGGCCATTATCAGTTCTTGAAAGTTCATGAAATCCCCCGGCTTTCTCTTATAATTCACCGACATGACGGTCTTTTTGAAGCGTTTGGAAAGTATCACCTTAAAAAAGGGTTGTCAACATGCTCTTGGGGCTTTCGTTTCAAAAGCATTTTACAATGGAATTCATTTTATGCTAGCATCCTGAGTTAATTTTGACACCTGCAAAAAGAGAGCGCACCATGAACCTTAACCCCGATTATCGGTTGGCCAGAGAAAAAATGGTCAGAGGTCAGTTGATTTCACGCGGCATCAAGGACCCGCTGGTGCTGGATGCCATGGGGAAAATCCCGAGAGACCGGTTTGTGGAAGAAGCCCTTACGGGGGAAGCCTATAACGACCATCCATTGCCCATCGGCCATAAACAAACCATCTCCCAACCCTATATGGTCGCCCTTATGACGGAAGCCCTGGCGCTCACGGGAAGTGAAAAGGTGCTTGAAATCGGTACGGGCAGCGGATACCAGACAGCAATTCTGGCACAACTGTCCGAAAAGGTTTACACCGTTGAACGGATCCGGGTGCTCATGGTCAAGGCAAGGACCATTCTTGCGGAGCTGGAGTGCAACAATGTACTCTTCAAAGCGTATGACGGCACACTGGGATGGCAGGAGTTCGCCCCCTATGATGCCATCATGGTAACAGCCGGCGCCCCCAAGGTCCCTGAACCGCTTCTGGATCAACTGGCTGAAGGGGGAAGGCTCGTGATCCCTATCGGGGACAGAACCAGCCAGGAACTTATACGCATCACGAATAAAAACGGAAAGTATCTTCAGGAAAACCTGGGCGGCTGCCGCTTTGTCAACCTGATCGGCCTCCACGGCTGGAAGGAATAGAGATCCTTTCCCTCACCCCGGCATAGGCCACAAGTGCGGCCACTGCCCGAGCCGCTCTCTCAGCCCCCTGCAATACCGGCATGCCTTTTGCGACAACTTCACGCATGATGGTCGCATCCAGACGATGAAAGGAGTAACCGATGACCGGCTTTTTCTGTTCTTCAAAATGTTGTGAAAGCTGTTCTGCATTGCTTTTGATGATTTTCCGGCCCTGCTCCGGAAACGCCTCGTCAGGAATCCCCCTCTCCTTCAATTCCCTTTCCACCACGCGTTGCGGACTGAGCAGGTAAACCATAAGGATGTCCGCATTCTCCTCTGCCAGTAAAATGCCGGGAATATCAGAAAAAAACGAGCTTGGATCCTTGGTAAAGGTCAGATCCACAGGATTGCCGACGCTCCCCGTAGAAGGAACAAAGGGGGCCAATTTCTCCAGGGTTTTTTCGGACAAGGTGGAAAGCGCCAGACCCGCCCTTCCACAGGCATCCGCAGCCGCGGCCCCGGGTCCACCCGAGTGTGTTTGTATCACAACCCTGTTGCCCTCAGGTATGGGCAAAGCACCCAGCACCCAGCAGAAATCAAACAGCTCCACCACGGACCTGGCCCGTATGACACCGGCCTGCCGAAACATGCCATCGTAGAGTTCATCCGGTCCGGCCATGGCCCCGGTGTGGGAAAAACCGGCCGCCTTTCCGGCCTTTGATCCTCCCACATAAAAGGCCACAATGGGCTTGTGGGGCACAATGGCTCGGGCCGCCTCAATAAAAGCACGCCCCCTTCGAATGCCCTCAACATACAGGGCAATCACTTTGGTATGGGGGCATGCGCCCAGATACTCCATACAGTCGACAATATCCAGAACCGCTTCGTTGCCCACGCTAAAGGCGGTGCTAAACCCGAGACCGAAGCCTGAAAGATATTCAAACACCTGGGTCACAAAACTCCCGCTCTGGGATGCCAGTCCCACAAATCCGGGGGGCCCTTCATTGGGAATAAAAGTGGTGTTAAGGTTATGGTGGGGATTGGCCACTCCCAGGCAATTAGGCCCCAGGATTTTTATGTCATAGGCGCCCGCAATCTTTTTAAGCTCCGCCTCCAGCTCACCGCCGCCGCCCCCCACCTCTTTGAATCCTCCTGAAACCACCACCACTTGCCGGATGCCCTTTTTTCCACAGGCTTCAAGCGTTTCATTGACAATATGGGTGGGCAGCACGATGACCGCCAGATCAGGGACTTCCGGAAGGTCCTCCACCCGTCGGTAGGCCGTTAGATTTAGAACGTTTTCTTCCTTACGATGAACCGGATAAACGGCACCTTTAAAACCGCCGGCCAGAGCCGTCGAAAGCAGGTGGGTTCCCATGGAAGTAATACTGTTGGATGCTCCGAAAAAGACCATACTGCGTGCATTGGCTATTCGGTAAAGCGGACTTTCCTCGATAAATTTTAGCATTTGAGTTCCTTGATCGAATATGCGCTAATGGAGGACTTTTTTCATGAGGGATTTTTTTTAGGTGGTTTGGCAATAAAACTCAAACCGGATCCCACAGTCAAAACAATCCCACCGGTTAGAAAGGCAATGGCATAATTGCCCGTAACGTCATATATGTACCCGGCAAAGGGCGCTCCGATGGCTGCACCCGCTGTTGCCCCGAAAATAAGGGTCCCGAAGATCGCACCGGATGAGCTTACACCGAAGAATTCTGAAATCCTCATAACAAGGGCCGGCACAGCGCCCCCGTATGTCAAGCCGAAAAGCGTTGCGATTACGTAAAATGCCCACAAGCTCTCGGCCTGGATCAACGAAAACAGCAAGAGCGCTTGGACGATTTCGCACGAAGTGAGCATGATATTGCTCCCTATTTTGTCGCAGGCTTTGCCGATTAAAATCCTGCCGAATATCCCGCCTATACCGATCAGGGTAAGGACAAAAGCAGCCCGTAGCGGATCGAATCCAATGTCTTCTACATGTGCCGCCAAATGGGACGTTATAATAACAACTCCGAACGTTAGAGAAATAAAAATGAAAAGCAAGAAATAAAATGATGATGTTTTAATTGCGCCAGTCACTGACCAGTTGCTTTGAAATTTTGCAATACCATCGCTTTTTGTTTTGTCCCCGCGAACCTTGCCACGGGTCGGATAAACCGTATTATGTAGCGTATTCCTCAGAAGCAAGGCAGCGGGAATTCCCACGACACAAACCATCATACCCACAATGGCAAAGGTCGTTCTCCAGCCGAATTCCGTGATCATATATCGCATAAGCGGCGGCAGTATCATTTGACCCACGCCCACGCCTGATGCAACGATGCCCAATGCCAGTCCCCTGTTATGGGTAAACCATTTTGTAACTGTTGCAACAGGGACAACAAAAGCGGCGCCCATCCCGGTACCAACCAGGACACCGAAATATGTATAAAGTTGCCATGGTGCATTTATTCTGAAACATAGCGCGTAGCCGAGTGCCACCAACAGGGCGCTGACGACTACAATGAAGCGTGGCTCATATTTGTCGCTTAATCGCCCCGTAATAATGGAAAATATACCGCGCAACGTCATATTAACAAAGATAACACCTGTTATGGTTGCCCTGCTCCAGCCAAGACTCGCGGACATGGGTTTAACAAATACGCCAAAACAGTAATAGGTGCCATAAAGGATGAGTACCGTAAAAAATCCTGCCGTCACCACTACCCAAGCCTGAAACATACTCTTTTTATCTGCTTCTTCAAGAGCAATGCGGCTGGAATGTTTTTTTTTGTTTCCGCGGAACAGGTAAACGTTCATATGGGTTTCCTTCAAAAGAGAGATGATTTTCAGAAATATGGTTCCCTCTTCCTTTGCCGGAACAGATACCTCAGCGCAAGCATCAGCCTGCGATTGATCCCGCCGACATCTCTCTTGGTCCAATGATCCCTTTTTTCCTTCTTGTTATACACGGTAGTATCGGCGTTGATCCCCCGCCATGCGAGATATAACCAGCCCATCTTCCTCAATAACTTTCAGGTATCCATGGATTTCGGAAAGACCGAGAAAGATATCCCAATCCCGAAGTTCGGGGAATACCGCCTGGCTGACCCTGAAAAGGGTCATGCCGCCCTGGTCGGAAAGATCGCTTTTGTCGTTGCTGAAAGCGTTAAGTATCTCTTGCCTGCGTACCTCGCTATGAGCGATAATTTCTTTGGCCCTCCCTTTGGCATTTGAAAATGGGGGTCCGTGACCGGGGAAGACCTCTTTTATTTCCAGGGCCGCTATCATCTCCAGGGACTTTAGATAAGAAGCGACGCTTTTGTAGTCATTGTTGTCCTGATTTTCAATTTCGACCACGGGGTTGGAGGTGATGTTTTCCAGGAGATGGTCCCCTGAAAAAAGTCTGCCGTTTTCCGGGTCAAAAAAACAGACCGAACCAAGGGTATGGCCCGGAGAGTATAGTACCCTTAGGGTGAAGTCATCGAAGGAAAAGGTTTCATGTTCATTCATACATTTGACATCAAAGTTACGGGGGAAAAACCGGTTAAAACGATCAATCATTCCGGAAGCGATATTTTTGACAACAGTCTCCGGCAAACCTGCCTCCTGGAAAAAGCGAAGAAATAGGGGTACTCTTTTTTTTTGGATATCCCAACTGCATTTGTCCCTGTCCAGCGGGTGAATAAAGATCTCGGCGCCACTTATTGCTGCAATCTTACCTGCTAAACCAAAATGATCCAGGTGTCCGTGTGTAAGGAGGATACGCTTAATATCTGAAAGCCGTCGCCCTGAATTTTTTAATGCCGCCGCCACTATATCAACACCCTCCACTGAATAAAAGCCGGCGTCAACCAGGGTAGGGATTGAGTCTTCAATAAAGTAGATGTTTACCGAGCTTAAGGCGAAAGGTATCGGAATTTCAATTTTGTTGATGACAGTCATATTTCGCTCCTATTCCAGCACCACTAAGGCATTAACTGCTACCGGCCCGGATTCGTGATCACCGGATTGATATCAATTTCTTTCACCTGTTCATTTTCGAGGCCGATCCTGCCCACATTTGTAATCGGTATCCCATAAAAAGATAGGGTCTGTTTAGATTCGTATTCTGAAAGTGTGCTTTGTCCTTCAGCTAAAGCCTTTTCCATGATTTTCATTGGTTCCTCCCGTGATTGATTGGTCCGATTTCGCACAATCCCCCCTGTTTCATGGCGCAGACTATGATACGGTCATCATTTAAAAGGGTAGCCGTACGGGAGCAGACGACCTTGGATACCGCTTTGCTCACGCTTGACTTGAAAATGACAATGGGTTTTTCCGATGTCCCGGTTGGCCCTGTCAGTGCCCTCCCGTCTTCAATACTTTCCAGGCACATATGAATTTGTTTGTATCCTATTCATAAGACGCGGACCGGGTTCGGGTTGAAAGCGGTCTAGGGTCAAAAACCGCCGGAGACCTGTTTTAGGCCGGGAGTGAAACAACGCATATGCACATATCCTTATGATGATATATTTTCTGCCGATACAATTCAAGGATATATTGGAAATTCGGCATCTTTCATTAAGGGAACTGGAAGAAAATAATCTACGCATATCGTGCAGAACTTTTGTTCGTCTTCAAGGCGTGATGATAGGTGCATAGTGAGCTATGTGCCTATCATCACAACGTAGAAGCCGGACAAAAGAGCAAACAGGATGCGTAGATTATTTTTTGGAAGTTCCCTAAAGCCGGAAAGTAGTTTACGTTTTCACCATACATAACGCAAAATCGTGCGGTTACAAAGCAAAACATGGCGGTAGTTCCAAACCCAAACGGGTGCAATACAAAAAAGTGACACAGCTTAAGCTGCCAACGGAAGGGCATCGATTGTTACGAGTGTGTCAACTTTTGAAGAAACAAAAGAAAAAACGGAGGCCAAATATGCATTTTCAAACAGCCGTCTTCAGAGCATTTTCAGGTCGCCGCCGACATAGGCGGCTGAATCTTCGAGGCGATATTCGACGCAGGGCGAAATATTCGCTCGTCGGCTTTTTGCGGCATCCACCCGGAACATTTTATTATCCGGATGGATACCGGTAGCGATGGGTTAAAACTTGAAATTTACGTCAAATTGAAAAACGTTTTCGGGTTCATCCGTCTTCCCGGCATCAAAATCGATCTTTTTGGAATAGTAATAATCCAAAGCCAGATAAACATGTTTTGCCAAACCAAACTTAAGCTCAAATTCGTGGCCTTTCGCATTGGTCTTGCCGCCGTAAAAATCGCTGTCCGGAAGAAAGTCCAGCACAGCATCTCTTTCCAAATTTCTGTAGTTGTATTTGAATTCCCAATCCGCCAGTTTCTTGATGCTTCGTCCGAATTTCACACCGACCAGCCAGCCTGCATCGTTATCATCCGCATCGGAATTGATGTACTGGCCGAAAACAGCAAGTTTCTGGAAGTATCCACTGAATTTGATGCCCGCCTCTCCATCAAACGCGATGGATGAGTAGTTGCACAGCAAATTGCCGTCGGCATCCGTGGAGTTGCTGCCGGAGCTGTATTTGAACTGGTTTCCCTTGACCTCGCTGTTATAATACCAGGTCCCTGCCAGCTTGATCCAGATAGCATCGGTCGGATTTACTTTAATTCCGGGCTGCAACAAAAACATGGTAGCGGTTTCTTCTTCCGCTTTAAACTCCTGAAGCACATACAAAGAAGGGTTTACGAAAAACCCGAACTGGTCGTTAATCTTGTATTTAAAGGGCGCCGTGACGCCTTGGGGCCGAATATCAGAGTCCCACACCAGGTCTTTGGGCTTATAAATGGGGTTTTTAAATTGACCGCCAATGATCTTCCATTGCTTAAATGGCTGATACTGCGCATAGGCGTAATCAATCCGTGCGTCCGGCGTTTCAAAATCGCCGGTAAAAGTCTGGTTGGTGGAACGAGGATCCCCGCTACCGGAACA
>Ga0209633_10003482_pt1 | contig 14513 bp, 13 predicted proteins | sample Cruoilmetagenom1_FD_187290 | JGI IMG/M metagenome (GOLD analysis project Ga0209633, IMG submission 187290) | Oil polluted marine microbial communities from Coal Oil Point, Santa Barbara, California, USA - Sample 1 (SPAdes) (version 2) | ecosystem: Environmental > Aquatic > Marine > Oil seeps ... | reverse complement strand
AAGTGGATAGAATTTCAGTAAAGCTGTGAAAACAACTTGTTCCAGCCTGCTCTCCCTTCTCTTTTTTTGCACATCCCCTTCGCGTCCTGTACGACATTCTTGACCCGCCTAAGGCCACGTCCGCTCGCCCGCGCAAACTCGGCCTCCCCGACTTCGTCGGAAGAGGTCGGCTTCAAACAGTGCGCGTTCGCCCTGCGGGACGCTTCCTTAGGCCAAGGCGGGTGCCCCAAGAATTTCCTAGGGCCGCATCCGGGGACGCGCGGGCTTGGGTAAAGCCTTACGTCTTGGATCTCTGCCTTCCCCCATGCGAAAATTTAGGCGTGAGACCGAGTCCGAGGGAAAAGCATTTTGGACTGTCTGAGCCCGGCCTGTCCCGACGAAGTCGGGGAGGGCGAGTTTCCAAAATGCCCCGAGGACGACCGAGCACGCCGTGAAGAATTTTCGCCGGGCGCCCTTCTTTGGGTCACCTTTCTTGGGCGCGCAAGAAAGGTGATGAAAGAATACAGCCAGAAAAACAGTACTCGCAAAGGAAGAAGGCGCGGATGAGAAAACGGTGCTATCCTCGCAGTGTGGAGAAGATCCTAATGATATTTGTTTCCATCCGATATGAACAGGATCCACAAAAGAGAGATCAATTTGATATTATTTGGCATTTGGTGCTTCATCACCTTTTTAACATCACCGGATCGGCAAAAAAGGCCGTCACTTCCTCTTTCACCTCATCGACCTTCGTCAACTGGTTTACCCTGGTCCGGAACTCCGCCCCGCCTGGCAGGCCCTTGCTGTACCAGCAGAGGTGCTTGCGCATTTCGCGGACGCCGACGTGCTCTCCCCGGAGCGCCACGATTTCCTCGAGGTGACGGTGAATAGTCTCCTCTTTTTCCTGCGGTGTGGGAGGGGCGGGAGGCGTGCCGGTCTCGAGAAATTGTTTCGCCTCGCGGAAGATCCAGGGGTTCCCCTGGCAGGCCCTGCCGATCATGATCCCGTCACACCCTGTCTCGTCCCTCATTTTCCCGGCGTCCGGTCCGGAGCGGACATCGCCGTTCCCGATGACCGGGATCCCGACGGCGTCCTTCACCGCCTTGATCATGCTCCAGTCTGCGCTGCCGGAAAATCCCTGTGATCTGGTTCGAGCGTGGATGGTGACCGCGGCGACCCCCGCGGCTTCCGCTGCCTGTGCAAGGTCCAGGGCTATGATGCTGTTTGCATCCCATCCGAGCCGGATCTTGACCGTCACCGGCACGGCGGAGGCTCCCACGACGGCATCCATGATTTCCCGTGCCAGCGTCAGGTCCCTCAGCAGCGCTGATCCGGAACCGCTTTTCAGAACCTTGGGCACCGGGCAACCCATGTTGATGTCTATGCAGTCTAGTGGTCGCTGTGACAGGATGCGCGCTGCCGCGGCCATTGATGCCGGCCGGGAGCCGAAGATCTGGAAGGCAACGGGTTTTTCGGCGGGATCACTGCGCAGGAGGGTGAAGGTCTTCCCCTGGTTTCGTATCAGCGCCTCGGCGCTCACCATTTCCGAATACACCAGCCCCGCGCCGAGCTCACGACAGATGATACGGAAGGGGAGGTCGGTAATCCCTGCCATGGGTGCGAGGACCAGGGGATTGCTCTTGATCATTTCTTTTACGGTCACAGGCCATTATAAATAATTCTCCGCCCCGTTGCCAATAAAAAAGCCCCGGAACGGCCATCGTTCCGGGGCTTCACCGTGTGCAGGGGCAGTCGCCACGGGGGCGTTTCCCTGCTATTTTTCTATCTCGTAGGACCCGTCTTTTTCAATGAAGATGTTGGCGTTCAGAAATTTGACGTTATATCCCTTGCCCTTCAGCTTGTGGTATGCCATTTCCGCGCGCACTCCCGTGGCACAGTGGCAGACGATCATTTTATTCTTCGGGATCTCCGACATTCTGTCGAGGATCTCTTCGTCAGGGACGAGCATGGCTCCCTTGATTACCCCCGCGTTCGCCTCGTCCCGGTTTCGCACATCGAGAATGAGGATATTCGAGGGGGTTTTGTCGGCGATCTCCATGAAGGCGTCCATAGACATTTCACCGGGCCGCGGCTTGGGTACGTACACGATCTCCGTCGCCAGCGTGCCTTTTTCGAGGGGATACTTGCCCTTCTCCCAGGCCTTCACGCCGCCGGTGAGGAGCCTGACTTTCTTATGGCCCGCCTTTACGAGCGTCTTCGCTGCCTTGACCGCCTTTTTGCCGCCCTTGGCGTCGTAGACGATGATGGGCGCTTTCTTTTTCGGAGGAGGGAAATTCTTCAGGGCCGATTTGACTTTTCCAGCGGGAAGGGTGACCGCGCCCTTGATGAACCCCTTTTTTGCCTTTTTCGCAGGACGCACGTCCAGGAGGACGTGGGGAATGTCCTTCTTAATAAATGCTTCCTGCAGGAACTTCGGGCTCAGCACGGAATAGTTGCGTTTGGACCATGCGGGCATGCCTTCGTGGTACACTTTCACGTTCGTGTAGCCAAGTTGCTCCGCCTTCATGGCAGAGTTAGGGCTGAGTGCTCACGTTACGCCGCCGCAATAGTAGATGATCAGCGCACTCTTGTCCTTCGGGAGCATTCCTTTCTTTTTGTCGAATGCGGGGTAGGGGATGTTGATCGCCGTGGGAAGGGCCCCTTCCTTGAACCTCGGACCCGGACGGGCGTCGACGAGGAGATACTTCCCTTTCTTCGGCCCCTTGGCAACCAGTTTTTCGATTTCTGCAGTGGTGAGCAGCTTCTCGGCAGCGACCTTGATCTTTGGTTTAACGGAAACCAACGAGGCGGTCTTCACCCCGCCTTTCTTCGAGTACTCGACGCGTATTTCCTTGCCCTTCTTGAGCTTCCGCAGTGCTTCCGCTTTCTCGGTTTTCCCCGCTACGACGACCTGTATCGTTTCGGGATTAAACTTGACGATTTCTGTGGATTTGTTGATCTTGAGCTGGATGGATCGGGACTTGAAAGCAACACTATCAAATTTTCCCCTGAGGCTGCCTGGCGCCGGTTTGTGGCAGTTCAGGCACATCTTGCTGATTGTCGGCTTTTTCTTCGCTTCGGCCTTGTTGGCCGGCATGACGGTGACGATCCCCAGGGCGGTGAAGAGGACCAGGGTTCCGGTAAGTATCTTTCTCAAGAGCATCATTCCCTCCTTAAATGCAGTGCCATTACGGCGAAAGTTTGGAACGTACGGCAAATCGAGCGAAACGCTTGTGGCAGACTTCTCCCCTCTTCCGGTTTCATTCACCTCCTTATAAGAACGCTTTTTTTATTGAGTGGGCCTGATGTCCGTACAAAACACTGTTATAAACAATATCATAGTCAAAACTGCACATTTTATCAAGGTTAAAAATGCATTGAAACAGCAAATCTTTGCACAGGACCCCTTGACGCGGGGCGATTTATTTGCTAAATTTTTTTGTGTGTACAGATAATTTATGATATTGACGCATGGCGTATCCGTTAGTATTCAGACAGTTAGATAATTGCAGGGTACACTGAGCAAAGAAAAACATTACCCGGTCATGTATACGCCGGTATTGTTGGGAGGAAATGCATTATGAAAGCGCCAGGGAAGAAGAAAAAAGCAGAAAGCAGGCCGCAAGAGGTGACTGTCTGTACTCGACGGAGTTTTATCCAGACCGTCGGGGGGCTTCTGATATCGTCGTCCGCCCTCGGGACCGGTCTTTTGCAGCCCGAATCAATCTTTGCGGCACCCCGCAGACGGGAGATCACTATCGGCACATTCGGCCCGTCGCATTGCGCGGCTCCTTTTGTGTACACGCAGATAAAGGACTTTTTTAAGAGCGAAAAACTGAAGGTAAACCTCGTTAACTACCCCACCATGCCCGGGATTGCCAAAGACCTCGCAAGCGGTAAGCTGGACTTCGGGCAGCTTGTCGCTCCTCTTGCCCTGGCCATGCATACGGGAGCAAAGCCTTTCGGCAGCCCTACCCCTGTCGTCATTACGCAAATAGCAGGCACGAACGGCTCAGCGTTGATGGTCAGAAACGGCTCCGGGATCGACGGCCCGAAGGATTTCAAGGGCATGACCGTTGCCAGCCACAGCAAATTGGGTGTTAACTATCTGATTAACATGATGTTTCTTGAGAAGAACAAGTTGGACTACAAAAAGGACGTAAAGTTCAAGCTTGTGGGGCTCAAGGACATGATCAAGGCAATGAAGAACGCAGAGGTGGATGCCTTCGTGATGCCCGAGCCGGTGAACGCTATGACTGAGGACAAGGGAATCGGCAGGGTAAAACTTCTGAGCAAGTACCTCTGGTGGAACCATCCCTGCTGCTCCCTCGTGACCAGAAAAGAAATGTTCGATAAAGACCGGGCCCTTGTGGCCTCAGTCACCCGGATGATGACCAAGGGCGGCCTGCTGATCAACGAGAAAGAGACGAGAGGGGAAACCGTTGATTTTCTGCGGAGTACCCAGAAGTACCGGTATAACACGATTCCCCGGAACGTCCTGATGAGGGCCTTTGTGCCCGGCCGGGCCGATTTCTACCCCTTCCCGTACCAGAGCAGCGCCCTCGTCATCATCGAGATCATGAAGCGGTACGGTCTGCTCCCGCGCGCCGTGAACGATAAAAAGCTCGCCAAAGAGGTCTTTTTGTCCGATTTCTCCCGCATGATCATGAAGGATGTTGGTGCAAAGCCGCCGAAGAGCAACTATCGGGCGGAAAAGATCCTCGGCAAGGTGAAGAGATTTTCCTGAGGCGCTGAGCGCACCGGGATATACCCGAAACTTCCGCCAATGGGCCGCCCGGCGGCCCCTTCCCGACCGAATTCCTGAGATGCGGAGACCCGTAACAAGGTCTCCGCTTCACTCCCCCTGAATCCAGAAAAACCTTGACAATAGAAGCATTTTCCTATATATTCAATAGTCTTTTCCCAGGCAGGTTTTATGTTCGACTCCCTAACGGGCAAGCTGGAAACCATCTTCAAGAATCTGCGGAGCAGGGGCGTCCTGAAGGAAGAGGACGTCAAGGCAGCTGTTCGTGAGGTGCGCCTCGCGCTCCTGGAAGCCGACGTGAACTTCAAGGTCGTGAAGGAGTTCGTCGGCACCATTCAGGCGCGCGCTGTGGGTCAGGAAGTACTCACGAGCCTCACGCCGGGTCAGCAGGTAATCAAGATCGTGCACGAAGAGCTGGTGGCCCTGCTCGGGGGGTCGCAGGCAAAGCTCCATCTCGCGCCCAACCCGCCCACGGTGATCATGATGATGGGCCTCCAGGGTTCGGGTAAGACCACGACAGCAGGGAAACTGGCCCAATATTTCAAGAAGCAGGGCAGGCGGGTGCTTCTCGTACCGGCCGATACGCGCAGGCCAGCGGCAGCCCAACAGCTCTCGGTCCTGGCGGGCCAGGCGGGAGTCGATACATTTGCACCGGGGGAGCAGGACCCGGTGGCCATATGCCGCGCGGCTGTTGCCGATGCGGTGAAAACCCTGCACGAAGTGGTGATTCTTGATACCGCGGGCAGGCTCCAGATCGACGAACCGCTCATGGATGAGCTCCGCCGGATCAAGGACGCCGTCAAGCCCCAGGAGACACTCCTGGTGGCCGATGCCATGACCGGGCAGGAAGCAGTGAACATTGCCGGGAAGTTCAACGCCGACGTGGGGTTCAACGGTGTTGTGCTGACGAAGCTCGACGGCGATGCCCGGGGCGGGGCGGCCCTGTCGATCAAGGCGGCGACGGGCACGCCGATCAAATTCGTGGGAATGGGTGAAAAGCTCGACGCCCTCGAGCCCTTTTTCCCGGACCGAATGTCCTCCCGGATCCTCGGTATGGGGGACGTACTGTCGCTCATCGAGAAGGCCCACGAATCGGTGTCCCCCGACGAAGCGCTCAAGCTCGCCAGGAAGATGCGAACAAACGCCTTCGACCTGGAAGACTTCCGGAACCAGCTCCGGCAGGTGAAGAAGCTTGGATCGGTCGAGCAGATCATTGGTATGATCCCCGGGCTGAACAAAATGAAGCTTGGCGACGTGAGCGGGAATGACAAGGAACTCGTAAACACCGAAGCGATCATCAACTCCATGACAGCGAAAGAGCGGCGGGACCATACGCTTATCAACGGCAGCAGGCGGCTGCGCATCGCCCGGGGAAGCGGAACCCAGGTCCAGGACGTAAACCGGCTGCTGAAGCGGTTCGTGGAGATGCGCAAGATGATGAAGTCGATGAACAGCGGCAAGATGGGAAAAATGGCAAAGATGTTCGGCGGAAGGATGCCGTTCTGATTACAAGCACGAAAGCAGGAAAAGTCTTAGACAGGATTAACAGGATTTTTAAAAGCTATTTATAAGATTTTATCCTGCCTGTGGCCTTTAGGCTATACATCCTGTCAAAAGAAATGATTTAGTTCCGACGTGTCCGGGTCATAATTTAGAATTTCGCTATTAGTATTTTTCAAGGAAAGAGGTGTACACATGCCTGTAAGGATAAGACTGAAAAGGATGGGAACGCACAAGAAGCCCTATTACCGGCTTGTCGTGGCGGATTCCCGGTCACCGAGAGACGGCCGCTTCATTGATCAGGTGGGGACCTACGATCCGCTCAAGAAGCCGGCTGCCATTACCGTGAACGAGGAGAAAACGCTCGATTGGCTGAAGAAAGGCGCAATCCCGTCCGATACCGTCAAGACCCTGCTCTCCAAGGCAGGGGTCATGAAGCAGTTTGCCGAGGCGCGCTAGCCGAAGGACCGGATCGTTCCGTCGGGCCGCACCCCGTGTACTGACGCCATGCTCATAACCATCGGCAAAGCGCTCAAACCCTGGGGGCTCAAGGGCGAAGTAAAGGTCCAGCCCATCACGGATTTTCCGGAGCGGTTCAGAACACTGGAAAGCGTGTCCCTGACGTCTCCGGCGGGGAAGACGATTGCCTGTGCCGTGCAGTCCGTGCGCTACGCAGGCGGCGTCCCCTACCTTCTGTTCCAGGGCTACGATACCCCGGAGAAGGCAAAAGCCATTTCCGGCTGGCTTATACAGATACCCCAGGAAGATGCGCTTCCCCTGCCCGAAGGACAGTACTACTGGTTCGAGCTCATCGGCATGGATGTTTTCACCGAAGCCGGGGAGCAGCTCGGCACCATTGTCGACGTATTCGAGACGGGCAGCAACGATGTCTACGTGATGAAGCATGGAAAAGAAGAGGTTTATATTCCCGCCACGGCGGAAGTCGTGAAGGAGATCGACCGAAACGAGAAGCGAATGGTCATTCACGTCATGGACGGTCTCATGGAATAGTACGGAACACGGTCCCTACCCACGGCTATGCGAACATTGAACTTCGACGTACTCACCCTGTTCCCGGGTATTCTTGCTGGGCCGTTGAACGAGAGCATACTCAAACGCGCGCAGGAGCGAGGGCTCCTTGATGTGCGGGTATGGGACATCAGGGAATATACGGAAGACAAGCACAAGACCGCCGATGACAGCCCCTTCGGCGGTGGGGCCGGGATGGTGCTGAAGCCCGAGCCGATTTTCCGGGCCGTTGAGGCGCTCAAAGCAGGTTCTCCGGAAGAGGATTTTTTCGTTATTTCCCTTTCGCCGCAAGGCAGGGTTTTCAATCACCGGGAAGCAGAACGGCTCTCCCGGGAGCGGCGCCGAATCGTGCTGCTCAGCGGCCACTACGAAGCGATCGATGAACGGGTAAAAGAAGGGGTCGTCGACGAGGAACTTTCGATCGGGGATTATGTGCTGACGGGCGGGGAGCTTGCCGCCCTCGTGGTGATCGATGCGACGGCCCGGCTTGTGCCCGGGGTGCTCGGCGACGAGGAGTCGGCCTGCTTCGACTCATTCGGCACGGGGTTACTCGATCATCCCCATTATACGAGGCCGGCGGATTTCCGCGGTATGCAGGTGCCGGAAGTCCTGCTCTCGGGCAACCATGAGGAAATCAGGAAATGGCGACGGCGCCAGGCGCTCAAGGCAACGCTCCTGAAGCGGCCTGACCTGCTGCAGACCGTGGACCTGAGTGATGAGGACCGGGCGGTCCTCGCTGAATTGGAAAAAGAAATTCAGCAAGAATAGTAAAATGAAAATTGAAAAATGCAAAGTGAAAAGGGACAAAAATAAATTTAACCGATAGACTTTTCATTTTGCCCTATACGTTTTTTGTTCCCAGGAGGCTTACCATGGATATTATTCAGGCGTTAGAAAAGACCCAGATGAAACCGAAGATAACGGAATTCCGTGTCGGTGATACGATCCGCGTCCACGCGAAGGTCGTGGAAGGCGATAAGGAGAGGATTCAGGTGTATGAAGGCGTGGTGATCGGCCGGCAGGGAGGCGGCGCCCGCGAGAACATCAGGGTGCGGAAACTTTCCTACGGTGTCGGTGTCGAGCGTATTTTCCCCATCCACTCTCCCATGATCGATAAGATCGAGCGCGTGCGGGAAGGAAAGGTACGCAGGGCGAAGCTTTACTTCCTGCGGGAACTCCGGGGCAAGGCAGCCAGGATCAAGGAGAAGGCCCGCTCATTTGCTGCGGTAGCGGGCGCGGAAGAGACGCCGAAGGAGCCGAAGCCGAAAGCGGAGAAGAAGGCGGAAGAGAAATAGGTTCATTTCCGCGAACGGACGTTTGTTCAGGCATTCCTGAATCGCATGGAGATGAAAAGCTCCAAATCACAATAAACAAATATCAAATAAATTCCAATGATCAATGGTCAAAGGTTACGGCAGAGAGAAGCAATTGCATTTGGAATTTGGCGATTATTTGAGATTTGTCATTTGTGATTTGAAATTTGTCTGTTCAAGAGGTTTCCATGTCTCGTGGTTCTTCCCGGCCGCGGAAAGGATCGTCAGGCCGGACAGCAGACCTGTTCGGTTATGACGTCGATACCCTCATATTTGAGCGGGGTGCCCGCAGCAGCGGTTACCGCCTTATCGCGGGCGTTGACGAAGCCGGCAGAGGGCCGCTGGCCGGCCCGGTAGTAGCCGCCGCCGTGATCCTCCCCGACGATCTTGTCATCCCCGGCGTAGCGGATTCCAAGCAGGTGCCTGCGGCAAAGCGGGAGAACCTGCGTCACGAGATTATCCGGCAGGCGCTCTGTTACGGCGTCGGCATTGTCGATGAACGGACGATCGATGAGGTAAACATCTATCAGGCCTCGATCCTCGCCATGGAAAAAGCCCTGCAAGCCCTCACCCCGCCACCCGACTATGTCCTCATCGATGCCCTCGCCCTCCCGCGCGTTACCCTTCCCCAGCAAGCCATCATCAAGGGCGACTGCCGCAGCCATACCATTGCGGCAGCCTCGATCCTCGCCAAGGTCACGCGGGACAGGCTGATGCACGATCTCCACGAACGATTTCCACACTATAATTTCAAAAAACATAAAGGCTATGGAACGAGGGAGCACCTCTCCCTGCTGCAGGAACACGGGCCCTGTGATGCGCACCGGAAAAGCTTCGGTCCCGTCGCCAGGATGCTGGAGAGGCAGGAGTCAGAAGCCAGTAGACAGTAGTCAGAATACAGAAGACAGTATACAATAAACAGGCATCTGGAATCGGGCATCTGGAGACAGGAATCAGAATACAGATGACAGACGTGAGACAGCAGAAGGCAGACGAGAGAAAACAGACAACAGACATCTGCCATCTGGCATCCGGCATCAGTGATCAGGCATCGGGCATCAGACTACGGGAGGCTTGCTGTGGGCCGTGAGAAGAAGCTGCTCGGCAAGGCTGGTGAGGACCGGGCAGCGCGGTTTCTGGCGAAACAGGGATACCGGATCCTGGAGCGGAATTACAACGCCCGCTACGGTGAGATCGACCTCATTGCCCTGGACCGGGGAGAGCTGGTCTTCGTGGAGGTGAAGACGAGGACGAACGATGCCTACGGCGCGCCCGAGCTTGCCGTGACTCCTCAGAAACAGCAGCGGATGGTCAAGGCGGCCCTCGGCTACATCAAATACAAGAATCTCCACCAGGTTCCGTGCCGTTTCGACGTCGTGGCCATCAGCACCGCGAGCGAGAGCGAAGTGGAGCTGATCCGGAATGCCTTCGAGATGGATAGGACGAGGATGTGAAGCCTGGCAAGATACCTGATGCCGGATGCATGATACCAGATGCCAGATGTCTGTTATCTGTTGTCTGATGCCTGTTTTCTCTCGTCTGTCTTCTGGATTCTGTCTCCTGTCTGCCCTTTGGAGGAATTATGATATCGCTTATCAAGAAGATAAGCCTCTTTGAGAACCTCACCGATGGAGAACTGGAAAAGATCAGTGCCATCTGCCTGCGGGAGCGGTATCCGACGGGCACGGTTGTCTGCAAGGAGGGTGACGCAGGAGACAAGTGTTATATGATCTCGAACGGAGAGGTCCGGATCAGCAAATTTATCCGGAATATCGGGGAGGAGGCCCTTGCCGTCTTGAAGGCGGGAGACTACTTCGGTGAGATGGCGCTCATCGACAGCTTCCCCCGTTCCGCCCACGCCACGGCGAACTCCGATGTTGAGCTGCTTACCGTTCGGAAGGCGGACCTCGACGAGATCATGAACAAAGACCGGGAAATGGGCTATAAGCTGCTCTGGGTATTCACCAGGACCCTCTCGCTCCGCCTCAGGGAAACGAACGAGAAGATGGCGGGGTTCCTGGCGATGTCGGGAGGATTTTGATTCTGCCACAGAGAACACTGAGAGCACAGAGGTCCTTAAACGGGTACGAAAAACGTAGATTTGTTCTTTGTACTCCTTGTGCCTTCGCGCAAGATTATTTATGTAACTGTGATATAGAGTGGTCTCATAGCAACTTCACATATTCCTGCTGCTCTGTCCACGCGTTCGTCATACGTCATTACAATCGATGAGTAACAAACCTTACAAAATAGGAATGATCAGCCTGGGCTGTCCCAAGAACCAGGTCGACGCGGAACAGATGCTCGGCACGCTCTCCGCGTCGGGTTTCGCGATCACCTCTGACCAGGCCGAGGCGGACGTGATCGTCGTGAATACCTGCGGATTCATCCGGTCGGCCAAGGAGGAGGCCATCGAGGCGATTCTCGAGGCCGCGAAGATGAAATCCAAGGGCGCCTGCCGCGCCCTCATCGTGGCGGGCTGTCTTGCCCAGCGGTACCAGGATGAACTCCTGGAGGCACTTCCCGAGGCCGACGCCGTGATCGGCACTGCCGGGATCGGAGACATCGCCCGCATCTGCGAAAGGGTGCTCTCGGGCCAACAGCATATCACCGAGGTTTCCTCTCCTGCCATGGTCTTTGGCCTGACGCGGGTGAGCACCACGCCCCGGCATTACCGCTATCTCAAGATCGCCGAGGGATGCAGCAACCGCTGTTCCTACTGCGCCATCCCAATCATACGCGGCAATTTCCAGTCACGGCCGAAGGATTCGATCATCGAAGAGGCCACGGGACTTGTTGACGAGGGTGCGCGGGAGCTTGTCCTCCTCGCCCAGGATTCCACGGGGTATCGTGATGGAGACACGGACCTCTCGTCTCTCATAAAAAGCCTGACGAAGATCGAGGGTATTGAATGGATCCGGCTGATGTACGCCTACCCCGGGCGGATCAGCGATTCCCTGATGGCGCTCATGGCCGAAGAGGAAAAAGTCTGCGCCTATCTCGACATCCCGGTGCAGCATATTGACACGAAGATACTGAAGGCCATGAACCGGAGGGGCAGTGCCGATGATATCAAGGGAACTATCGAGAGGCTGCGCAGGCAGGTACCGGGCATCGCGCTCCGCACGTCCCTGATCACGGGCTTCCCCGGCGAGACTGAGGCGGCATTCAAGCGGCTCCTGTCATTCGTGAAGGAAGCGGCATTCGAGCACCTTGGTGTGTTCACCTATTCGCCGGAAGAGGGCACGCCGGCGAGCGGCCTTTCCCCGCGCGTTCCCGACGAGGTCGCTCAGGACCGGCTCGACAGGATCATGAAGGCCCAGGCGAAGATCTCTCTCATAAAGAACCGCGCAATGATAGGATCAGTCAGGGCCGTCCTCGTCGACGGGATGGAGGACATGGCGCTGTACGGCCGCCTCGAAACCCAGGCGCCGGAGATCGACGGCGTGGTCTACCTGTCCGAGACCGACGCCGAACCAGGCGAGTTTATCGACGTTACCATTACCGATGCCGGGGAGTATGATCTGGTGGGAAGTCTGCGCAATGAAAAATGAAAAGTGCAAAGTATAGAATGCAAAATATATTACGATAAAATCCCGGACGAAGGCATACCACAATTTTGCAATTTACATTTTGAAATTATAATTTTTGACTTTCTCGTATTTTGGTTGAAACAGTGTTCCTGCCATGCGTGGACAGGCAACAATAAGCCCCCGAAGAAAAGCCGTTTTCGCGCAGAGACGCAAAGACGCAAAGAAAGGATAAAGTGTAAAAGAACAATTTGGGCGGAAAGCATAAAGATATACAAGGCTTTGATCTATTAATTAAACATCAAAATCCTAAGGCCTTTCGCGAGCCTCTGTCGTTTTTTTCTTTGCGATCTTGGCGGCTTTGCGCGAGACAGGCATTTGCAGTTGTTTTTCAACTTTATTACGAATGAACCAAATTTAGCATTGCTTCCCGTTGTTTTGAGTCAGCCTCTCATCAAATCAGTCCGTGGAGTGCCTCGATCCGGCTGGCCAGCTCGTCGTCAGTGAAGCAAAACCCGAGGTCCTGGTAATCCTTGCGCAGGGCGACCACCTCGTCCCGCACGTCCTTCCCGTCCAGCACCACGTCGCGTATCAGTGACGCCAGTTTTTTGAACTCTTCCTTTCCAAATCCGAACCGCGTCATCTCCGAGACACCGAGGCGAAGGGCCCCTGAAGCGGTGAACCCTTCTTCAATTGGCGTGGCCTGGAAGTTCACGATGATGTTGTTTTTTTCGAGTTGCTGTGCCGCCTCGATTCCTTTGGCGTAGCCCACGTTTACGAGCACCTGGTGCGTCTCGGTGTAGGAAAGCGAAGGGTCTCCTGCCACCTGCAGTCCAACGTCGACGAGGGACAGGGCAAAGGCCTTGGCATTTTCAACGACTTTTTTCTGGTAATCGTCTTTGAAGTGATTCATCTCGTAGGCGGCCATCAGGAGCCCTAGGAGGGTACCGAGATGGTGGTTGCTCACGCTGCCGGGGAAGGTCCTGGTTTCGACGGCCTCCCAGAAGGGGTACCGGTAATCATCTTCCGGGAAGTCGTTGGCAATGACGCCGCGCTGGGTGCCGAAAAAGGTCTTGTGCGTTGACCCTGTCACGACGTCGGCGCCTTCGGCAAAGGGCTGCTGGAAATGGGGGCCCACCAGGCCGAGGACATGGGCCATGTCGTACATCAGGAGCGCCCGGAGCCCGATGTCGTCCAGAGCGGCCCTGATCTCGGCCACAGGCTCCTTGTGGATCATCATGCTCTTGCCGAGAATGATCAGCTCAGGCCGGTGTTCATCGAGGAGTTGCTTCGCTTTTTCAACATCGATCCGGTAGGGGTTCCCGGGCAGTACGGGAAAATTGACGACAGCGGGCCGCTCAGTCGCCGGGTCCCGGGCGATGAAATCATGGAGCGCGCCCATGGGCTGGGCGCTCAGATGGCCGCCCTTGATGATGTGATTGTTCATCACCGGGCCGATGCGCCGTGGCTCCTGCTTCCGGTTTCCCCGGTTCAGGAAATCCATGAGGGCGCTGAAGACTGCCGTGTTCGCCATCTGGCCGCTGATGACCCGGGCCTCGATATTCCGGCAGCCGAAGTAGGTTCGCATCTCTTCGCTGACGAGCCGCTCCACTTCGTCGATGAATCCCGTGCCCTGGTAGTAAAAGATATCGGCATCATGAAAGGCCTTGACCTTCTTGTGCTCGGCGTACCGGAAGGAGGGGTCCATGATCGACAGCAGCCGTGCCAGGGGGGACTGGGTCATCTCCGAGGGGATGAGATTGATGCATGCTTCCTGCCTCCAGCGGGTGTTCTCGATGGCCTTGTCGATGAGCCCGGTGACGCGGAGCTGAACTTCTTCCGTGACAGGCGCTTCCGCCTTCTCTTCGGAATCCAGTTCTTCCCCTCCGTACAAAACAGCCGCGGCAAAGGGCGGTGCTTCAGACCGCAGATGGTAGGGTACTGCCAGGGCCTTTATCTTTTTCCCCCGCACGTCGACGTCAAGCTCCTGGCCCTTGATGATGGACGAGTCGATCAGGCCGAGACAGATCGCCCGCTTGCCTGTCTCGTCAGTCGCCCGGCTCTCGAGTCCTTCGCCCGTCGTCTTCCGATAGGGGACGACGGTGCCGCTGGTGATCCATCCAACCTGCTTGTTGCCGATGAAGACCTTGTCTCCGTTCCGCGCCACTCCTTTTCCCAGGAGGGCAATGGGGTGGATGGTCTGTTTCAGCCGGTGCAGATCGCCGAAATCCCGGTCCAGTATTCTCTTATAGTCATCGAACTGTTCCTGAAGGGCTGCCCTGCCGGTGAAATCCCCTTTGTCACGATGGAAGCTGACGGCGAATCGGGAAAGAGGGCTGGCAAAGACCGGGATCTCTTTTCCTTCGGGGTCGAGGCCGAGTTCGTGGCCGTAGAGCG
>Ga0209633_10003481_pt1 | contig 14514 bp, 8 predicted proteins | sample Cruoilmetagenom1_FD_187290 | JGI IMG/M metagenome (GOLD analysis project Ga0209633, IMG submission 187290) | Oil polluted marine microbial communities from Coal Oil Point, Santa Barbara, California, USA - Sample 1 (SPAdes) (version 2) | ecosystem: Environmental > Aquatic > Marine > Oil seeps ... | reverse complement strand
TCAACCGGACAAGCTGTGGTTGGTCTGGGATACGGGAATTTAGCGGGCGTTATGCAGCATACTCAGAAGGATGGCTGGAGCGGGGGTCATAATGGCTATGACTGGTCCACCAGCCAGGATTGGGGAGGGTATTATAGTATACTCAGGAATGTTGATGAGATGTATAAGAAGGCCGTTGATATGGAACTTGAATTTCATCAGGGAGTAGCCCTGGTGATCAAGTCGTATATGTTTGGACTGATCACAGATCTTTGGGGCGATGCCCCATATTCACAGGCTCTTAATGGTGAACAGGGGGGAGAGGAAAATATTAAACCGGTTTTTGATAGCCAGGAGGATATATATGCTGGTATTCTTGCAGACCTTGAAACAGCAAATACATTGCTATCGGGGAATCAAAATGATTACGCGGGTATATCAGCTGTACAGGATGTGCTTTTGGAGGGTGATGTAATGAGTTGGAGGAAATTTGCCAACTCACTTGCTTTAAGGTATTATATGCGGCTCTCTGAGAAAGATCCTTCTACTGCCCAGAATGGAATTGAGAAAATTGTGGATGATCCGGAGAACTATCCTATCATTCTGGATGCCAACGATGATGTGACTATGGAATATCCTGGTGTCAGTACGGCGGATGCCTGGCCTACAAATACAGTCTTTGGACAGTTGGAACAGGGATCGTACAGACGGCTTAAAATGTGTGCTACTCTCGTTGATACCATGCAGGGTTTGAACGATCCCAGACTTGAGTTGTGGGCACGAAAGGTTGATGTGCCACTGGTTGTGGTTGCCTCACCGGCAGACAGGGATGAGATTGTGGATGGGATACGTTATGTGGGACCTGATGCTGTTAACCAGTATGTAGATCAGTTCGGGCTTCAGCCTGATGAGGATCCTGAGTATGCAGGACTTCCTGCCTCATGGAGCAATCTACCACAGGCATATAATATGAATCCGGACAATAACTGGGGACAGGCCCCTCTGAATCCTCATGCTTCTCATCTTAATGAAAGGTATATGAATACTTCAGGGCCACTGCTAAAATCACGATTGCTTTCAGCCGCCGAAGTACAATTTGTTATTGCTGAGGCTGCTTTGAAAGGATGGACCTCAGAGAGTGCTCAGACCCACTATGAGGCAGGAGTGCAAGCTTCGTTAAAAGCCTGGGGAAAGAGTAGTGCTTATGCCGACTATATTCTCAATCCAGGAGTTGTGTATGACGGAACTCTGGAGCAGATTATGGAGCAAAAATGGATTGCCAGCTGGACTGCTGCAGCAGAAGCCTGGTTTGACTACAGGAGAACCGGATTACCTGCTTTGCAGCCCGGGATTGTGGTAAAAAGAGATGCTTTGCCTCTGAGATTCTACTACTCTGTAGATGAGATGGATTACAACCCTGAAAATTCTCAGACGGCGATTAATCTGCTTGAAACAACAGCATTTTCAGCAGAAGATGGTGAAAACAGCGCCTGGTCAAAGATGTGGTTACTTCAGGGGACAGGCTTACCCTACTAAGAGAGATTAAAATCAATGAAAAAGAGGGTGTCTCCTAAGGGCACCCTTTTTCTATGGGGTATTTTTTCGTAAAGTGGTTATTGCTTCGCAAAAATCCCAGTTTACTTCAAAAACACCCCACAGAGTGGTGCCCTTTTAATAAAGACAACTCTAAATTTTCATGGCTTGAATACTATGGAGTTGGAGAGCCAGGCATGAGCAATGGTAGTCCCAGAAACTACAATTGCTTTAAAGTTATTACCAAATGCTATTTCTTAAAATCCATAAACCTTATCATCGCAGTGGATGCCCATAGAAATGCAGCCTGACCATGATAATCACCCGTAATACGGGGGCGACGCAAATAGTATCCTTCTCTCTTTTTGGCGTTGGTCCACATGCAAACATTTTCGACTTCACCTTTTTCATTCACATACCTGCTAAGAGCATTCCATCCATTTTCGACCGCGTCAATGTATTCATTATAGGGTAAAATACCCAGATCCAGACCGGTAATCATGGCGAAAAGAAACATGCCAGTGCATGAGGGTTCTTCAAAGCTACTATGATTATCAAGCAGCTGGTGCCACATGCCGCTCTCACCCTGATTGGCCAATAGGCCTTTCATCATTTTAGTGTAAGCAGCTAACAAAGCATCGTAGTGCTTATGATCGTCAGATAAAGCAAGCAATACTTCAGCCATGGCTGCAGCTGCCCAACCATTCCCCCTGCCCCAGTAATAAGGTGCATCAGGCCTGTGGTAGAATAATCCGTTTGGTTTCTGAAGGCTGTCGGCATAGCTATGCAGTTGAAGAGCCGCCCTGTCAATATATGCTTTGTTACCTGTGTTCTTGTAGGCTTGAACTTGCAAAGACCCCACCATATACATATCATCTACCCACCAGCGGGTCAGATCGCTTAGTCCGTCCGTACGGGGATGTTTATACTCGTCGTCTGCAAGGGCCAGTCCTTTGTTAAAATAGTCTTCGTTGCCAGTTTGACGATATAGTTCAAGCGGCCAGATTCCAAATACATTAAAATCGACGTGCCCCTTTTTGTATTTCTTTTTACCTGTATTATAAGGAGCAAATCCCTCCTCAAGCTTCCTGACTATCTCCTTATTCCCACTTACATCAGCAAAAATAAGGGCTCCATAGTATGAGCATACTTTCTGATACCTCCAGCCAAAACGCCGCGAAATAACATTTGTCGCTACTTTTTCCCCAATTATTGCTGGATCAGTCTTTAATTCAGGCACTTTTTTCTCCTGGGAATAGAGCACTGAGGGGCCTGCAATTAGCATAAGCAATAAGACTGCAACTCCGATCCTGCCTGCTTGTTTCATCTTGGCGTAGCTTAAAATTTCCGAATCATGTTTTCAAAATCCAGGAAAAGCGACTTTTCCCTGTATGATATTGTGATCGTATTATCCTTCTTCTTTCCTTTCACATAGGGTCCATCGTAACGGGAATAATCAGTATCGATCACTTCCTTATCGATCTTAAACTCCTGTCCGAATTTCAATTCATATGTCTTGTCATTGGAACGGTAGGACAATTCAAGTTTTTTAGGGAGGAAAGTAACTTCATTATTTCGAATCCTTGCAATAAATTTTTCAAAGGAACCGTCTTCTGAAGCTGAGCTGGCTTCGCTAATCCAGAATGATTGCTTGCCGGGAAGCACTATATCATCCAATGCCTCATCCCTGAAAGAAAAATGGTCTGAGCCGATAAATACACAGTAGGTATCTCCCTTCTTCCCAAATGCGTAGTTCTCTTCAATGAATGCTGTATCGAACAAGTTTATTGGAAAGAAGGCTCTGGTATAATCGAGTAAATCCGCTTCCATGATACCCTTTTTTTTGGGGAGATCATAGATTGACAGATTAACGTTTTTATCCTGAACAGAATGAGGAAAACGGCCATAACCCACCCAGTAGTTTGGAGATTGCACCTGAGACTCTTTATTGCGGGCCGGATGCAGGTGGAAGATGGCAAAATGGTTATCAATGTTCAGTCCGAATACATGCTGCTGATCGGCATATTCACCAGGGTGATGATTTTGCACTGTATACATGGAATACGCACTCGTTTTGTAGGTGTAAGTATTTCCCTTCTGAATAGCAACGCCGTTTGTTTGCGGTTTAATTATCCTTGAAACTGTTGGTTCCAGGTGTAGCCACCTTAGCAGAAAAAAGTTCAACTTCTTAAAATCACTTACAAATGCATTGGAGAACATATTTGTAGATCGGACGTGTTTAATAGAATTCCTGATAATATTGGGATTGGTAAAGGCCTCCATTCCCCATTGCATCATCATGCTTCTGTTATCAGTTCCGTAATAGCCTTCCTGCTTCAGATCGGTCAGATCAAGTCCGTTGCTTTGTTTGATAATCAGGGTGGAAGAATCCTGTGCTATATCCCCTATTACTGATGGCAATGCATATTTTTTGCTTGTCATCATTCCATACATTATTCCCGGACCAATCTCTTTCCCATCTCCCCAAAAATAGCCAGGTAGCCCGGCAAAATCTTTACTGCCAATACCTGTACGGCTACTTTGATAGGCTCTTCCGCTAACTGATATGAACATGCTAAGGCTACTCTGAGATGCTATATCATAAAAAAGCAGATCCATGATGATCTGACATTTTTTCAGGATTTCTTCCTCTTCGGCAAAATCGACCAGGTTAATCAATGCTCCGATATCTTCCTTGTAGTAAACATTTGAATAATATTCAATAAACCCGAAGTTCCATCTCATCTCCAACCAGTCCAGAATACGAATCCGTGCTTTTTCCACATGCTGCCTTCCAGTTAATCCGCTGTTTGGGAAAAGCTCGTCCGGATATAGCTGTCCAATGAGATATTCTGCGGAAGCAAAAAGGATCTGGTGATTTTCACTCCAGTAACACATTGAATTCTCTCCTGGCTCATCCCACCAGTACCGGAAGTTAAAGAGCACATCCTTGATCTTCGCATGGTAAGCTTCCGGGATACCATCACCATATTCATAAAGAATCCGAACCAGGTTTACCAGGCGAAAATCTGAACAGTCATATTCGGCACCTATGTATTTTAAAGTTCCATCAAGACGATTCCAATCGATATTCATGGAATCCTTTGACAGCTCATAATATAGTTGGTTTTCTCCCAGTCTAATTTCTTCTTTTGGACGAAGCGGGTACACATAGTTCCTGGGTTTGTCCTGAGACTCATAATTCGAAGTGCAACTCTGCATTATGAGAGAGAATAGTATTATTACGAGGATGGTGGATCTAGTGACTCGAATTCTCATTCTGAATTAATTTTTCAATTTGCTTATTGAAAACTCTTAAAAAAAGAAACCGTCTCGTAAGTCAACAAGAGACGGTTTCTTTAGTATTACATGTCAATAAGAAGCAAGTACTTGCTTCTTATTATTGGGCATCAAAAGACAGGGTAATTGCCAGGCTGGGCAGCATGTTCAGATGTCCATCATTTTCCGGATCACCCCCATACTCGTGATAGAATAAACTGATAACCATTCTGGTGGGGGAAATCTCCCTGATCATCGCAATGGTTGTATAATCCAGCAGGCCAATGAAACCATCACCTTCAAAGGTAATGTAGTCCACATTTTCCCAGCTAACTGTTTCTTTAACTCCAAGCTTGGGTCCCACATCGATATCTTCATCGTATACAGTTTCCAGGGTCAGATCCGCATTTTCATGCAGGGTCCAGCTGGCACCTTCAATATCCGGATAGTGTACCTGATGGAATCCATAGCCGGTTGAGATAACAATGTCAGCTGGATCTAACTCGTAACCGGAATAGACCCAGGGACACATCACATCTCCATTTACATTATCAAGTTCATAGGATCCATCAAAATGGAAGGTGTACAGGTTGTCATATTCATCAGGTATGCCTATGAAATCAAGCATATCTACAATCGCCGGAAAAATATTGGGCACAAGCTCAGTTTTAATATGACCTACGCCATCGACACCTCCCGGAGTTGTGGAGAGCTTCCAGGTTTTACCATTTACACCGGCACCACCTGATAAAAGCTCCTGGATTGTCGCTATGGTTACAGCTTCACTATCAGTGGTCTGTCCACCCTCGCCTGTAACTGTACATGTAATCGTAAAATCTCCACCCGTTTCATAGGTATAGCTATGGCTGGCTGTGGAATCAGAAGTAGTACCATCGCCATAGTTCCATGACCAGGAAGTTGCATCGGGTGAGTCGGCTGCTATATTTACCGTAAATCCATCCACAGTAACAAATATATCAAGCGTTGGTGGGGGTGTTACTTCTTCTTTACAGGCTGTAAAGCAAATGCCCAGAAAAAGGATGAATCCCAATCCTGTAATACTCTTTCGTAATCCTCTTTTCTTCATAATCTGATTTTTTATTTGATGGCAAAAATAAAAATATTTATAATCCGAACAAACTTTGTTTCTTATTGAATATCACGTACATCCCACCAGAGCCTGGTGTCGAGCCTGTCCTCCCCACCGGGCAGACGGCCAATGGCTTCATTCAGGTTTTCCCCGTTAATTGTAAGTTCCTTGGTTTCCGGATAGGAAACTCTTGATGGCATATATCCGTCGGTAACTCCCGGGGAAAGCAGGGGACTGGTTCTCTGAGGAATCACCGGGTATCCGGTCCGGCGAATGGTACACCATGATTCAAAGGCATTGGGAATACTGGCGATCCACATCTGGGTGGAGATTTGCCTGAACATATTCTCCTGGTCTCCATTTAAGGTAGCTTCGGGCTCACTGCTCAGGTAAGCGTCAATTGAATCAGAATCAATATCCCACTGTTCCATGGCCAGTCTGATGGCAGTCTGATACATGGAATTAGCATCTCCGCCTGCACCATTTATACTGAACAGGGCAGTCTCAGCCCTGAGCAACCAGATCTGGGCAGCAGTGATCATGTAAATGGGTTGATCCTTAGCGAAAAATTCTCCCGTGGGAATGGAGGCATTTTTCTTATTGAAGGCGGAGAAGGCCTCATCGGTCAAACCATTGGGCATACCCAGATATATTCCATCCGGATTCTTGCTCGCAAAGAAGGATAAACGGGGGTCATTGGTTTCCACCAGGGTTGTGATGAATTTTTCAGCCCAGACCAGATTATAGATACCTTCCTGGCTTGATTGCCAGTTCCAGTACCATGGATTGTAAAGATCGCTGTGACTATCGGAAGTTTCAAGTGTGGGATTCTGTTCATTACTTTCAATCAGATCCAGGGAAAGGCATTCAGTAATAATGGACTCATATAAGCCTGGATCAGCAAATCTGGCCCTCATGGCCAGGTGCAACCTGTAGGAATTGGTAAAACGGATCCATTTATCCAGGTCTCCCTTAAACATGGGATCAAGATCAGAGGGATATATATGTGCTTCAGCCTCTGCCTCCTCCAGAATAGTAATACAGTTTTCCAGCCGATCCACCATATCGTTGTAAATAAACTCCTGGGTATCATAAACAGGCTCCTCTATGCCATACTTTGCCATCCCTCCCTCGGTATATGGAATATCACCATACATATCTGTCAGTCTGGAGAAAGAAACAACCCCAATGATCTGAGCCTGGGCATTGCGCCACCTGTTCTCATACTCTTCGCCCTCGGATGTGAGCTTAAGCACTTCAACGATATTCCGGATGGATGATTGGTATACACCAGAAAAAACATGTTCGGCATAATCATGATTCCACTTGGCATCGTACTTGTCAATTTCACGTACCCAGTTATTGGAAATATATACATGGGCGTACTGACCTCCAAAGTTTACCTGAAGGTTACCCGAGGCATCATTAAAAGCGCCTCTGACTGCGCTTGTAAACAGATATTCATCGGGCAGGTCGGTGAGCCTGTTGGGATCTGTGTTCATCTCTTCCCATCGCTTGTCGCAGTTGGTCAATCCTGACATCATTAATGCAAGTATCAGAATATTTCTCAGTGTTTTTATGACAGTCAAATTCTTTTTCATTTCAGTGATAATTTGCTGTTAAAAATTCAAATTCAGACTAAAACCGTAACTTCTGGAGGTAGGCATCGGGTTCATTACAAAAGCATTTCCAATACTTCCGGAATTGATCCCCGATTCAGGATCCATATCTCCGGATGCATTGTAGATGAAAAACAGATTTCTTGCAATGAGGGAAATATTTACACCCCGGATAAAAGATTCGCCCAGCCATCGGGCTGGTAAAGTATAGCCCAATGATAACTCTCTCAGACGTACATTGGTCATATCAAGAATATAATCTGAAACAATTTTATCAAAGTATATTACATTCACATTTCGCAGCATGGGTTGTACCACCACATCATTGGGCGCACCTGTTTCTGCATTAACTCCATTTTCCAGATATCCTCTCGGAACAATCCCCGGTATGTTCGATCCATAAAGTGGCCCCTGGTGTGTTTCATACCAGTCATCCCTTCCTTCAACAGATGAGGGGGATCTGCCAAACAAATCGTGATAAAGATCAGTTTCAGAAAAATATTGTCCTCCCAGCTGAAAGTCGATTAAGAAGTTTAGATGTATATTCTTATAGCTTAAATGGTTGGACAGTCCGCCCATCAGATCAGGATTTATATCTCCCAGTCTTTTATACTCACTTCTTATGGGATAACCATATTCATTAATCATTTTTTCACCATTCTCATTTCGCTCATAATCATATCCGTATATGGAACCATAAGGATCTCCCGGTCTGAGCTCTATAGCGCAGAATCCTGTAACAGCTGTCATGAGTACTCTTCTGTCTACGCCCTGATACAGGGAAACTACTTCGCTGATGTTCCTGGAGAAGTTCAGGGATATATCCCAGTTAAAATCCTGCTTGCTAAGAGCCGTACCGCTCAGCAGGACTTCAAAACCATTGTTCCTGACTTCACCTGCATTCACCATAATGGAACCAAAGCCAGAGGAGGGTGCCAGTTCAACAGGCATGATCTGATTTTCTGTAGTAGCGTCGTAGTAAGTAAAATCAAACTCCAGCCTGTTTTTGAAGAATTTCAGATTTGTTCCTACTTCCCATGAATAGGTGATTTCAGGTACAAAGTTCTGAAAGGCCAGCCTGCCACTCATCCCTCCTGTGGGATATGAATATGCGGATTGACCGACACTATAATAGTTCGTGGTTTGATAGGCTGATGCATCATTACCCACTTTTGCTATTGATCCTCTTATTTTTCCTGAAGAGAAAATGGAGGAGCGGATATTAAATGCTTCTGTAAAAAGGAAGCTCATATTGCCTGAATAAAAGCTGTATGAAGAATTATCCACGGGCAGGGTGGATGACCAGTCGTTTCTGTAGGTCAGATCAAAATACAGGTAATTCTTAATGGAGATTGTTCCTATTCCATAGAGCGACAGGACCTCTTTCTCGCCAAAGCTCTCCCAGGTGGAATAGTTCATAAGGTTACTCATATGAAAGAAATCGTCTACTTTCCATTCAGTACCACTCTGTCCGATACTTTTCCATTGATTGTAGCGGTAGTTACCGCCCAGGCTAAAATTGGTATGGATACTTTCGCTGATCTTTTGATCGTAGTTCAACAGAAAATCACTGTTCCAATCGAAACTGTTATTGAAACTTTGATTCATATTACCCTGAAAACTACTATGGTTGTAGCTACCCTGAGCTGCGTGCTCTTTCGCATTACGATTGGTCAGATCGAGGCCGGAACGAATGAGCAGGTCAAGTTTTTCAGAGAGCTCAAAATTCATGGATATCAAGCCCTGCAGACGGTCTTTCACATCATTGTTTAATTTGTTCTTCATGGTCCAGTAGGGATTGGATACGGTGCGGTCCCATGCCCATTGCTCAGAACCGTCTGGAGCCTCCGCATTGTCCTCAACGGATTGCAGGACCACATTGCCCGGCAAAGCACCCAGAGCCCATCCGGCATTGGCAGGATCCTCATTCAGGTAAGGCCGGTTTTCCACTGTATTATGAATGTAGTTTATCTTCGCATCCAGCTGGATGCCTTTGCCAAATTTTGAAGAGCCATTCAGGTTAAAGGTTTGTTTACTCATCTTATTGTTGGGATACATCCCCGTGCTGTTCTGATTGGTAATGGAAGATCTGAAGCTTGTGTTTTCATTACCACCGTCAAAAGCCAGTGTATTTATGAGTGTATATCCGGTACGGTAAAACTCTTTAAAATAGTTAGGCTGACCTTCATAGGGGACCTCATTTCCCAGCCAGTCCTCTTTCATGGAGCCATCCATTTTACTTCCCCAGCCCCAGATCCATGGCTCTTCACCCCTGATATCATCCATGTTGGCATAAACTTCTGTGGGATAGCGCCCAAAGGCCCCCTGTCCGAACTCATTCTGGAATTCAGGCTGAACCATTGGGGTCTCGGCCATAATACTGGAATTAAAGGATATTCCAATGCCCTTTCGTTTGCTTCCTTTCTTCGTGGTAATTAATATGACCCCATTGGCACCACGGGAACCATAAACAGCTGCGGCTCCCGCACCTTTAAGCACGCTCATTGATTCCACATCATCGGGATTTATATCGGATAGGGCGTCTCCTTTATCTGTACCTCCCCATGTGCTTGCACCCCCGTATGATCCACCGCTTACAGGAACTCCATCAACTACAATCAGTGGGCGGTTTCCGCTTGACAGTGAAGACACTCCTCTTAAAATTACTCTTGAAGAACCATCTGCGCCGGAGGGAGTGCTGGAGATCTGTAATCCTGCTACCTTACCGGCCAGGGAATTGATTGGATTATTTTGCTTCACCTGGGTAAATTCTTCACTACCTACCTGGGTCAATGAGTAGCCAAGAGAGCTTTTTTCCCGGGAGATATTCAGGGCAGTAACTACTACTTCTTCAAGTGCCTGGGCACCTTCTCTAAGGGACACCTCTATATTTGTGAGCCCGCCTGCAGGTATTTCGAATATCTCATAACCAATGTATGAGAAAAGCAGGACGGTTTCCCCTCCCGGTACGAGAATATTAAATTTTCCATCAAGATCTGTTGTGGTCCCGGTGCTGGTCCCCTTAATGGATACATGAGCTCCAATGATGGGCTCTCCGTTTTTCTCTTCAAGTACACGACCGCTTACCTCATGTCCGCCAAATCCCTCACTGGTCGAAATAACGATCAACTTGTCTTCCAGAACCTGGTAAGAGAGTTCTGAATCCAGGAGAAGAGAATCCAGTACCTGGTTGATACTTGCTCTTCTCAGGCGTAAAGTGATCTCCTTATCAAGATCCGGATGATCATCATTGTAGAAGAACTGAAATTTGCTGTTTTCCTGAATGTCCTGAATCGCCTCCCGGAGCGTAACATTTTCCAGCCGTACATTGACGGTGGAGTCCCGTTGCGCATAGATTGCGGTTGGTACAACGATTAGAAGGACAATAGATAGCAGTAGATTTCTCATATCGGGCTATTATTTATTGCAAAAAAGTTATGTTGATAAGGTCAGAGTGAGCCTGTCCATTTATTAAATCTTCTAAGATTAAGAATACTATTATAAATCAAAATTATATATAAATTCCCAATAGGGTTTTAAATGCTGTTTTATGGACTTCCGATAGCCCTCCTTATCCCTGCTTTTAATTAAAAAGAAAAGGTCAGGATGTGTTACCCTTTCTCCTGTTTCCGCTAATTTTTTATTTACGGGAAGGAAATAATTTTTATAATTTTGCTTAACGAATTCAAATATGGGGTGCATTATTGTATCCAGCTGAAGTATAAAATCGTTGCCTGCAATTTCATAAATTTTGGTATGAAACTGCATTTCATCTTCAATGGAAAGATTTTTTATCCCAAGGACTTGCTGTCGGGACACAATTTGTTCAAGCTCATCCAGATCATTCTGTTGAAGATTGGCAAAGAGAAAATCAGCCAATCCTATTTCCAGGGAGATCCTCATCCCGATGATTTCCTTAAGGGTATCCATACTGAGAAGATTTGGGACCAGGACTTTCTTAAATCCATTTAGAAGTGGTGGCTCGGTGATCACCATACCCCTTTTTGTGCGCGACTGAATTAGACCAAGCATTCGTAAGCGGCTCATGGCTTCACGAACAACACTCCGGCTAATACCCAACATTTCAGAAAACTGCATTTCATTGGGCAGGGTATTACCCGGCACCAATTCGTTCTTTTTGATGTATTCAATGATCTTTTCTTCTGCCTGATCTGCAAGTGTGGTTGTAGTCAAACTGGTATTCATGATCATTAAAAGGTATTAGTCCTATTTGTAGGACAAAATAATAATTTTATATTTATCGTACAAGTAGGTTTTTATTTTTCGCATGGTACCAATGACACCTTTCTGTAAGTATTGCTTCAAGATGGGCTTGATTATTACGGTTCTAGCCAAGGATCATTGGATGTATGCAGGACAAATTGAGGGAAAATCCGGAATATAAGGGACATTAAAATACAGTTCATTTGGCATCAGATGCTTTGAAGAATTACTATTTTTGGTGGATTATCAGAGGAAGCGAATACCTGCCATATAGGTGATTTTTCTTTTCCGGCCAGCTGGCCGGAAAAGAATACAAACTTAACTTTAAAGGATTATACAGTCGAACCGAATGAAAGTGTTTGCTCTCCTCAGTCTCTTATTTCTTAGTATTCATCCTTTAATATCACAGGTTTCTCCACCCAGCACCATTGAAGCTGCCTTTAGTGATGAACGAATTATACTGGATGGGGATCTAAACGAAGCAGCCTGGCAAACCGCCAATAAAATAAGCAACTTCACCCAACGGGAATTAATTGAAGGTGAGCTGGTTACCGAGAAAACAGAAGTGGCGATTGTCTATTCTAAAAATGAATTGCATATCGGTATATGGTGCTATGACAATGAAGCTGACAAGATTGTCTCCAAAGAGATGTCCCGTGATTTTAACTGGGAAGTAGATGATAATTTTGAAGTTATCATCAGTCCGTTCAACGATAACAGGAACGGATATCTATTTGTCACCAATCCAAATGGTGCACTTGCCGATGTCTGGGTGGGTGAGGAAGGCAAAGATTTTAACATAGACTGGAATGGGGTCTGGGATGTGGCTGTGGAGAGAAACGATCAGGGGTGGTTTGCCGAAATGGTGATCCCGTTCAGTACCTTGAAATTTAAAAAGGAGAGTGCCCAGGTCTGGGCCATTAATTTTGAACGCAACATCAGAAGAAAAAAGGAACAGGTAATGTGGCAGGGCTGGTCGAGGTTGTATGAACTGGAGCTGATTTCAAAGGCTGGTAAATTGACAGGTCTGGAAAATATTGAACAAAAGACAAAAATCGAACTTAAGCCCTATTTACTTGGAGGGTTTGAGTTTGCGGAAAACAATGGTAAAACCGGCAAAATTGGTGGCGAAGTTAATTTTAATATCACCCCAACTTTGAAACTGAATTTCACTGTAAATACCGATTTTGCACAGGTTGAATCGGACCGAAAACAGATTAATCTTTCAAGATTTTCCATCAAATATCCTGAAAAAAGACAGTTCTTCCTGGAAGGAAAGAACTACTACGATATGGATGTGGGAAAGACGAGTCTTTTTTATAGCAGACGAATAGGCATTGATCAGCACAGCGAGGTACCAATCATTGGCGGAACGAGGTTCTTCGGAAAACTGGACAAAACCAATCTAGGCGTGATGTCCCTGCAAACCTATGCCAGTGACAGCGTCCCTACAACAAATTACTCTGTAATTAAAGTTAGTCAGGATATATTCAAGCAATCGAGTATTGGGTTCATCACCACCCAGAAATACTCCGAAAAGGGATACAACGGGGTATATGGAGGAAATTTTATATACTCCACGTCGGAGCTGTTTGGTGACAAAAATCTGCGGGTGGGTGGTTCCTTTGCTGCTTCAGATAAAAGGGTGAAGGAAGAATCTGTAAGCAGAAATGAAGATAATCTCTCTTATAATCTGTTTTTAACCTACCACAATGATGTGATAGAATATGATCTCGGCTATACTACCATTGAAAAGGGGTTTAATCCTGAAATGGGTTTTAGCAATCGCGGTAATTATCAGGAATTCTCGACCGAGTTACAATTCAATCCCCGGTTTGAGAAATTGTCCTCTTTCAGAAACCTTATATTCAAACCCATTGACATAAACTACTATATTAACAATGAAACTAAACAAACAGAATCCATTTTTTACGAATGGCGTCCTTTTGGTTTTGTAACAAAAAGTGGTGAATTCGCTGAATTTAATATTCAGCACAGATATGATGCGCCCACCACTGATTTTGAACTTATTGACAGCATTTTCATTCCTGCCGGCGAGTATTGGGACAACAGGGTTGAAATTCAGTTTGAATCTTTTCCGGGAAGGAGGATTTCGGCTGAGGTCAGAGCCAGTGCCGGTGAATTTTATACCGGAAAGAGGCAGGGATATGAACTTTCTGTCCGCCTGAATCTCAACAGACATTTAAATATGGGGCTCGATTGGCAAAGGAATTTCATTCAGCTTCCCGAAATTTCATTTGCAACAGATGAGTTGGGAGGTCGCATTGAGTATGCGTTTAACCCAAAATTAAACACCAGCATATTTGCCCAGTGGAACAATGAGGATGATGTCGTTCTGGTAAATTACAGAATAAACTGGATTCCGAAGATCGGGAGTTTCTTCTATTTTGTGATCAATCAGGCCTACGATACAAATAATGGACTTAAATTAGAGCGGACAACTGTTCTTGGGAAACTAATCTGGCGATTTGCCATATAAAACCTTAATCTATGAATAGACACATTTTCAGCTTGACTCTGGTCATATTTTTCATCCTTAACGGATGCAAAAACAGTTCCAATGAGGTGGTGGTATATTCAACGGTTGACCAGGTTTTTTCCGAACCCGTTCTAAGGGATTTTGAAGAGGAAACAGGGATCACAGTCAGGGCTGTATTTGATACCGAAGAGACCAAATCCACAGGTGTGATGAACCGGCTGATAGCCGAAAAAGAAAATGCTCAGTGCGATCTGTTCTGGAGCGGCGACCCCCTGAGAAATGTCGTGTTG
>Ga0209633_10003480_pt1 | contig 14515 bp, 6 predicted proteins | sample Cruoilmetagenom1_FD_187290 | JGI IMG/M metagenome (GOLD analysis project Ga0209633, IMG submission 187290) | Oil polluted marine microbial communities from Coal Oil Point, Santa Barbara, California, USA - Sample 1 (SPAdes) (version 2) | ecosystem: Environmental > Aquatic > Marine > Oil seeps ... | reverse complement strand
TGCTGCTCCGGGAGAATTTACCACTGCAACGAGAGAATGACCTTTTTGAGCCACCACCGGCAGAATTTTTTCCAGTTTCTCCGTTGCGCCAAATACATAATCATGATCATCAAGATATGTCGCAGGTACCCTTGGCTGTCCAAAATAGAATTCTTCGGAATAGTAGAGAGGATCTAAAGAATCGACTCTTGGAAACTGACCGTCTGCAACTGCGCCGTGATAAAACTTGCAGCCGGTTGGGCCGTTAAGAAGAACAGCCGCATCTTTAATCCCCTCAATCGCCATAATTGCGCCTGTAAAACCGTCAGGTGTAATTTGAGGCGTAATTTCAGGCAAATTTTTCCGATTCATATTTCCAACCTTCTTTAACTGGTGATTTCAGCAATGCAGCCCATCGCCTGACAAAAGCCAGACCTCCATAAAAACCAACATCAGGGCATAGTGGGATTATGTCGGCGTGCAGATCCAACGGAAGATTTTGCGGAGTATAATTACAGAGCAGCAGATCCGGCTTTAAACGACGCAGGTCATCATCCCTTTTTTGAGGAGGATAATTTGTCTCGGTCTCAAACTTGTTAGAGTAGCGCGTGCAAAAAAGGTTATCCTGTGAGTAATTAAGTATACAAACTTTTGCAACATCCATTCCCATATCAAATGCCGTTTCCAATATCCAGTCAGTATCATGAATATAGGTAATTATCATAAGACGCTTTCCCTCCAGGGCCTTTTTGAAAGGCTTTATCATTGCACAGTACTCTTCCCGAAAAAAAGCGATAACTCTTTCGGCTTCAGCCTCTTTTCCAAAAAAAACTCCTATCTCTCTTAACCAGCGTTCACTTTCGTAAAAACCTACCGGAAAAGCATTCTGCGCAAAAGAAACCTGAAAACGTTTTGTTAAAAAATCAATCATGATCCGGCCAAAATAATCATTAAAGGCCGGGAGATTCAGACGGCCTTTTAAAAATCCCCGTAATGCTTTAATTGATGTTCGGCGTACAAACCTGCAGTTTACAGTTACTCCGAGTTCATTGAGCAGTTTTGAAATCACGGCAAAATTTATTTCCGTATTGTTGGCAATATTTTTTTCCGCAATAATATTAACAGAATTATCTTCCTGGCAACAGCAAGGATCAATAAAGGCTCCGGCTCCTTCAATGCAGGCATTAAGCACCCCCTGCATATAGTCCCCCCGGAGATTCCCATCGGTAGTAACAGGAATTATCGGTATTTCGGAATTTTCGGACGACACAATCCGGATGGCGGACTCAGGATCTTCGCCGATAACACCGGAAGGACAGGTCGTCAATAAAAATACAGCCTGGGGTTTTTTTGCAACGGCCAGCCGTAATTTTTCAATCAGATCATCTCTTCCCCCATAAATTATTACTCCTTCATTCATATCGGAACTTAACATAGAGGGAAACAACTGTTCAGGGATAATAACATTCTTTTGATATAATGCTCTTAATCCGCCTGCCAGAATAGTCTGACAGGCTATATGCGAACAACTCCTGGGGCCATGTGCCACCGTGATGCTGTCATTAATCTGTGTGGTTGTGCAGATAGCGCCTGTAAATGCGCATCCATGCAACGGCTCACGGCATAGCATGCTTTTAGAAAGAAAAAGAGACCCAGGTAATCCGTTTTCCTGATTCAAAACAGGTAAAACGCCTTGCTCCTCTTTTTCTGAATTCTCTTTTCCGGGCTCCAGTTTTCCCGCATTTTTGCTTTCAAGGATATCATGATCAATTGTTTTCTCCGCATCAATCTCTCCTTTTAAGACAATCGCTTCCAGAGCCTCATCCTCAAGCGGAGCTGCAGCAAACAGGTTATTATTATCCAAAAACTCCCTGGCCATTCTTTGAAATAATTCAGTTTCCGAAGATTCAGGAAAAGCTTCAACAATTGTTTTGTTCAGTTCTTCCGCTTTACGAAAAAGGTTGCTGCGTTGAATGCTATGCTTTACAGGAAGCCGAACAGCCTCGGAGAATCTGCATACTTTTTGTTTATCCTCTGTTTCACCCCTGCTGTTTAAAATAAGCCCCGCAATTCTGTATGGCGATTCATCAAAGTTTTTAACCCCGCGTAAAATATTATTGGCGGCATAAATAGACATAAATTCTTCTGAAGTGACAATATAGACTATATCTGCAAATCCTTTTCTAAGCGGAATGGCAAAACCTCCACAAACCACATCTCCAAGAACATCGTATAAAATCACGTCAAATTCTTCGGTTTTAAACCCCAGCCTGTCAAAAAGGGCAAAGGTGCTTAAAATTCCCCTGCCGGCGCAACCGACCCCGGGTTCAGGGCCGCCGGCCTCAGCGCAGACAACACCTTTATATCCAGTGTGAAAAACTTCGGAAAGACGCTGTCTTGAAGGAGGTACATCCCGGAGATAATCCAGAGCTGTCATAACCCTCTTGCCGTTCAGCAGCAACCGTGTCGAATCGTGTTTGGGATCGCAGCCTATTTGCAAGACAGATTTCCCCTGATCAGCAAGCGCCGCCGCAAGATTGGCTGTTATCGTCGATTTCCCTATACCGCCTTTACCGTAAATCGCAATTCGCATAATATTTTGTCCCCATTTTTTGTTTTTACATCAAATATTCAATTTTTAAAAGAGATTATTGACAAAATGATCAATTACATAATATTAGGAACGAGGATGAATTAACTTCCCCAACTATGCATTACAGCTTCAGGCCATCTTTGCCCGATCTAAAAGTAGAAAAATCTTGAAATAGCTCACTATTCCTACAACTTTTCTACTTTTAGATCGAACAAACATGACCTAAATCTGTGTGCCTGCTTGGGGAAGTTATTTCGTCCCCGTTCCTTATAAATTTTTGAAACAGGAATGAAAAAAAATAAAAAGGAAAAAATCATGAAAATATATACAGGCGGAGGGGATAAAGGAAAAACAAGTCTTTTTAGTGGTGAACGTGTGCCAAAAAACCATGAACGAGTAGATGCTTATGGTGATATTGACGAACTAAGCTCTCTTCTCGGAGCATTGGCTGCCTTAATACCTGAGCAGGGACAAGAAATTGTTGAAGAAATTCATCAGATCCAGTCGGATCTGCTTAGTGCGGGAGCTATACTCGCCACTACTCCTGATTCATCTTCCTTTAAATCTTTGACAAAAATCAGTGCAGATAAAAGTGCAATTCTTGAAAAATCAATGGACAGGATGGATGCTGAACTGCCGCGGCTCAAAACTTTTATTCTTCCCGGAGGGCATATCTCATCCGCATGGGCGCATATAGCCAGAACCGTATGCAGAAGAGCAGAAAGGAGGGTGATCGGACTTTTTCAGCAATCTGATGCTGATAACGACAGCAGTATCTCAATTCCGGAACATGTTCAGGATTTGCTTGTTTACATTAACAGGCTCTCTGATTATCTATTTGTGACTGCACGATACTGTAACCATATACTCGGCACTGAGGATGTTCCCTGGAAGCAATAAATAAGGAACGTGGACAAAATAATTTCCACAAGTAGGCACACAGATTTAGGTCAGCTTTGTTCAATTTCAAAGTACAAAAGTTGCAGGAATAGCGAGCTATTTTAAGATTTTTGTACTTTGAAATCGGGCAAAGATGGCCTGAAGCTGTGATGCATAGTTGGGGAAGTTATTTCGTCCTCGTTCCTAAGACCATCCGAAAATTCCCTTTTTCCCCAACTCTGCGTTATTTTAAAAAAATAATCCTCGGAATATCAACTATATGCCTCCGGTTATTTTTTCAAAATGCCTTGATTTGAGAAAAAATGCCTATTTTCGGATAGCCTCATATTAGGAACGGAGACGAAATAGTTGATGAAAGCATATAAGATCACAGGCGGAAAAGGAATCCAGCTTCATGTTGAAGAGACGGGAAATCCGAAAGGAAAGCCCGTTCTCTTTATTCATGGTTATGCACAATCCAGGTTATGCTGGAAAAAACAAATGAACTCGAAGCTGGCGGAAAATTTCAGGCTTGTTGCCCTGGATGTCAGAGGGCATGGCCTTTCCGAGAAACCAAAAGCGGCATATACAGATTCAAAATTATGGGCTGATGATATCAATGCCGTAATTAAAACTCTTGAGCTTGAGCAGCCTCTCCTTGCAGGATGGTCTTACGGAGGAGCTATAATTTGCGATTATCTTCGTTTTTATGGAGAAAACGAAATCGGCGGTATTAATTTTGTGGGGGCAGTTTCAAAATTAGGCAAACCTGTGATGGAGTTTATGGGTGAAAGTTTTGTTGCTCTCATCCCGGGATTTTGCTCAAACGATGTAGAAAAATCTTCCCTTGCGCTTCAAAAATTAATGGAAATACTTGTATTTAAAGAACTTCCTTTTGATGAAATGTTATTTATGTCAGGCTATAACCTGCTTGTTCCACCTTATGTGCGGCAAGGCTTATTTTCACGTACTCTGGATAATGACGATATCCTGTCCAAACTGAGGAAGCCGGCGCTGCTGACCCACGGCAAAGAAGATATGATTATTCGCCCAGGAATGAGCAAACATCATGCAAAAATCATCAGGGATACTCAATTATCCATATATCCATATACAGGTCATGCAGCATTCTGGGAAAATCCGGAACGTTATAACAGCGAGCTTCATTCTTTTATTTTATCGCACGGAGAACGTAGAGAGCACTGAAATATTAAAATAACTTATTCCATATTTTTGTAACCTTTAAGCTAATTTCCTGAAATTTATGCTCAGGTACAATGGCGGATTTTTCCTGAAGATTTAAGGTATGAACTGCTGCCCTGTATCTTATATATGTTTCTTTAAGAAATTCTGCTTCCGCTTTTGCTATAATTTCAGTTTCAGCAAGAGAATCAAGCTGGCGGATATTATCAGACCATTTTACCAGTTCAATATGCTCATGCGCATTCAAAAGGGTCAGATATTGAACCAGAAATTCAATATCTACCATTCCTCCGATGCCCTGCTTTATATTAAAATATTCAGGATCAGTTTTTTTATGTTCCTTGCGCATCCTGCTCCGCATTGATCTGATATCTTCCTGCAGGGTTGCTTTATTACGGGGTATTGCAAGAACATCTCTCCTTATTTGTTCAAAATAGCTTATTACCATTTCATCGCCGCAAATTGCCCTGGCACGCACTAGGGCCTGGTGTTCCCATGTCCAGGCTTTCTGCGTTTGGTAATTTCTAAAAGAATCTATATTAGTAACAAGAACACCCGCGCTGCCGTTGGGGCGAAGTCGCATATCAATTTCATATAATTTTCCGGCCGGGGTATGGGTGGTTAAAAGATGCAGCATCCTCTGCCCAAGTCTGGCATAAAATTGTGCGCTGGTCACAGGCCGGATGCCAACGCCCCGGGTTTCAGATTCTGTTCCGGCATGAATAAAAATCAGGTCAAGGTCAGATCCATAACTTAACTCAAGACCGCCAAGCTTACCATAAGCGATAATCGCAAAACCACTATCACAGGCAAGGCCATTTAAAAGCGTTTCCGGAATACCATGTTTATTAATCAGATAATTCCATGAAAGATTTAAAACTTCTTGTAATACAGTTTCAGCAATATAAGAGAGATAATCACTTACCTTCATAAGGGGAAACGCCCCTGAGATATCGGCTGCTGCAACGCGAAGCGTATTTACCTGTTTAAAAACAGCAAGTTCTTCCATTTGTGTTTCAAGATCATCATCCGGAATTCTTTCAAATCGGCGTGCAATCAGTTTTTCAAGTTCTTTTTTTTCAGGCGGGGTATAAAGTGTACGAACATCAATAAGTTCATCAAGAAGAACCGGATGACGTGTTAAAAAAGAAATAATCCAGGGACTTTTATCGGAAAGTTCAATCAGATGAGTTAAAACATCCGGTTTCTCAAGCAAAAGAGCTATATAGCAGGTACGCCGCTCAATTATTTTAATAAAGTCAAGCAGACGTTTAAAAATTATTTCAGGCTGCTTTGAAAGGCCGCTTTTTTTTAAAAGAAGCGGCATCAACCTGTCCAGCCTCTTACGGCCATCAAAAGTCAGGGCAGATGTTGCAGGATCATTACGAAAGTAATCCAAAAGCCTGAATATCTCTTGAGGGTCATTAAAACCGTAAGCCTCAAGAATCTCAAGGGCAAGATTTTTATCATCTATTCCATGCCAAACATCATCAAGTTCCATATCAGCGCTGCTGCTTTGTTGTCCTCCATCTTCAATAAGCAGTAATTCATTAAAATGCGAGTGAACATTATGCAAATGTTGTTTCAATGTAACGGAACAAGATTCCCAATCTTCATAACCCATTGACAAAGCCAGGCGGATCCGGCCATCATTATCTGAAGGGAGGCTATGAGCCTGCCGATCTTCAAACTCCTGAATCCGATGTTCTGTATTCCTTAAAAAAAGATAAGCTGCAGTTAATTCCTCATATACTTTTTTAGGAATCCAGCCTTCAGAAAATAAAAATGGAAGAATTTTCAAAATAGATCGTTCTCTCAAATAAGGCTCTACACCGCCTCTGATGAGCTGAAAGATCTGGCCAAAGAATTCTATCTCCCGAATTCCACCTGCCCCAAGCTTGACATTATGCTGTAAGCCCTTTCGCTCGACTTCGCGGGAAATTTTATACTTCATTTCCCTAAGAGAATCATAAACACCATAATCAAGATACCGGCGATAGATAAAAGGGGATAAATTTTCGAGCAAGCGTTGGCCGGCTTCAAGATCACCAGCAACTACCCTGGCCTTGATTAAGGCATAACGCTCCCATTCACGCCCATGTCGCTGATAATATTCCTCCAGCGCATTAAAACTCATTATCAAAGGGCCGTTTTCACCAAAAGGACGCAAACGCATATCTACTCTAAAAACGATTCCGTCCGAAGTTATGTCACCAAAAACCTTTAAAAAACTCCGTGATAGCTTCGTGAAAAATTCTTCATTACTGATCGAATTTGAGTTTTGAAGCGTTTCACCTGCCTCGGGGTAGGCAAAAATCAGATCTATATCAGACGAAAAATTAAGTTCACGTCCTCCCAGTTTCCCCATTCCCAACACCACAATATTCTGAGGCGAACCCTCAAAAGATGACGGGATTCCGTATTTGCTGGATTGCAGATTGTAAAGAAAAGCAAATGTTTGTTTAATACATGCATCTGCAAAAAAAGTAAGCTCAGACATGGTTTGAAAAAGATCAGCGCTTCCGGCAAGATCCCGCCATGCAATTCTGGTCATTTCCCGCATCCGTCGTTTGCGCAAAATTTTACCGAGTTCTTCCTCGTTATCCGTATTCTGAATATCTTGTTTTAATCTCAAAAGATATGTATCTTTTGACAATGCCTTATAAAGGTCACCGCTGCTTAACAGATCATTCAGTAAATCAGGATTTCGCAACAAATTTCTTGAAACAAAATCACTGAATATAACAACCTTTTCAAGCTCCTCAAAAATAAGTGTCTCATCAGGCAGAGTAATGTTTAATGAATCAGCCGAGACTATGAATTCATTAAACCTGTAATCAATGCCGCTTTTACTAAAGTCAAATTTCATAATTGTGGAAGTTATTTCGTGATAATTTTGCCTGCAAGCACCAATGGAAGAGTGTTCACTATTCTGACATCACTCATCTAAAAATCTATTTTTATCTTAAGCTGGCTACTATATATTCACCGATTTTTTCCGCAGATCGCCCAAAAAGCCTGTCTGTCTCTATCATCTCAACATATTTGTCATCCCAGACCAGGCTGTTTTCCTGAACAATGTTCTTTATATGTTGATATTTTCCACCCAAAGCCTTTATTTTTGCAGGAAGAGGAATCTGCTCTTTAAAGGAAATATGCAGCAACAGCAGATGTTCTATAATATTAGGCATATCGGAAGATGCCGACAATACTGGGATAATTATTATGTTCCGGTCATCTTTTCTGCCTTTTCCAATATAAACATTTTTTTGCCTGACAATTATCTCTTTGATCCCTCGAAGCATCTTATGTTTTTCAACACGGGATGGAAACGGTGATAGAGAACCTTCCTTGCTGATTATTTCTATGAGAGTATCATCAGCAGGTTCCCCCAAAAGACTCAACCCTGATATTTTGTATAAAATGACACCATGAATTTTAGAAATAATCGCCTGAAAATTCTTTAATACCAAAACATTTTTGTTTAAAATCTGTGAAATTGGCAAACCATATGATTTTAGTGTGTCAAAAAGAATACCTCCAACCTTTGTACTGATACGGCTTGTGCCTACGGTAACAGTTTTGGCCTGATGTTTTATCGCGTCAACAGGCCTGGACATGGAGTTGATTGAGTTGCCCAAACAATTAAAAAGGGTGTCGAGCATGCTCAAAGCCGTTCCCTTTTTCCCAAAATCTATTTCAAAGTCTGATACAGGGAGACGTCCTGACAGGTATTTAAGGATAAGTGTAAGATCCGAAGAATTGGTTATGGAAGTAGGATATTTTATTTTTGTTCTCATCATCCTGAATTCATTATAAAAAAGTGCTATCTTCTCTCTGAATCTATTTTCAAGAATTATTTCGTAAACATTAAACCCGTCCATGGTATAATTATTTATTATATCCTGAAGCTCTTCCCTGAAGGTATTGAGAAATTTAGAACCTTCATTTATGGCCAGGGCAGCATAATATCCCCATAGATGACCTACAAGGGTATTTACAATCGGGGCAAGGTGCTGCTTTACAACCGGCACATAAAAAATATCGTTGGCATAAGGTTGAAACTCAACTTCACCCTCATCTGCAATTATAACCGTTGCAGCCTTGTGCGCGTGAAATATTGCAGTATCTTTGACAATATCTCCAATAACAGTATCTTTTGTACCGGCAGCGCAAACAATTATTAATGGCTCGGATGATAGATCAATATGTTTTTTGTCTTCTACAAAATCAGATGATATGGTTTTATAGCATAATTCACTAAGTTTAATCCTGACTTCATCAGCAGAGACCTTGTTCGGCCCACTGCCAACTGCAGCCCAGTAAGTTCTTGTGGAAGCCAGTCTGCGGGCTGATTCCCCAATTTCATCTTTTTTGGAAAGAATCTTCCTCATCTGATCAGGAAGTTTAAGCATCTCTTTAATTTCGGAGTCAACAAACTCAGCATTCCGCTTTCCTTTCAAACGGGCGATATTAAGCCCCAGCAGGGCGCCTGCGATAATCTGGGAATAAAATGCCTTGGTTGAAGCAACAGACATTTCTATATCCCTGCCGCTGCTGGTGTACATAACTCCATCTACTTTAAAGGTAAGATCCGAATCTCTTCTGTTTACAATGGCGAGTGTATGGGCACCTCTCGCCCTGACCATGTCAATAGCTCTGTTGGTGTCCGTTGTAGTACCTGACTGGCTCATGGCAACAACCAGAGCATCTGCCATACTCACTTCATTATCATCGTCATTAATCGTAAAGCCGCTAAGTTCGGATGCTTTCAGTGCCCCAATATAAAGTGCAGGATCACTCATGTAATAATTCAGGATATCGGAACATGCCTGGGCAGCAACTCCGGCTGTGCCCTGTCCCACAAAAAAAATCCTTCTTATTCCAGTCCTGTCGCTATTTATACCGGTTAAAGCATTTTTTAAAGATTCGGGGAACATCGTTTCATCCAGCGCCAGGATATGCAGTCCAGTCTCATTCTCATCAATTTTCCATCTATTGAGAAATGTCTTTTCAACAGAAACCGGAGATTCGGAAATTTCTTTCAGAAAGTAATGGGGAAACCCCTGACGATCAATATCCCTTGATGTGATTTCCGTATATTGGATATCATCTTCATCAAGATCAACAGGTGTCCCATCATAAAACTGTGCATCAATACCGTCCAGCCCTCCTGAAGATTCCTGATTCAGCACAAAAATCTGTCCCCGAACAGGGCCGTTTTTACCATCCACAACCTTTTCTCCGTCCATCTTCAGGTAATGGTTTGTCTCTTCGACAAATCCATATACCTCTGACGCAGCAAGATAGTAATTATCGGCAAGCCCTATAAAAACAGCCTGGCCGCTCCCTTTTTGAGCCAGAAAAAACTTGCCAGGCGCAAGATCGGTATGCATGGATATTGCGTGCGAGCCATCAAAATCATTAACTGCCATGCGGAAAGCTTCAGAAATCCCCATACCACGATTTATATATTTTTCTATCTGAACCGGTATTATTTTGGTATCTGTCGTTATATCTTTATGAATCCGGCATCCAGTCTCTTCATATTCATTTTTTAACATTCTGTAATTATCAATATCACCGTTAAGACAAACATGGATAATGCCGCAGCCTGCATTATGGACGCCAATTGTTTTATTGTCGACCGGATGACAATTATATTCGCTGATTGAGCCTATGGATGCCCAGCGTGTATGAGCAGAAACAGTGTTGTTTTGACAGGAAAAAGAGGAAAGAAGATGAAGAATAGAATCTTCCCTTACCTGACTGCGGATATAATTAATATTATCGCCCAGACTGCCGATCTCGGCGGCAATCTTATAAGTAATGATTACAGCGACGGTACTATCTTTTTCATTATTTCCATTTTCTCTGATACTGATACTTTTGTTAACAAGAATATCATATTGGGAACGTTGTTCAAACTCCCTTATTAAAGGTTCAGGTACAACTTCAGGTAAATTTTTATCTAAATTTTCAGTTTGAATAATCTTTCGGGCGGCTTCAAGAAATAGTTCATATTCATTCTTTTTTAGAATAAAGAGCAGGGATATGCCTGTCGAATCGCGGCCCCTCACTTCCAGATAGTCGATGCTGTTAAGAATTGCATTAATTTTTTTAAAAATCACCAGCGTTGATAAAGAAGGTTTTGTTTTATTATTTTGTAATAAATCCCCAACTTTTTTTATATTACCGAGTACTTCTCTATCAAGTGACCAGGCCGCATCCCTCAATCCTTCCAGACGTCCTGAAACTGCATCCAGTTCCGCTACGCTTAAAAGTCCCATTAGAGCAGTTAACGCTTTGGTTTCATGCACTATAACCTTGTTAAGAACTTGTTTGACATCTGCCAGATCATCCTGCAAACCATGATCAAAAAAAATTTTATAAAACAGGTGATCCTGCTTTAAAAGACGAATTTCCATTAGCAGAGAGTTTACAAGATCGTTCCCTCCGAGATAATATTTTTTTAGAGAAAGATTGTTTTCTTTACAAAACTCAATTGATTTTTCTGAAGTTGTCACCGCTATTTTTTTGAGAAGTATAATATTGATGCTGGAAACAGATGCTTTATTGCTGATAAAAGAGACTATCCCGGCCAGACCGCAGAAAAGTCTGTTGACATGACAGGGGAATAGAATAATTGCTGAATGCTTCTTCCTGTTTTTTATGCTGCCGGGACTTATGCCAAAATATAAATCAGCCTTAAAACAAGATTGTAAAATTTCATAAACAGAATAAACAAACTTGAGGATCATATTAAAAAATTTCATTATACAAACGCTACCCCTTCCATAGGAACGAGGACGAATTAACTTCCCCAGGCAGGCATCACAGCTTCAGGCCATTTTTGCCCGATATAAAAGTAAAAAAGTTGCAGGAATAGCAAGCTATTTCAAAATTTTTTTACTTTTATATCGAACAAAGCTGACCTAAATCTGTGCGCCTACTTGTGGAAGTTATTTTGTCCCCGTTCCCTACCAGTTTTTCTTGTTTTTTTCTATTTTTTGCAAAATAATCCCGAAAAAATTCTTTCATAATTAAACGGGCGTACTGATTTGCCCTTGTGCCGATATATTTTTCATGTGCCACAACTACAGATATAGCTATTTTTCCAGGGCCATCTTTTTCCTCGGCAAAACCTATGAACCAGTCATACCGTGCATCATGAGTTTTATTATCAATACTCCCTGTTTTTCCACCGATATTCAGTTTTGATAATATGCGATCTCTTTTGTATCCCTTAAAACTCTTTCTGCAAGTTCCGGATCGGATGGTAGTTTCCATCAGATTTGTTATTCTTCTTGATGTTGCCGGTGTAATAGAATGCCTTATCAAAGTCACATGATTTCTATAAATAATATGGTCTTTCTCATCAACTATCCTGTCTACTATTGTAGGTTCCACCAATTTACCATTGTTGATTATCGCAGATGCTATCAGGGCGCCGTGGATTGGAGATATTCTGGTATCACTGTTAAAACCGCATGCAATTTCAGCCCAGTTATATGGATCATCGGATATAGACATAAGGCTTTCAGAAACATTAAGCTCAAAATCAATTTGACTGTTAAAACCAAAAGAATCTGCATATTTTTCCAAAGTATTTTTTCCCAAATAAATAGATCCGAGTTTGCCAAAAACAGGATTAATCGACTGCGCAAATGAATCCTTTAACGTTATACGATTAGTATATTTATTTGTTCGCTTTTTAAGCTGTGATTTGTATAAAGTATGCTTCCGGCCATTATACTTGAATGCGGATTGTTCCGAAAAACCACACTTTTCAATGGCAGCGGCAGCAGTTACTATTTTAAAGATACTCGCTGCAGGAAACCTGTTATTCAAACAAGGGTTGGCGTAAGGATCTGTTTTATCATAACTGGCCATGGTCAAAATCCTGCCCGTTAAAGGATCCATTGTAACAATACCTATATAACGGGAAGTAGACCTTTTCATCTTTTTCAGGATAAATTGCTGCAACGCAATATCAATAGAAGTGTTTACCCTTAATTCATGGCCATCAGAAATAATTTTCAGGCTGTTATTTTGTATATTAACAAAATCTTTGGCGTTAATCAGGCTCTGAATTTCTTTTTTTTCTAAAAATTTTTGGGAATTATTCCTGCTTGTTTCAATGCTTGCCGCTTTCACGGAAGATTGTGTTCCCCCATTGAGATGCGCCTCGGCCTGATCACGATTCAAGGCTGCAAACCCAAAAATGATCCCGTATACCAGAAAAAATACGCAAAAAGATGCTGCAATGAGTTTCATTATATTCCTGGAAACCCTTGTTCTATTAGCAGCCCTTTTAAGATTATCCTGATAATATCTCCAACCCTCTATTGGGGTTGCTGTTCTTTTTTTTTTGACGTTTTTTTTCACTATAATTTTTTTATATCAATTCTTGGAAACAGGCGGACGGATTTTAAAAGTTTTGTTCCAGGCTTAAGCAATCCCCAAACATTCAATAAAGAGAGATGATAAAACTTGTTATCAGATTCCAAATCAGGTTCAATGCCAAGATGGAGTTGTATTCTTTCCGCTGTACCAGGCATAACAGGATATATGAGCCCTGATATTATTCTCAGGCCTTCCAGCAGGTTATAAATAACAAGCTTCAACTCATTTTGCTGAGATTTTTTCTTTGCCAGTTCCCAGGGAGAAACAGCGTCAATATATTTATTCATCCTGCTGATAAACTCCCATACATTTGCCAGTGCCCTATGAAAGGCAAAGCTCTCCATTTCTCTTTCAAACTTTTCGGCTGTTTCCCGTGCAAAAGTTTTCAAATCCTGGTGGAATTTTTCATCTATTGCAGAATCAGGTTCAGGAATTATCCCGTCAAAATACTTATGCGCCATGGATATAACCCTTGAAAAAAGATTCCCAAGATCATTTGCGAGATCAGCATTAATCCGCTGAACCAAAGCATCTTCTGAAAAATTTGAGTCAAGTCCAAAAGCCATATCCCGCATTAAAAAAAACCTGAAAGAATCAAGCCCGTATTTTTTCTTTATTTGAAGAGGATCAACAACATTTCCGATGCTCTTGGACATTTTGTTCTTATCAATATTCCAGTATCCGTGTACATTAAGATGCTTATATATCTCAATCCCTGCGGCCTTGAGCATAATCGGCCAGTAAATACCATGTGGTTTTAATATATCTTTTGCAACGACATGCTGCGCAACAGGCCAGAATTTTTTAAAAAGATCCCCATCAGGATATCCCAAAGCAGAGATATAATTTAACAAGGCATCAAACCATACATATGTAACGTAATTTTCATTAAAGGGAAGCCTGATACCCCATTTTAAACGTGTTGTTGGTCTGGATATACACAGATCTTCGAGCGGTTCTTTTAAAAATGCAAGAACTTCGTTCTTATATCGTTTCGGACGTATAAAGTCAGGATTCTTCTTTATATGATCTATGAGCCAATCCTGGTACCGGCTCATCTTGAAAAAATAGTTAGCCTCTTTGATAACTTCAGGTTCTGTTTTGTGATCAGGGCATTTGCCGTCCACAAGTTCTCGTTCAGTATAAAATTGTTCACATCCAAAGCAATATAAACCTTCATATTCATGAAAATAAATATCCCCTGCATCATAAATTCTTTGCAGTATTTGCTCAACCAGAGCAATATGTGATTTATCTGTTGTTCTGATAAAATAATCATTACTGATGTTAAGTTCAGGCCAAAGATTCCTGAAAAGTCCGCTAATATGATCCACATAAGCGCGAACGCTTAAATTTTCTTCTTTTGCTGCGCGTTCTATCTTGTCTCCGTGTTCATCTGTACCGGTAAGAAAAAAGGTCTCCTTTCCGCACATTGAGTTAAAACGGCATGCTGTA
>Ga0209633_10003479_pt1 | contig 14518 bp, 12 predicted proteins | sample Cruoilmetagenom1_FD_187290 | JGI IMG/M metagenome (GOLD analysis project Ga0209633, IMG submission 187290) | Oil polluted marine microbial communities from Coal Oil Point, Santa Barbara, California, USA - Sample 1 (SPAdes) (version 2) | ecosystem: Environmental > Aquatic > Marine > Oil seeps ... | reverse complement strand
ACACCGGCCGTTCCATCCATCCATCCGGTGCAGGTGTTCGCATTGGTGGTCCAGTCGTCGCTCAGCCCGCTCCAGAAAGTTCCGCCCGTGGAAACGCTGTTCGTAAGGGGGAAATTAAGCAGTCCCTGCGCATTCGTCGTCCCGATGAGTGTTACTCCATCTAACCGAAAATAGGACGTATCCGGCTTCAGGACCCAATCCACCTGGCCGTCGCCCGCGTCTGCCGTCACCGATGCAATTCTGTTCACCCCATCGACAACCATGGCCTTATACATGCCTGTGCCGGGATTGCCGAAGTCCGTGTTACTGCAAAAGGCGTCGGCACCGTCAATGCTGTTGAGATAGCCGAGGAGCAAATGTGACGTTAGCGTGAGAAACATCTTCGGCCCAAAATTCGCCTCATAGACGCCAATGCTCCAGGGATCGGTCCGCGTCGTTCCGTCCTTATCATCGTCGAACGAAACCGAAAGGTCGAGTCCGCCCAGTGAGATCGTCGCGGGCGATGTCGGCGTAAGATGCCAGTCCCCACCGGCCTGGTCAACAAAGAGGGGATCATCCGATACGTTCCCGCTCGACACACCAGAGATGTCGCTCAAATTATTCACGTCTGCAATATCCGTCAGGCAGTTGAAGTCGTCGTTAAAAGAACAATCACCCAGATCGACTCCGGCAAAATCAACATACAACGACGTAGGACAGTCGAAGAGGTCGTTGTTATCCAGGTTGGCCGGATCCTCCAGGCCTTGCGTTTCGAAAATACACAGGCGATATGACCCGCTGGTCGTAAAGACGATGTTGTTCTCGATCGCCACTGCACCGCTCACATACGATATTCCAGCGGAATAATTCACGGCCGAGCCGCCGTTTACAGTATTGTTCTTTATGGCCACTGTCCCATCAGCCATGATTCCGCGGGTGTTCTGTCCACTCCCCCCGTTAATAGTGTTATTCCGAATCATTCCTCCCGCATTGGTTGTGTAAATGCCAAAGACAAACGTACCGCTTGAAGTGCCTCCGTCAATATGGTTCCTCTCAATAGTGGGAGATGAATTTTCCGTGTAAATGCCGTGGGCCCAATCCGTTGCGCTGCCGCCGTTTATGGTGTTGTCCTGAATCAACGGTGTTGACCCGTTGCTGATCCAGACCCCATAACTGCTTGCGCCGGTCCCGCCGTTCAGGATGTTGTTCCGAATCAAGGGCGAAGCGTTGTTCGTACGAATGGCCGACGATGCGGTACCGCTGCCGCCTGTCACGGTAAAGCCGTCGACGACCGTGGCAGAGGTAATGCCTGCGTTGGCGGCGATGGCAACGTTCGAGACTCCTGTTGCCGTGCTTTCGTCGATGATGCTCGTCACATTGCTTTGAACATTGCGGGAAGAGAAGTCTGCTGCATACCCGCCGAAGAGGGACAAGCCATCCTTCAGTATGATATGCGTGCCCGCGCTGCTGTCCACCCGGTAGGTGCCTGCTGCCACATGCACATAGCTGCCGCTGCCTGCCGCCGAAATAGCCGCAGGTATCGACTTCATGGGCTGCTGGGGTGATGTGCCGCTATTAGCGTCATTGCCGCTGGTATCGCTCACGTAATAATGGGCCACTTTCGGGACGTTCAGAACATCGTAGATCAGGAACAGGGTCAACAGGGAAAGGCCGTCTGTGTCGTCGATATTAAGATACAGCATTTTATCCTGCCCTGTTGTCCACGCTGTGTCAGGAGTGATGGTCAGCGTGTCGTCCGCTTTCGCGGTACTGGACCATGTTTCTATCGTCGCTCCGAGCCCAAACACCCCCAGATTCAAGGTGGCAGTGTCCATGCTCTTGTCGAATAGCACTACGATAGACTGGTCCGTACCGATAGGAACGCCGCTCACCGGATCTGCCACTGCCTTCGGCGCAGAGGGACCAGGCGGTGTCCCGTCATCACCGCCGCCGCAGGCGGAGATGATCATCACGAGTGCTACCAGTACCAGAGAAACCTTGCCCATGCTTTTCATAATTTGTTCTCCTTGAACATTCGGTCTGACTCGTTATGACGAATAAACCGAACAGGTGTGTTTCCGATATGTTTCACCGGTAGATAAATCAGATTATTGCAACTTTAGTTATAACTGTAACAGAGCGGTGGTTATGAGTAAAGGGAATATTCACTTATTGTCGCTATTTTTTTGGGGAAAAGGGTGTTTCCTCCGGGGAAAAAGTTTAGTAGTTACCGGATGTTACGAGGAATAGGACAAAAATACCTGACGGCAACTACAGCGTCAACGCATTTCAGTCTTACAACGCAGCAGAGGCGACGGCTCGCACTCGAGGGTCATCGTGCGCCCGGTGCCTGGATGGCGAAAGCTCAATTCCGCGGCATGGAGATGGTAGCCCGGGTCACCGGGCAACGCGCGTGAATCCTTCGCGGGCAGTCCGCCCGGACCGTACAGCGGATCGCCCATAAGCGGGTGACCTGCCGACGCAAGGTGAATGCGGATCTGGTGAGGCCTGCCCGTCGCAATACGCACGTCGCACAGGAAAGAATCAACACGACGTTCGAGGACGATAACCTGCGACAGGGAGGGTTTGCCCTGCGGAGCAGCGGCATGAAGCGAACCGAGCAGGGGGTGCGGCACCGGGCCGATGGGCGTGTTGATCGTCATCCCGTCCCGATCGGGAATCCCCGTGGCAAGGGCGCGGTAGCGTTTACCGACCTCGTGCGCTGACCACTGCCGCATCAAGGCCGTCCTGGCATGAGGATTTCGAGCGCACAACACCAGGCCCGATGTCCACCTACCCAGCCGGTGGAGCGGGGTGGCGTCAGATGCATAGGCGCGCACCAGGTACAAAAGCGTCGCTTGCAGAAAATGTGCTCCCGGAAGCGTCGGCAAGCCGGCCGGCTTGGCCACGGCAAGCACGTCATCATCTTCGTACACCAGGGAAAGCGACCGGGGCGCATCAGGTTCGATCCAGGGCGGGCGCTGCCAGACAAGCTCGCATCCCCGGCGCAATACGCTTTCGGCATGGGCTGGCAGGCCATCTACGAGCACGCGGCCCGACTGAATGCGCGCCGCCCACTCCGTTGGGGTGGAATGGGGGTAGCGTTGGCTGAGATAGGCCAGCACCGTCCAGGAGTCGCCATCAAGGCCGACTTGTTCCCGGTAATCACAGCCGTCATTGCACGGGGAGAGGAACGGAGTCAACGCTTCGTGCAAGCCCTGCTTGTTATAAGGCATGATATGATCGTACGACCTTTCATTCACGATTAATTATCTTTTTTAACGCTGCACCGTGGATCGGGTAAGATACCGGAATAATATTCGGGCGGCTTTGGGAACAGGATTCTTCGCCGCCCGTTCCTGCCGCGCTCTTTGAACGAGGTCCGTTAATTGTTGCCGGTCTGTATGCGGGAGCTGTATGAGGATCTCTTCGATAAGCAGGTCATTCCCGGCTATCAGTTCATCCCGCCATTTTTCTCTTTTCCGGTGATCTTCGGTTTGTGCACGAGTTCCCTGTTCTATACGCCGGAGGGCGTCTTGAATGGGCGCTGGATCATGTCTCCGCATCAACGTGCCGATATACTGCATTTGCCGGTGCCGCGCGCCGTGTTTTTTGAGCGATTTGGCTACGGTGACGGCATCGAGCAGGTCCACCGGCAAATCAATGCTCCTGAGCTGTTCCGACGATAATGTTACGAGCTGTTTTCCCAGTGCCAACAAAGACAGGGCTGCTTTTTTCTTCTGCGTTCTGCTTACCTGCTCCATACACCAAACCCCGTGAAAGAGAATATGATCGTCGAGAGGCACCACCGTGAGGTCGTTTATTTCGGTATCACGCCTTCCCTCGCACCAGATTGCTTATCTCGAGTGATGCAAGTGCAGGCAGGTAGTTATCTGCTGAGACTATAGCCGTATTTCAACATGACCTCAATGACCTTTTGTCTCCAACAAGGGGAACGTCAAAATAAAAGAACATTCCTGATCCCAAAGCAATTTGCACATTGCACTCCGAACTCCACACTCCGCACTCCGCACTCCGAACTCCGAACTCCGAACTCCACACTCCGCACTCCGAACTCCGAGCTCCACACTCCGCACTCCGCACTCCGAACTCATCCCCCTGACCCTTAATCTATCCCTTCCTCAGATCTCGACGATCCTCGTGCTGATCTCGATCGCTGCCTCGGCGCCCTGGCCGGCGGAGATGATCGCCTGGGAGTGTCCCTCGCGGAGGGCGCCCAGGACAAAGAGGCCGGGGATGCTCGACTCGCCCGAGCTCTTCGTCATGATCTTGAAACCCTCGGCGTCACGCTCCACGTCGAGGCCCTCGAGGTACTCTTCGTTCAGGGAGATCCCACCCCACCCCAGGATGACCTCGCAGGGAATAACGCGTCCATCACTCAGCCTCACCCCTTCGAGGGTCGCCTCGCCAAGGAGCTCTTCGGGCCGCCCCTCGACCAGGCCGATCCCCTCCTCTTCGAGGAGCGCCCGGTACACCGGCGCCAGGGAGAAGCCGTGGGCGAGGAAGGTCACGTCCTTTGTGTACATCTGTTTCATGCCGACGCTCATGCGGACCCCGTTGACGGTGCGGTCGATGACGAGGAGCTTCTTGCCCGTGGTGCGATAGCCGTCGCAGATCATGCAGGTGTAGTAGGAGTGGCCGAAGAAACGATGGAGGTTCTTGAAAGGGGCGAGGGTCTCCTTGGCCCCTGAGGCGGCGATGACAAAACGGGAGCGGAAGGTCTTGCCCCCGGCCTGCACCTCGAACTGCCCTTCCCGGCCCAGAACGCGGTCCACCTTCACGTTCTCGACCATAACGCCGAAGCTCTTCGCCTGGCTGAGGCCGGTTTCCAGGAGATCCGGGCCTGAGACAACGGGAATGCCGAGGTAGTTCTCGATGTGCTTCGCATAGCTGGTCCGCCCTCCCGGAGTGTCGAAGAGCATGACGCGGAAATTGTAGCGGCCGAGGTGAATGCAGGCCTGGAGGCCTCCCGGTCCCGCCCCGATGACAATACAGTCGAGGACTGTCTCGTTGCCTATGCTGTCCGCTCGTTCCATAACGCCCCCTTGATGTTCCTAGGTGCTTCCCAGTTTCTTCCCGATGGCCCGACCGTAGTCCTGGCAGGCGCGCAGCCCCTCAGTCGTACCCACAATCCCTTCTCTCAGCGCGAAGGGACCCAGGTTGGTCATCTCCATCTTGTAGACGTGTTCCATTGTGTCGAAAATGTACACGGGCGCCTCGCCACTGTGCGTGCTGGATCCGAACGCCCCGCCGACCTTCCCCGCGAGGTTCCCCTTCTGCGCCAGGAACAGGAAGGTCTTGAAGTTCTCCGTCATGTCCCGGTGATAGGTGGGACACCCGAAGATGTACCCGTCGAATCCCTGAAGGTCCTTCTCGCTCTTAATGTCGGCAAGTTTGACCATGTCGGCCGTATTCCCGCTGAAGCGCACCCCTTCAGCGATGGCTTCGGCCATTTCCTCTGTTTTTCCCGTCCTGCTGAAGTACGCTACCATGACCTTCTTCATAGCTGTCTCCTTTGCTCCGTAGAAACGGGCACACGGAATAAAATTAATCGCCAACTTTGGCGATGTTGTTTCTCACTATGCCTTCTCACTTCTTCGCCACATCAGGGTCAGGAGCCAGAAGACAGACAATAAAAGCAGCGCTCAGCTGTCAGGAGTCAGGATACAGAAAAGAGACAATAGAATCCACCTTATCGTGCCACCAGCGAAATCGCCCCGGTGCTGCACACCCTCCGGCAGAGGCCGCAGCCGAAGCATTTGCGCGGATCGATATGGGCATGGGACGCTCCGTTATGCTGGTGACTTTCGATTGCTGAGAAGTGACACTCAGCGTCGCACAGGCCACACCCGGTGCAGAGCGCTTGATCCACCTGCGCCGCAAACTCCGCCCGCTCCATGGTCTCCACACCCGCGCCGGAGAGGGTCAGCATGGCAAGGCAATCCCGGGGCGTGCAGTTGCAGATCGCGCCGATGAAGGGCGTCATCATGGTCCAGATGGTATGGACTCTTCCCTGCTCCTCCATGGCCTTCATCTGCGCTGTGGCAGCGTCGGGGCTGAGCTGCTCCATTCCCTCGCCCGAAGCCTTGCCGAAGTACGCCATGTCGATGTCCTGATACCAGGCCTCGGGCCCGTAGCTCACGGCGTAGCAGCAGCGTTCTTCTTTTTTGTCCATATTCCACCGGCACGCGCAGGGCATCCGCACCACAGTCCTGGCTTTGCCCACCACCTCGCTGATCTCCTCGATGGGCAGCACCTGGCCGAAATGCTCTGCCTTTGCCTTATCGACCATGGCGGTCTTGACTGCCAGCGGGAGTTTGCCTTTTTTCCGGTAGATCGTCTCGAGCCTGCCGAGCGTCTGGAACCCCTCGCTGAAGGCGGAGGAGAGGAAATTTTCGATATACCGTCGGCGCTCAAGGTCGGACAGGAGGTCCTGGGCGTAGTTCTTCGCGTTCTTGTACCATATTTTTCCGTCGCCGTGTTTTGTACAGAATTCACACATGCATTGCTCCGATAGTAAAGGGCAGGAGTCAGTAGACAGCAAACAGAAGACAGACAAGAGACATCAGACTACAGAATACAGCTACCAGACATAAGACTAAAGACAGCAGAGGAAAGACAAACAACACTGAATACCCATCATGAACCGGGTATCAGCATCAGAAAAAACTCTCTGTGCATTCTATTTCCCTTCAGCCACCTTCTTCGCCCCCCGGCACTGAGGACAGACGATTGTTCCCCTCCCGTGACAATCCCGACACGGACGTTGAGCGGCATTGGTACTGTGCTGTCTTCCCTGCCCGCGGCAGGCAGGACAGGGAAGAGAACCCTTCCCGCTGCATTGTGGACATGGGATCGAAGCTGTTTTATCTGCCATGTGATAACTCCTCAAATAATTTATGTCTCTCGCAGAGCACGCAGCGTGCGCGAAAAAAGACAAATTAACCACGGATGGACACGGACATACACGAATAAAATATTTTTCTCGCGCAAAGCCGCAAAGAGCGCAAAGAAATACTTTTCTTTCTCCCGGTAAAAAGCAGGTCCTGCAAGGCGTCGCCGGCGTGGCAAGAAAATCACCGCAAAACCTGACTACGGGGTCTTTGTTTTCCGTTTTTTGAATGTGCTCATGGAAACGACGTGCTTGCCGTCAACGCGCGCAGCATCCCTTTCGGGCGACTCTGCGGTTTCCTTGCTCACCTCGGTTCTAAGAAACTGTACTCCAGATTCCGGGGAGAACACGCCCAGCAGATCGTCGTGATGAATAGAGACGTCTTCTTTGCGTGTCCCGAAAGCGAGTACGCAAGAGAGATTTCCCTCGTTGTCCCAGTCCAGTGTAACACTGGTCTTATTATTAAAGACCAAGGTCAGTCCTTGCTGCATCTCTTCCTCGGTGAAACCGCGTTTGCCGATACGGGTATTGGTTGAATATTTCACGAGGAGATAGACACTTCCAAAATCATTCCAAATATCGTAAAACAACCTCTGCAGATAGGCAACTTGCTTTTTCATGAGCCAGCCTCGATCAGTAGTCAGTAGTCAGTAGCCAGAAAAAAGCTTACGACAACATCCTGCCTGTGGCCTTCAGGCTATTAATACAGTCTGTAATCCCAGTTGTATGCTTCGAGGATAGTACTTTTTGAGTGAAAAAGCAAGGGAAGCCCCAGGGAACCCGGATGTTAACGTGTCGGAGCGGCGGGGATGAGCGCAGGACGAAGGAATCGCATCAGTTCGGAGTTTCAAGGGCCCAAGGATCTGAGTAAAAAGACACATGAATCCCAAACCCCTTGACCCCTGGAACCCTGTTGTTAATGCAGCGGCAAAAAAATCCGCGGCCAATTGACTCGTATTTCTTCAGAGACCGCCTTGGGGAGAGAAAAAAGAATGCGACTTCATTTTCGCAGTACGGGACTGCCCTTTCCCATGATCGTAACCATCGTCTTTCTGCTCATCAGCCTCGTGCTCAGGAACGTCAGAAACCGATACAGCGGGCCGCTGATGACGGAGGGGGCCTTCCTGGCCTTGAGCGCGGCCAGCGCTTTCTTGACCACGACCTCGGGCGGATAGCTCCGCATGGTCTCGGCCGGAACGGTCCTTCCGGCCGTTGCCACGGCATTGAAGTTCGTGTCCGTCAAACCCGGGAGCAGGGCCATGACATAGACGCCCCGGTCCTTGTTCTCATACCACAGGGACTCGGTGAAGTTCGTCACAAAGGCCTTGGTTGCGGCGTACACGGCCCCGCCGGGATAGGTCAGGAGGGACAGGGCGGACGAGACATTGATCAGCCCATCTCCTGAGTCGGCCTTTTTCAGAAAGGCATGAGACAGGCGGATGAGGGCATTCATGTTCACGGTCATGAGATGTTCCTGCTGGTCCAGGGGAATCTCCTCAAAGCGTCCGTAGATGCCATATCCCGCGTTATTCACGAGCAGGGAGTAGCCCATGCTCTCCACGTCGGCTTCGACACGCTGGAGTTGGCCGTGATCGGCCAGGTCGGCTACCAGCATGCGATGGCCGCTGCCGAGTTCTTTCACCAGGCCTTCCAGTTTGTCCTGGGAACGGGCAACGCAGGTGACAACATACCCTTCTTGCGCCAGCTCCCGGGCAAAGACGGCCCCGATGCCGCTGCTTGCTCCGGTGACCAATGCTGTTTTCTTCTTCATGATGTCCTCCTTACTGAACGCCCCTCAGGGCAGCTTGCACTGGGGATTGACGCCCCGGTTCCAGGGCATCCTCGCAAGTGCCATGGAGATGCCGCAATGGTCGAACAAGACCACCATGATGGTGCCGACGATCAGCGCCCCATACACAATGACACGCGCGGCTGGCCAGAGGCCAAAGAGGGTGTCACCGAAATACACGATCCGCACCTGGGATGCAAATGAGACGATGCTCCGCGACCGTACCGCCGCGTAAGGTATCTGCGCGAAGCTCACGATGATGACGGCGAGGTACCCCGGCGTCCACCCGGCCACGGCTGCAATGAGGAGCGCCAGCGTGACCGTCCAGAGCCACCACTCTATGCTCTTGATATCAATCTTGAGTTCCATGAATTACCCTCATATCAGTAGACGGTAGACAGTATACAGCAAACAGAATGCAGAGTACAGAAAACAGTAGACGGTAGGCAGTTACCAGAGAAAGGACTGCCGATACCTGATGCAAGATGCCAGATAAATGAAGACAGACAGCAGACTACAGACTGAATCTCTTCGCCGCGAATGAGCGCGAATTGCCAAGAATAAAAAAGAGTAAGCAACAGATTACCCATCCCGCCAGGGCGGGAGGAAGCAACGCGGATAGAGACAACCGATAAAAAGCTGAATAAAACGGGACGCAGATAATAGCGGAAAAAAGCGGATAAATAAAATTAGGATACAGGGATTCTAGAATTTGAGCAGTGGGACACTTGAATCCTCGGCCCCTCGGACCCTTGACCCCTCGGCCTCTGGAACCGCGGACCCCTGGCTTCAAGGAGTGCAGTAAAAAAAACAGGCCCTGAATGATCAGGGCCTGCAAATGGGTAAGTCTTCGCTTAGATTACAGCTTTACAACGTTGGCTGCCTTGGGGCCTTTGGGCGAGTCAACAACGTCGAACTGCACTTGTTCGCCCTCAGCCAGTGACTTGAATCCGGTGTCCTGAATGTCGCCGAAATGAACGAACACATCGTCGCCTGAATCACGGGAAATGAATCCAAAGCCCTTGGAATCATTGAACCACTTTACGGTGCCTGTCTCCATGGTGAGCTACCTCCTTCTTGTGAATTGAAGCGACGGAAAAGGACAAAAAAAATACCGCAAAGTCAATCTGTCTTTGCGGTTTCCCTACAAGAACATCCGGAACTTCTAAAAGTCATTATCGCCCTTCTGGGCCGAAATGTCAAGGATTATTATCAGGGGCAGAAGGCAGCAGACTACAGACTGAATCTCTTCGCCACGAATGAGCGCGAATTGCCACGAATAAAAAGGGTAGGCAACAGATTACCCATCCCGCCAGGGCGGGTTGAAGCAACGCGGATAGACAAAACCGATAAAAAGCTGAATAAAACGGGAAGCAGATAATAGTGGAAAAAGCAGCAAAAAAACAGGCCCTGAATGATCAGGGCCTGTAAATGGGTAAGCCTTCGCTTAGATTACAGCTTTACAACGTTGGCTGCCTTGGGGCCTTTGGGCGAGTCAACAACGTCAAACTGCACTTGCTGGCCTTCGGCCAACGACTTGAAGCCTTCGTCCTGGATGTCGCCAAAATGAACGAACACATCGTCGCCTGATTCACGGGAAATGAATCCAAACCCCTTGGAATCATTGAACCACTTTACGGTGCCTGTCTCCATGATGACCTACCTCCTTCTTGTGAATTGAAGCGACGGAAAAGGACAAAAAAACCGTAAAGGCTATCTGTCTTTGCGGTCTCCCTACAACAACATCCGGAACTTCTGGGCAGAATAATGCCCTTTCTGGGAAGGAATGTCAAGGATTTTTTTACGGTTTTTATGGAGCGAGCGTTGTCGAGCCCCTCAGGGGCAGGAGGCAGAATACAGACAGCAGACGGTAGACTAAAGAATACCGATAACAGACATCCGACGAGAGACGATAGAGCGCAGCAATGCGCGATCAGAAGACGGCAGACAAAAGACAAACAATACCGAATACGCACGATGAACCGGGTACCAGACATCAGGAATCGGGAATCTGGTATCCGGCATCAGGTATGTGCACTTAGCGATCAGAATGCCGTCTCAAGGGGTACTCTGAACTTTGGGTTCATCCCTTCTTTTTTTAGGGAAAATCTGCTACTATAAACAATAATCCAAATCAAACCGATCGAGCATGTATTATCATCACGCTCAGTATTTGGTCAGGAGACCATTCCTCATGGAAGAACATAACGTTGCAGCGGCACTCGAGCACTTTGCATCCTATAAGGATGAATATCTGTCCGATCTCAAAAACCTCGTACGCATTCCGAGCGTGAGTTTTCCGGGGTTCGACGCGGTTTCTGTCAGGCAGAGCGCGGAAGCCGTGGCAAAACTCCTCACGCGGAGCGGCCTGAAGGACGTTCGCACCCTGGAAACGGGAGCGGGGCATCCATCTGTATTCGGCCAACGCATTGAGGTGCCGGGCAGGCCGACGGTCCTTCTGTACGCGCATCACGATGTACAGCCCCCCGGCAGGGAAGAGCACTGGAACTCACCGCCCTTCGAGCCAACGGAACGCGGCGGAAGGATGTATGGGCGGGGGGTAACCGATGACAAGGCCGGCGTTATTATGCACGCTGCCGCTGTCCGTTCCTATCTTGCGAGCGTTCAGACCCTCCCCGTGAATGTAAAGGTCCTTATCGAAGGCGAGGAAGAGATCGGCTCGGCGAACCTGGAATCGCTCCTCGAAAACCACCGTGATCTCCTCACTGCTGATGTGGTCGTGATCGCGGACAGTGAAAACTTCGACAGCGGTTATCCTTCTCTCACGGTGTCGCTTCGCGGCATCGTGACTGTGAACGTCGAGGTCCGCTCGCTCGCATCAAGCATCCACTCAGGCACCTGGGGAGGTCCCCTGCCAGATCCGGTGCTGGCCCTCTCCCGGATGCTCGCAGCGCTCGTCGATGATCAGGGTAGAATTGCAATCCCCGGAATGCTTGACGACGTTCGTCCCTTATCGGCGGCAGAGAAGGCCGGTCTCGACAATCTTCCCTTCCAGGAATCCACGTACCGGAAGCAGACAAAACTCCTGGACAACGCGCATATCGTCGGCGGCAGCGGCTCGGTGTACGAAAAAATGTGGTATGCGCCGTCGTTGTCGATAAACGCCATCGAGGCGAGCAGCCGCAAACAGGCGGCAAACATCATCAATGACTCGGCCTGGGCGCGCGTGGGGGTCCGCATCGTTCCGGACATGGACAGCCAGAAGACCCAGGAGCTTCTTATCGATCATTTGAAAAAGAACGCTCCCTGGGGCGTCACGGTAACGATCACGCCGGAATCACCGGCGCCGTGGTGGCGTATGGCAACACAGGGCTTCGCCTTCGAAGCGGCCGTTGCGGCCCTCGAGAAAGGCTACGGCAAAAAACCGGCAATTATCGGTGGCGGCGGCTCCATTCCCTTCGTCCGGACCGTTACCGAGGCCCTCGGCGGTGTTCCCGCCCTTCTCGTCGGCGTCGGCGACCCCTATACCGCTGCTCATTCGGAAAACGAAAATCTGCTCATATCAGACTGGGAAAATGCCTGCAGGAGCATCATCCACCTCCTTCATGAGCTTGCCTCAAGAAAATAAATCGAACCTCTTCTTTATTATTACTACATTACCAAGAGCAAAATGCTTTACACCACTGAGATCATCCCACCTTGCTGGACAGCCCGGGCTCGAGGAAAGCTTATTTGCCAAGCAATATAAGAAATTTCTGCTTTTCTCTGTGTTCTCCGTGTACTCTGTGGCAAAAAGTGTCATCACGTTTGTGCTCTCCTTAGTAACAGCCTCTCCGTTGACAGACCGAAAAAGAAATGCTTTAATAAAGAGCAAGTGTAAAAAGGGAGGCTACGAATGCCGGAAAAAAAACCGCTCCTCGTCATCTGCCACACGCAGGCATGCCAGATGTACATCGGCGTTCTCCTGAACCGCATCTGGTACGCTCCAATCCTGGCCAAAAACGCAGACGAGGGCATTTTCATCGCAAAAAAAAGCAGCCCCCTGTCTCTCGTCATCCTCGACAGCGATCTTCCGGAAGACACATTCAGATCTGCACTCACGCTCTTAAGAACCGACGACACGGTCAAGAGTCTGCCGCTCGTCGTTATTACGACACGCAATGATAAGAATAGCAGGGAAGCCCTGCTGTCACAAGGCTGTGCCGCCGTCCTTACCAAGCCCCTTGATGTCTCACTCATTTTCGGCGTTCTTGCTCGATTGACCAAACAGCCGAGGATCCACCCGCGCGCTCCTGCGCGAATAGAGGTCGAGATAGATGACGGGAAAACGAGAACGGTCCTGCCCTGCGTCAATATCTCGGAAGGAGGCTTGTACCTGCGCACGCATATACCACTTTTGGAAGAAACGGTTCTCAACGTAAAATTCAGGCTCCCCCACGGCACTGAGGAGCTGGAGATAATTGCCGAGGTGACTGCCGAAGTAGTACGGACATCGCCGCTCGAATCCCGGCTGAGCGCTGAACCGGGCATGGCCCTCCGTTTCTTGACGATCTCTGAAGAAATCAAGGAGCAGATAAGAAACTTTGTTCAGTGGGAGATGGCAGGTGACCTTGAATGGGAGCCCGAACCTTCAGCGTTGTAGCAGCGCAATGAAGGGGCGCAACTCCTGAATGATACCGCTCACGATCCCTCCTGCATAACCGCGCGATGAATACTTCCCCCCGCCCTGCCCGGACACCGCTCTCAATTGCACAGCCTCTTCGAGATCCGTCAACACAGTTGACTTTATCCCCGGAAATGTCTAGAGTTAAGGTATCAGGAAGTACCGGAAGCAGAAGGAGTAAGCGGTGTCTGAACGAAAACGGGCTCTGTTAATCTGTCACACGACGGCGGGCCAGATGTACCTCGGTGTTTTTCTGAACCGTATCTGGTTCTCCCCTACCCTCGCAAAAACCGCGGAGGAGGGAGTTCTGTTGGCCAAAAGCCGCGGCCCCTTCTCCCTCATCATTCTCGACGGCGACCTCCCCGAAGACATACTGAACTCGACGATGTCTCTCCTGCGGTCCGACGAGACAGCAAAAGACCTGCCCCTGGTTGTTATTACGTCTGACAGCGACACGGAAGTCAAGAATGCCCTGATCGCCCAGGGTTGCTCCGCCGTCCTGACAAAGCCCCTCGATATCGCCTTCGTGTACGGCGTCCTCGGGCGACTCAGCAGGCAGTTGAGAAAATATCCCCGTGTGCCCATCCGGATGCAGGTGGAGATCGAGGGCGGAAATCCGGAAAAAGCCCTGCCCTGCACCAACATTTCGGAAGAGGGCCTCTACCTGCGCACTCACGCGCCGCTGCCCCATAAGACGGTCCTCGGCCTGCATTTTACCCTTCCCCACAGCACCGAGAAGATACGGGTGTCCGCCGAGGTGGCCCGCGCTCTGCCCCTCGGGATCCACGTGAAAACCGAGCCCGGAATGGGTCTGCGCTTCCTCGATCTTTCCGACCTGGTTCGTCAGCAGATCAGAAACTTTGTCCACTGGCAGCTCATCGGCGATCTGAACTGGGAACCGGACTCCAAGGAATTCAAGCCGGCAGAGAGCGTATAATCTGGTCCCTCAGGAACGCGGCCCAATGCCGATACCCTGCTCCGTTGAGGTGCACGCCGTCGGGGAGGAATTCGGTCCTCGGCTCTCCCTCTTTCATAAATGCACGGTGTGAATCTATCAGCGGAACATGCTCTGTCCTGCACAGCGCCCGGTATGCGTTGTTCAACTCCTGGACCAGGATGTTCAGATCCTCCCACGCGGTCGGGAGCGTGGTCTGGAGCGCTATCCATGCCTTCCGCTCGCGGTGCCTGTTGATGATTTCCCGGACCGTTGACA
>Ga0209633_10003478_pt1 | contig 14527 bp, 11 predicted proteins | sample Cruoilmetagenom1_FD_187290 | JGI IMG/M metagenome (GOLD analysis project Ga0209633, IMG submission 187290) | Oil polluted marine microbial communities from Coal Oil Point, Santa Barbara, California, USA - Sample 1 (SPAdes) (version 2) | ecosystem: Environmental > Aquatic > Marine > Oil seeps ... | reverse complement strand
CAGAGGCAGAAGCGGCTGAAAAAGGCCATTCTAAAAAAACCAAAACTTGGAAATTTTATGCTGAAAAAGTTAGAGATATTGGTATCGCCACTTCACGTAAATTTATTTGGGATGCCATGGCTGTTGATATTAATGGTAGAACTGTAATGGCATACTCACTATATCCTAAAGAAGGGAATCCTCTTTGGGAAGAACACTCAACAAGGGTTGTAGCAAATACCTTAAAAGTATATTCTAAATATACTTTTGATTATCCTTATCATAAAGCCATATCAGTTCATGCCAGAAGACAAGGAATGGAGTATCCTCAAATTTGCTGGAATTTTGGAAGACCCAAAGAAGATGGTACATATTCTGATAGAGTAAAAAATGGAATGATTGGAGTAGTTACACACGAAGTGGGGCATAATTTCTTCCCTATGATTGTTAATTCTGATGAACGTCAATGGACATGGATGGATGAAGGTCTTAATTCGTTTGTTGAAATGCAAGCCGAATTTGAATATGACCCGAATTTTAACACTCGAAGTTTACCTAGAGATATCGTAAGATATATGAGTATAGATCAAGATCGTTTGTCTCCTGTAATGACACAAGGAGATCATGTTTATAATTTCGGACCGAATGCATATACGAAACCGGCTGCCGGTTTAACAATGTTAAGAAATACAATTATGGGCCCTGAATTATTCGATCATGCATTTAGAACCTATTCTAAACGTTGGATGTTTAAACACCCAACACCGGCCGATTTTTTTAGAACTATGGAAGATGCTTCCGGTATGGATTTAGATTGGTTCTGGAGAGGATGGTTTTACACAACCGACTTTAACGATGTAGGAATTAAGGAAGTGAAAAAATACTTTTTATCTGACAAACCTACTGAAAAAGCGAAAGAACAAGCAAAACGTTTTGGAATGAACCTAGAAGGCAATGATAAAGATAAATATGTTTATTTTGTTTCTGAAGAAGAAATAGGTGACCCGACAAAGGCAAAAAAAGTAAATGATTTTGCTTTGCTAAATAATCACTTAAATAGTTTAACTGAAAAAGAAAAAAGTAGTTTAAAAGAGGCTCCAAACTATTTTTACGAAGTAACTTTTGACAAACCAGGAGGCTTGGTATTACCACTCATTGTGGAGTTGACTTATGAAGATGGTACAAAAGAACGTACTAAATTTCCAGCTGAAATTTGGAGCAAACATGATGATGAAGTGAAAAGAGTTTTTGCTACAGAAAAACAAATTACTAATATTGTAGTCGACCCTGATCTAGAAACAGCAGATATTGATATGACAAATAATAGCTGGCCTAAAAAAACTGAGGATAACCAATTTGATAAATTCAAGAAGAAATTGAAAGATTGATATTAATATTTTAGTTTTAGTTTTATATACCCTGAATAAATTTTATTCAGGGTATTTTTTTAAAAGTAGTGCAAATTATTCTAAAAAATTGCTTGAATTAATTTGCTTTTAAAAATTCATATACATTCTTTTCTATACGGCCTATAATATTTGCAGTATCTGATTTAATGAATTTTTCCCCTGTAATATTTTCATACAATTCAATATAACGTTCAGAAATTTCAGTAACCTTTTCATCTGTCATTATTGGCACATGTTCTCCTTCTTTACCTTGAAAATTATTTGCAATTAACCATTGACGTACAAATTCTTTTGATAATTGCTTTTGTGTTTCTCCTTTATTCTGACGTTCTTTATAACCATCAGCATAAAAGTAACGAGAAGAATCTGGCGTGTGAATTTCATCTATTAATACAATTTCACCATCCTTTGTTTTACCAAATTCATATTTTGTATCAACCAATATCAATCCTCGTGATGTAGCAATTTCACTACCTCGTTTAAACAGAGCTTTCGTATAATGAACGAGTACCTCATAATCTTCTTCAGAAACTATCTCTCTTGCAATAATGTTTTCTCGTGAAATATCTTCATCATGATCACCCATTTCTGCTTTTGTAGCTGGTGTAATTATTGGTTGAGGAAATTTATCATTTTCGCTCATTCCTTCTGGCATGATTACACCACAAATCAATCGTTTACCTGCATTATATTCTCGCCAGGCATGGCCAGAAAGATAGCCTCTAATTACCATTTCAACCTTAAAAGGTGTGCATAAATGGCCCACTGCAACGTTTGGGTCTGGCGTTGCTAAAATCCAATTGGGTACTATATCTGAAGTATCATCCATCATTTTTGTAGCAATCTGATTTAGGATTTGCCCTTTAAATGGTATTTGTTTTGGTAAGACCACATCAAATGCCGAGAGCCTATCAGTTGCAACCATGACTAGTAATTCATCATTAATATTATAAACTTCCCGAACCTTCCCTTTGTAAACTGATTTTTGATTGGGAAAATTAAAATTTGTGTTATTGATCGTGTTCATATGCCCTTCCTAATCCTTCACTAAAGAAGGACTTTTAAAATATATATTAATTTAAAACTTTTAACTATTACTGCAAATTAATTAATATTACTCCGTTTCTATACTTTTAAATGCTTTAATAATTTCTTTAACTAGTTTATGACGAATTACATCTTTTTCATCAAGGTGTACCATTGCGATACCTTTGATATCTTTTAAGGTCAATAAAGCTTCTTTTAAACCTGAAACCTGTTTTCGAGGTAAATCTATTTGGCCCGGATCACCATTAATAATGAACTTAGCGCTTTTACCCATTCTTGTCAAAAACATTTTCATTTGTGCATGTGTAGTATTTTGAGCTTCATCTAAAATTACAAACGCATTGTCTAAGGTTCTACCACGCATAAAGGCCAACGGAGCTATTTGTATAATACCACTTTCAATATAAGAATCCAATTTTTCATAAGGAATCATATCTCTTAGCGCATCATATAAAGGTTGCATATAGGGGTCTAGTTTTTCTTTTAAATCACCTGGTAAAAATCCTAAATTCTCTCCTGCCTCAACAGCTGGCCTAGTCAAAATAATACGACGTACTTCTTTATTTTTTAAGGCTTTAACCGCCAACGCTACAGCTGTATAACTTTTTCCTGTTCCTGCAGGTCCAACAGCAAAAAGCATATCATTGGTATTCATCAAAGTAACCATTTTTCGTTGATTAACCGTTTGTGCCTTAATTAATTTACCATTAACACCATGAACTAAAACCTCATCAGTTTTTCTTGTTTTCTTCACTTCATCTCCATTTGCAGTTAGTAAATGTTCAATGCTATTTTCATCCAACTTGTTATATCTGTTAAAATGATTCACAAGCATTTGTAAACGTTTCTCAAATTCATCCAGCAATTCCTGTTCTCCAAAAATTTTAATTTTATTACCTCTAGCTACAACTTTAATTTTTGGAAAGTATTTTTTAAGTTGCTCAATATTACTGTTTTGCGTACCAAAAAAATCTTTTGGATTTATCTCAGTTAATTCGATTATTCTTTCGTTCAAATTGAAATTATTTTAAGTTGAAAATTTTATTTTTAAACATAGTAATACTCCTAAAATGCTTTGATCGATTCTACATGAATAGTATTAAATAAATCGGTCAATGTAATCATACATTATAATTTTTTTGTTCCAAAATATCAAGTTAGATTAAGATACTAAAACGAAAAAAATTATGTACGTTTGTAGACAAATTTAGTAATTAATTTAGTAACTAATCTTTCTCTTTTTCAATAAGTAATCAACAAATGTCTTTAATAACTTTAACAACTGATTTTGGAACTAAAGACCATTTTGTCGGCGCTGTTAAGGGAGCTATATACTCTGAATTAAATGATGCAAGAATTGTTGATATCTCACATCACATTTCTCCTTTTCATATTACTGAGACGGCATATGTGTTAAAAAATGCATATAAGAATTTTCCTAAAGGAAGTATACATATTATTGGCGTAGATTCTGAGTTAAGTGTTGAAAATAAACACATTGCGCTTCTTTTAGATGGACATTATTTTATTTGTCCGAATAATGGCATTATTTCAATGATCGCTTCAGAAATTAATCCTGAAAAAATAGTTGAAATAACTATTCATAATGCTATAGTAAGTAGTTTTAATGTATTGGATGTGTTTGTAAAAGTAGCTTGTCATATAGCCAGAGGAGGCACTTTAGATGTAATTGGTAAAACAATTTCAGAATATAAACAACTAAAAGAGGTACATCCTAAGATTAATGATGAGAAGAATCAAATTATAGGAAGTGTTATTTACATCGATAATTATGGCAATGTAATCAGTAATATTACTAAAAAATTATTTCAAGAAATAGGTAAAGGAAGATCTTATGAAGTCGTAGCCAGAAGCTATACTTTTAAAACTATTTTTCAAAAGTATAATGAAATCGTAAGTTTTAGCACGCCCATAGAAAACAGACAAGTTGATGGTAAAAATTTAGCGCTTTTTAATTCAGCAAATTATTTAGAAATTGCAATTTATAAGAGCAATTTAAAAACCGTTGGTGGTGCTTCAACACTTTTAGGATTAGATTATAGAGATACCATAACCGTTAGATTCAATTAAAATGTTTGTTAGGATCGTAAAAATGAGTTTTAATGTAGATAAAGTTGATGCATTTTTAATCAATTTTAATGATAATAAAGACAAAATTAGGAATACGAAAGGATGTAATTTCTTAGAATTATATAGAGATAAAACAAATTTGAATATTTTTTTTACTTATAGCTATTGGGACACAAAACAAGATTTAGAAAATTACAGAAATTCTGAACTATTTAAAAGTGTTTGGGCCAATACTAAAATACTATTTAACGAAAAACCCGAAGCCTGGAGTGTTGATAAACTCTATAGTTTAAAATAACCTTCTCATAGCAATTGAGAAAATATAAAAATAAATGTTAGCAATATTAAAAAAAGAACTTAACTCATTTTTTGCCTCACCCATTGGCTATTTGGTTATTGCCGTATTTTTGATAATAAACGGATTGTATTTATGGGTATTTAAAGGTGATTTTAATATTTTAAACGCCGGTTTTGCTGATTTAAGCAGCTTCTTTTTTATTGCCCCTTGGTTCTTTTTATTTTTAATTCCGGCTATTACCATGCGAAGTTTTTCTGATGAGTTTAGATTAGGTACAATAGAAATCTTAAAAACAAAACCACTAACTGATTGGCAAATTGTTTTGGGCAAATATTTTGGTGCACTCGTATTAATTATATTGGCATTATTACCGACTACCATATACATCTATAGCATTATTCAATTAGGTAGCCCTGTTGGTAATTTAGATTTTGGTAGCACGCTAGGATCTTATATTGGCCTACTTTTTTTAGCCAGTGCTTATACTGCCATTGGGCTATTTACATCAACATTCTCTAACAACCAAATTGTTGCATTTATACTAGCGATTCTCATTTCATTTTTTATATTTTATGGGTTTGAAGCCATAGCTGATCTAGGAAATCTGGAACTATTCAGAAACCTAGGAATGAATGAACATTTTAAAAGTATAAGTCGAGGTATTATTGATACGAGAGATGTTATATACTTTGTATCAATTACAATTTTCTTTTTATTCTTAACAAAATTAAAATTGAATGTAGAATGAAAATGAAAACCTCTAAAATACTCGTCCTAATTATTGCTTTAATTGCTGTAAATTATATTGCAACAAAAATGTATAAGCGTTTTGATCTGACCAAAGATAAGCGATATACCTTGTCAGAAACTACGCATACTATTCTTGATATTATTGATGAACCCGCCATTATAACAGTTTATTTAGAAGGTGATTTTCCATCTGAATTTAAACGTTTACAAAGTGAAACTAAGCAACATTTAGAAGAACTCAAAGCAATTAACAAAAACGTAAAATTCAGATTCATTGATCCATTAGACGAGGCGGAAGACCTAATAAAACAAGGTTTGCAACCAAGTAGATTGTCAGTTCAAGAAAACGGAAAAGTGTCAGAAGCCGTTATTTTTCCTTGGGCAACTATTGAATATGATAATAAAGTTGAGAATATTTCTTTATTAGTGAACCAGACAACCGGTAGTCAAGAAGACCAATTACAAAATTCTATACAAAATTTAGAATACGCTTTTGCTGATGCAATTCATAAAGTGTCCTCAGAAAAAAAGCAAGCAATTGCAATATTGAGAGGAAATGGAGAACTTGACGATATCTATTTAGTTGGGTTTTTAAGACTGTTAAGACAATACTATAAATTGGCACCTTTTACTTTAGATTCGGTTACTAACAATCCTCAAAAAACTTTACAACAACTACGTGAATATGATCTAGCTATTATTGCCAAGCCGACGGAAAAATTTACTGAAGAAGAAAAACTTACATTAGACCAATACATCATGCACGGGGGTAAATCACTATGGCTCATTGATAATGTGAATGCCGAATTAGATAGTTTAATGCAAACAGGTCAAACACTAGCTTTTAATAGAGATCTAAATCTTACTGATCTATTATTTAGCTATGGAATAAGAATTAATTACGATTTGGTCAAAGATATTCACAGTTCTACAATTAGTTTAGCTTCGGGTAATACAGGTAATCAAACACAATATCAAGATTTTCCATGGCATTACTATCCAGTTATTACTGCTAAAAATGATCATCCGATAATTAAAAATACAGATCAAATAAGTTTACGCTTCTCAAGTACTATTGACACGCTGAAAAACGACATAGATAAAACAGTATTATTACAAACATCAGAATATTCAAAACCGTTAGGAACTCCGCGCCTAATTAATTTAGATGAAGTGGCAAAGAAGCCTTCTCAACAAGATTTTAATAACGGGAATCAGACATTAGGTGTTTTATTAGAGGGTGAGTTTAATTCGGCCTATGCAAATAGAGTAAAGCCGTTTAACACGAATTCATTCAAAGATAAAAGTGGTTCAAATAAAATGGTGGTAATTGCTGATGGTGATGTTATTGCCAATCAGGTTTTTCAAGGCGTACCTTTAGAATTGGGCATAGACAAATGGACAAAAATTAGATATGGAAATTCGCCATTTTTAATGAATACCATTAATTATATGTTAGATGATTCTGGATTGATAAATTTACGATCTAAAAATATTAAACTTCAATTTTTAGATAAACAAAAAGCTTTCAAGGAAAGAATTTTCTGGCAAGTATTGAATGTTATACTGCCACTTGTTGTCTTGGCTATTTTTGGTTTTACTTACCTATTTCTTCGAAAGAGAAAATTTGGACGTCAACATAGTTAAAGAAACGTTAAAGAAAATTTTAACATTAGTTACATTTAGTATATTTGGTTTTAATAACTAATCTAAATTTAATTAATATGTACAAAAAATTATTAATAGCATTTTTATTTGCTGGAATGCTTACTACAAATGCGCAAATTAAAACACCTGCGCCAAGTCCTTTTACAAAAATTGAGCAAACCGTTGGTTTAACAGAGGTCACTTTAGAACATTCACGTCCGGCTATGCGCGGAAGAACTATTTTTGGTGATTTGGTTCCTTTTGACAAAATCTGGAGAACAGGTGCCAATTCTAGAACTAAAATTACTTTTGGTGATGATGTAACAATTGATGGTGATACTTTAAAAAAAGGTACATATGCCATTTTTACTAAACCTAACACTGAATCTTGGGATGTATATTTTTATACAGACTATAAAGGTGGTGGTACTCCACAAAATTGGGATGACAATAAAGTTGCATTAAAAACAAATGCAAAGACAGAAAGTTTATCTATGGATATACAATCATTTACTATGGGCTTTGATGATGTAACAGCAAATTCTGCTGTACTAGGTATGTTATGGGAGAACACGTACGTAGGTGTTAAATTTAATGTTCCTACAGACGCAATTGCACAAAAAAGTATTGATGCAGTTATGGGTGGACCAACAGCAAATGATTATTTTGGAGCTGCTAGCTATTATAGAAATAATGGTAAAGATTTGAAACAAGCCTTAACATGGATTACAAAAGCTACCGAATTACGCAAAGAAGCTTTTTGGATGATGCGTGAAAAGTCATTAATCCTTGCTGAAATGGGTAATAAAAAAGGAGCTATTGAAGCTGCTAAAAGTTCTTTAGAGGAAGCTACAAAGCAAAAAAATAATGCGTATATCAAAATGAATACTGAATCGATTGCCGAATGGTCTAAATAATAAATACCATGAAAAATATTAAATTATTATTACTTTTTATTTTTGCAGTATCTGTCAGCTGTGCTCAAAAAAGTCCAAGAGAAAAAGCTGAAGGAATAATTGATGGTGTAGCTATAGCTATTGATTATGGAGCACCAAGTGTAAAAGGAAGAACTGTTTGGGGTGGATTAGAAGCATACGGTAAAGTATGGAGAGCAGGTGCTAATGAAAACACTACAATTTCGTTTGATAAAGATGTGAAAATTTCCGGAAAAGATTTAGTTGCTGGTACTTATGGCTTCTTTATCATACCGAATGAAAAAGGTGATTGGACTATCATTTTTAATAAGAAAATTGATGGATGGGGCGCTTATTCATACAATCAAGAAGAAGATGCTTTACGTGTTTCAAGTACACCAAGTTTTGTAAATGATAATCAAGAACAACTCTTGTATTCAGTAGCTAAAAGCTCAATAAATTTTGCTTGGGAAAAGGCGAGATTAACGCTTCCTGTTTCAAAATAATAGTATTGATTATTTATTTTATAATAAAATATCCTCAACTAACGTTGGGGATTTTTTTATTGGGCTACTATTTTATCATCTTTAGAGAATTGTTGTAGCAACATCGCTATAAAAACAACTAAAGTACATCCAAATAGATTAAGCCATAAATAAGGCATCCAATCATACCACCAACCAATTATTACAATTATCTGCGTAATAATTGCTGCTATAAAAACGGCATTACCTCTAACGAATTTTATAAAAAATGCCAATAAGAATATACCCAATACATTACCATAAAATATAGACCCAATAATATTAACTAATTGTATCAAATTATCGAATAAGTCGGCCACACTTGCCACCAGAATTGCCAAAACTCCCCATAACAGAGTAAACCATTTTGACATCGCCACATAATGCTTTTCTGATTTTTCTTCTTTAACGTTTCGTTTATACAAATCTATTGCCGTAGTTGAACCCAATGCATTGAGTTCTGAAGCCGTAGAAGACATTGCCGCAGAAAGAATTACAGCCAATAATAATCCTATTAAACCTCTAGGTAGATTGTTTAAAATAAAGTGAATAAACACATAATCTTTGTCATTGGTTTCTACATTGTCATTTGCTTCCTTAATTATGGTTTTGGCCTCAGCTCTTATAGTCTTATCTAAAGCCTCTAATTCCTGTATTCGATCCTGTTGTTGTAAAGCATCTGTTGAACTTGCGGCCAACTGTAATTGTAATATGCTTTTTTCTTCTTCAATAGCCGTATGCTTATTTTCTAAGTCTTGATATTGGCTGGCATAAGTTGTTTTTTCTACAGCCTTTTTTGCTTCAGGGTTAAAATTTAAAGGTGTAGGATTGAACTGATAAAAAACAAAAACCATCACACCAACCAACAAAATAAAAAATTGCATCGGTACTTTTAACATTCCGTTAAAGAGGAGTCCTAATTGCATTTCTTTAACAGATTTACCCGATAAATAACGTTGTACCTGACTTTGGTCTGTACCAAAATAAGAAAGCGCTAAAAAAGTACCTCCTATAATACCACTCCAAAAAGTATAACGATTATCAAAATCAAATGAAAAATCCAATACATTCATTTTACCACTTGCTCCGGCAATATCTAATGCTTTGGTAAAGGTGATATCTTCAGGTAAATAACTCAATATCAAATAGAAAGCAACAAACATACCGGCAAAGATCACTGCCATTTGATGTTTTTGTGTAACACTAACTGCTTTTGTACCACCTGAAACTGTATAGATAATTACCAAAACGCCAATAATAACATTTAATGTAATCAAATCCCATCCTAGCACAGCAGATAAAATAATGGCAGGAGCAAAAATGGTAATTCCTGCTGCCAAACCCCGTTGAATTAAAAATAGAATTGCTGCTAAACTTCTGGTTTTTAAATCGAAACGCGTTTCTAAATACTCATATGCAGTATATACTTTTAAACGATGGTAAATTGGAATAAATACCAAACAAATAATCACCATTGCAATGGGTAAACCAAAGTAGAATTGCACAAAACCCATTCCGTCATGAAAAGCTTGACCCGGAGTAGATAAAAAAGTTATAGCACTTGCTTGAGTTGCCATTACTGATAAACCGATGGTCCACCATTTTGCCTGATTGCCACCACGAATAAAATCTTGAACATTTTTGCTGCCTCGTGTTTTCCAAGAACCATATAGCACTATAAATAATAAAGTGCCAATAAGCACTATCCAATCGAGTTGCTGCATTATTATGAATATAGTTGTGTGAGAAAGTAAAATAATAAAATGTAAAGAGCATTAGCAATCAGCACCCATGTGTACAATTTTTGCCAAGTATATTTTTTAGTAGACATTCGTTAATTTTTTAGCGGTTTTTCAGCATTATTCTTACCTATTGAAAGCATGTTTGCAAATAGCTTATACGCTCCAGGTACACCTGCAGGTAGTTCTCTAAAAAAACTTAATCCCGTATATATATAATGCCCTTTTCCGTACTTAGCAACCAATAAACTACCATTCTTAGGCGATTCACCTGTATCATTCATTGAAAGTAACGGTGTAAACTCTTCTCCCCACTCATTTGGAAAATACAATCCACGTTCTTGGATCCAACCTTCAAAATCACTTTCTGTAATTCTATTCGGATAATTTAGTAACTCATGCTTAGTATTTAACAATGTTACTTTTGCGTCTTCTTCAGCTACTCTATCTCTAGATAGTATCAATTTATACGGAGCTACATTCTCAACTTTTGTTCTACGACTTGTATTGTATTGTAGAATTAATGTACCACCATTTTCAGTATATTTATGAATTTCCTTTTGATAGAACTTAGCTCTATCGCTTATATTATATGCTCTAATTCCTAAGATAACAGCGTCAAAATTTTGCAAGTTTTCGGCAGTAATATCATCTTCATTTAACTCAGTAACCGTATAACCTATTTGGCGTAAACTAGTTGGAACATTATCTCCGGCACCTTGAATATAGCCAATTAATTGCCCTCTTTTCTGAATATCTAATCGAACAATTTTACTTTTAGCATGTAATAAAACAGATTGTTTGGGTAAATGATCATAATTTATTTCGATAAGTTCCTTAACATAGGTATCACCATTTATTTTAACCATTGGTGATAACAAACCTTCACTTTGATAATCAGGTGGTGAAACCATAAAATTTAAAATCTTTTCCCCTCCTTTTTGTTCAATAGAAAAATCAATTTCCTTTGGAAACACTTGCCAATCCTTTGGATATGCCAATGAGACTCTCCCATTTAGATTTGCTTTAGAAGCTTTTACTTTAACTGAAATTTCCTTTTCTTTTGAATCTGAAAAAATTATAACCTTGTCAATAATACTTGCTGTAACTTCCGGTAAAATTTCAAAAGGTTGGTATACCTCGCCTTTTACAGGGTCATTATATTTATAAACAACCTCTTTTTCAAAATCAATTTTGGTATCCTCAATATTCAATTTAAAATTAGCTGTAATTTTTCTATGTGTTTGAGCATTACCAATTAAACGTTTATCTTCTACATTATACATACCTAAGGTTCCTATTTTATTCAACCAATAAGAATTTGTATAGTTAATCTCATTAGGAATTTTTCCTTCTATTGTTATTTTTTCTCTTTTATTATTTTGTAAACGAGTATCAGGTTTTGAAACAATGTTTAAAGAATTTATGCTCACGTTATTCAATGTAATTGATGTATTACTTCTATTTATAACCTCTGCATTAATAGTAACTTTTCCATTTTTATATGAACTAGAAGCGTCAGCAACAGCTTCTAGATACAATCCTGCACAGGAAGCAATAATCTCTTTAATTTCTTTAAGTTTTAATGTTTTCCAATGTTCATCTTTTAATTTTTGTATCAGTTGATAGGCCTTTAACAATTCAGGAATACTTGAAGAAGGATTTTTAAAATTGAATTGCTGTTCAACGTTACTTAATAATTCTCCAATTTCTTTCCCTCCTTCTACTCTATTCCAAGTTGTATCAATACCATCAAAAACATTACCATTTTTCGGGAAATCACCTTTCAGAAGTTCAACATATTCTTTTTGAGTTCCTCTTGAACCTGTGCTCCCAAATCCTTGAGATTGATGTTGGCTTCTACTCAATGAGGCAATTTCACTGTTTGACAATCCGCTAGACGGAAAATAAACACCTGTATCAAAACTCAACATATTAGATTTATCAGCTTTTTCAAAATTTTCTCTACTTCCGTAAAACCACCATGTAGTATTAAAAAACAATCGCTTAGGTTGCCAAGGATTGTATAAATTATGACTCTTAAAATTGGTATCAGCTACTAAGTCAAAGGCTTCAGCACTCAACATTGCTGAAGAAGTATGATGCCCATGTGTTTTTCCTGCGGAAGCCACATTAAACCTGTTAATGATCACGTCAGGTTTAAACTTTCTTATAATCTCAACTACATCTTTTAATACTTCCTCTTTATCCCATAATTGAAGTGTTTCATCGGGATGTTTAGAATATCCAAAATCATTCGCTCTCGTAAAAAATTGTTCTCCTCCATCAGTACGTCTCGCTGCTAATAGCTCTTGGGTTCTAATAACCCCCAGTAATTCTCGTAATTCAGGGCCTATTAAATTTTGACCGCCATCACCTCTGGTTATTGAAAGATATGCTGTTCTAGCTTTTACTTCATTAGCGAAATAAGATATAAGACGTGTATTTTCATCATCAGGATGGGCGGCAACATATAAAACTGAGCCTAAAAAATTTAATTTTTTAATAGATTCGTAAATTTCGGAAGAACTAGGTTTTATTGGTTGTTGTGCATTTATTAAAATACTATTTAAAAGAAAAATAAGACAAATAAATAGGTGCTTCATGTATAAAATATTAGGTCTGTTCAAGACAAAACTAATCATTAATAAGTGTAAATAATATTTATTATGAAAACCTTAACATTTTTGATAAAAATTGTGGACAAAACGGGATAATTAAATTTTTGCAACTCATATATAATGTGATATATTTGTAATTCAATTATTCTAAACAAATATAAATGAAATTCATAGTTTCAAGTACGCAATTATTAAAACAGCTTCAAGTTTTAGGAGGCGTTATAAACAATAATAATACTTTACCTATTTTAGATAACTTTTTATTCGAATTATCGAATAATCAATTAAAAATATCAGCTTCTGATTTAGAAACTACCATGAGTACTTCAATTGACGTTGAAGCCGATGAAGAAGGAACCGTAGCTGTTAATGCCCGTTTGTTATTAGATACTTTAAAGACTTTTCCTGAGCAACCTTTAACTTTTGTTGTGGAGGAAAATAACACGATAGAAATTAGTTCAGAAAGTGGAAAATATGCGTTAGCTTATGCTGACGGTGAGGAATTTCCGAAAGCTGTTGAGTTAGAGTCACCAAGTTCTACAACAATTTCGAGTGATATTTTAGCAACGGCTATTTCAAAAACTATCTTCGCTTCTGGTAACGACGACCTTAGACCTGTGATGAGTGGTGTTTTCTTTCAGTTTTCAACAGAAAGTTTGACCTTTGTTGCAACAGATGCTCACAAACTGGTAAAATATACCAGAAATGATGTAAATGCTAGTGAAGTAGCTGAATTTATAATGCCTAAAAAACCTTTGAATTTATTAAAGAATATTCTTGCAGGTTCTGACAATGAAGTGATAATCGAATATAATGAATCAAATGCAAAATTCACCTTTGACAATAGTGTATTAATTTGCCGATTAATTGACGGGAAATATCCTAATTATGAAGCGGTTATACCAAAGGAAAACCCAAATAAACTAACATTAGACAGAAGTCTGTTTTTAAACTCGGTTAGACGTGTCTCAATATTTTCAAGTAAGACAACGCACCAAATCAGGTTAAAAATGGCAGGTACCGAATTAAATATTTCTGCAGAAGATTTAGATTTTTCTAACAAAGCCGATGAGCGTTTGCAATGTAATTATGAAGGTGATGATATGCAAATAGGATTTAACTCTAGATTTTTATCTGAAATGTTGAGCAATTTAAATTCTAATGAAGTATTATTAGAAATGTCATTACCAAATAGAGCCGGAATTTTAACACCAATAGACGGTTTAGAAGATGGTGAAAATATCACACTATTAGTGATGCCCGTTATGCTGAATGATTAAGCAATTATCCGTTTGTTTGTAAATACTTACCATTTGTTTAATTAATGGTATATTTGAGTTACATTTATTGCATTGTCAATAAAATTATTTAATTTAGCCGCAAATATGCTATTTTAAAGAAATATTACTATGAACAAATTAGAGATCCCTAATTGTTTTTAGTTTTTTGTGTGAAGCAAATTTTAACTAAAACAACTCTATGGTAAAAAAACTACTCGTTACACTTAC
>Ga0209633_10003475_pt1 | contig 14534 bp, 10 predicted proteins | sample Cruoilmetagenom1_FD_187290 | JGI IMG/M metagenome (GOLD analysis project Ga0209633, IMG submission 187290) | Oil polluted marine microbial communities from Coal Oil Point, Santa Barbara, California, USA - Sample 1 (SPAdes) (version 2) | ecosystem: Environmental > Aquatic > Marine > Oil seeps ... | reverse complement strand
ACTGCCGTCCTTATCCTGATTCTCTTTATCACGCCCCTTTCCGCCTGGGAAATAGATCAGTCTGTAGGATCCAACTTTGCCTACTATGTCGATGACAGTAAGGGCGGAGCTCCTGGATCCAGCTGGTTCCAGCTGCCGTCCTATGTTCCGAAGTATCCGGAGGATAGTACTGCATGGACAACCGGACCGTTTGCGGCCTGGGGAAACGACGACCCTGAAACCAGAAACCTCGGCAGCGGCTGGGGCTCAGTGGAACTGGAAGCATATTACAAATTTCAGGCGAAAACTCCCTTTCTGGTGGGAAACGGCCCCCTCACTGAGGGCAATAACATCACTTTTATTGTTAAACCTATTCTTTCACCGGCTACTGTTCACATTGAAACCGAAGTGCAATGGACTCCGATTGCATTCATCAAGGTACTGGCGGGTATTGCAGGGGGTACCGGCTGGCACCTTGGATTTATGGGGGTAGACGGCCTGGCTCTGAATATGTCCGATGATATCACCAACACTGAAAGAGGCGGCTGGTCCGGGCTGTATTTTGTTGGAGGAACTTTTCAGTTTGATCTGGCAGCCGTTGTTCCCGGTGAATGGAATCATTTTATTATTTCGGCTACCGGGAAGGTCCGGTATATAAATTACAGCAAAGCGGGAGAAGGGGAATCGTGGTATTGGCGGGCCGACGGTGGACGTAACTTCAATTCCTGGGAATATAAGGGTGACTACGTCCTGGGGTGGCAGCCTCCCTGGAGGGTGAACTTTATCGGATTGGTAGCCGAGCACCGTTTTGTCCTATCTCCGGATATTAAAAACATGTCCACTATAGATTCCGGTGGCTGGGGTTCAGATTTCCAGTATTGGCGATTCGGCCCGGCTGTCAATATTAATTTAAACAATGGGCATGGACTCACCGTCCTGCTGCAGTTTCGTAATGGATTTTATATCACTGAAAAAACCGCTTATGCCCGATGGTTCCAGAGATGGGAGGCAACAGGTGAAAAATATGTCAAGCTGGACCGTCTGGCCCTGGCTTATTCCTGGAAGTTCTAAATACTGTAGGAGAGTCCTTCCCGGTAGGAAAACTCTTTAAATGCTCCATCGATAAGCTCTTCCAGAACGGCTGTGAAGTTCATACCTCCAACCGCTGTCATCCTGGGGAAAAGGCTGATGGACGTCATTCCCGGGAGGGTGTTGATTTCATTGATGTACACCTCCCCGCTATCCTCTTCCAGGAGGAAGTCCACCCGGGAGAGGCCTCCGGCTTCCACGCAGCGGTAGGCTTTTTCAGCGAGGGACTGAATTCTCAGAACAGTCTCTTTCGGCAGATCGGCGGGAACCTTCAGCAGGGCACCATCAGGGTCGGTGTATTTAGCCTCATAGTCGTAAAAATTATGTTCTCCTGCGGGGATGATTTCCCCGGGAGGGAAGGCTTTCGGGTTTGAATAGCCCAACACTGAGCACTCAATTTCCCGGCCGATGATGGCTTTTTCCACCAGAACATTCCTGTCGAAAGCCCAGGCGGACTTTAAGGCTGAAATCAGCTCCTCTTCGTTTTCCACCCGGTTTACACCCACTGAAGATCCGGCATTCGCAGGTTTAACAAACAGCGGCCGGCCGAGTCTGGTAAACAGTTCTCCAGCAGCAGAGAAGGATATGCCCGAATCGTTTTCAGCATGAAGGGTTTTCCAGGGAACCACCGGCAGTCCGGCCTGCAGCCAGAGCCTCTTGGCTATATCCTTGTTCATGCCAACGGCACTCCCAAGTACTCCGGAACCGGCATAGGGAACTCTGGCGGACTCCAGAAGCCCCTGTACCCGGCCGTCTTCTCCGAAGCTGCCGTGGAGAACCGGGATAACAACATCAACTTCCAGCTTCTCTCCATCGGAAAAGGCCAAACCCTCACCGGGAAGTACCGAGAGCTTCCTGCTGATATTACAATTTAAGTTAAGAATATCAGGAAAGGGAGAGGGGATGTCCTGGAGATACCAGATACCTTCTCTGTCGATACCGATAAGAACGGCAATGTGTTCAGTTTTAAGATTCTTCAGAACGGCTGCAGCGGAGGTACAGGAGACTTCATGCTCTCCTGAACGGCCGCCGTATAATATCGCGACTTTGGCCATGGGCTATCATACCATTCATTCTAACGTAATGCCGACCGGCGGCGGGTAATTTCGGATTCGAGATTCGGCCAGATTTCCTCAAGTGGGTAGCGGGAGCGGTACTCCCTGATGTAGGGCATCACCCAGCTGTAGTAATGGTCGGCCTGACTGCTGAATCCGGCTTCTTCCAGCTTGTCCCCGGCTGTCAGGGTGTATTTTTTCAGCAGATCAACAAAATCTCCACCTACATCCCCCAAAGGGGGGAGACTACCCTTAGACCGGGAGAGTATCGCAGCTGTACCATCTTCCGGAGACTGAATTACCAGACTGTTCTTCCCGCCGCGTACCCTGTACCAGCGGCCGGGGAGCCGTTCATCCTCCAGACTGTACACAGCCGGCCCCCCCTCCATTACCAGGACGCAGAGTTTCCCCGGGTAGGCGATAATCAACTTTTTTCCGGCCCAGCTCATACTCCAGGGAACCCCTGGAATCTCCATCCTGCTGTTCAGGCTGTCAATGTGTTCAAAGCCGGCAATATGAACACGGCTGCTACCCCCCTCCAGCCATGCGGCGACGGGTTCTGTGATGGAAACCGCCAGCATATAGACTGGGGGGATGCCGCTCTCCAGTTCTTGAATCCCGTTGCTGAAATCTGCCAGTTCCGCTTTATCTCCTGTGAATATCAGCAGATTTCCATCGGATGCCGGATAAATTGAATCAGGGAGTTTCCCCTCCCAATTCCTCGTGGATACGATGCCGGAAAAAAGATTCAGCTCGGCGAACAGATGCGGGAGGTCAATAAAACCCCTCCAATAACCATCAGAACAGATAACACCGCTCTGTGCGTTCCACTCACCATCCCCCCAGAGGGCATCCCGGCTGGCAAAAAGAGTTAGTAGAGTCTGCTCATCAACAGCTCCGCTGCTGTTCAGATTAATGATACTCCCCGGCCAAACCAGCCACACTCTGCCTGCCGCCATCGACAGTTCTATGGGAGAAGTTCCTGAAACCCCGGGCCAATCGGCAAAATTCGAGGTTGAAAAAAACTGGATTGACAGGTCAGATTCCGGTATGATGGTACTTGGATCGTCTGCAAACAGCATTCCGGCAGTAACCAGACACGCCAGCATGGTGGATATCAGGCCTCTGATTGTTTTCACGTATACAGCCTACAACGGGCATTCATCCGGGCCAAGCACCTGAGGAGCTAGATTTGAAACTGTTCGACAACCCGCTTATTCTCTCAGCTCTGCTGGCCATGGTTGCGGCTCAAATAGCCAAAGTATTGCTGATTCTGCTCACAGAACGCCGCTGGTCTCCTGAGCGTATGATGGAAACCGGGGGGATGCCTTCTTCTCATTCGGCAACTGTTTCAGCTTTATGTACCTCGACGGCTATCAACTTCGGTGTGGAAAGTGCCCCTTTCGCCATAGCTCTGGTTTTTGGAATTATCGTTATTTACGATGCCACGGGTGTCCGCCGGGCTGCCGGGCGGCATGCGGAGATTCTTAACGAGCTGCTGGAGGAGTTCTCTCACCTCTTTGAAGAGACAAAGCGTCCCAAAGCCCTGAAGACTCTGCTGGGGCATACCTACCCTCAGGTGTTTGTAGGTTCGGGTTTCGGTATTGCCATGGGCTTTATTGTAGATCGTCTTTAATTTTTCAGGCTTCGTATCCCAGTTCTTTAAGGGCCTCTCTGCAAGCTTCAGCTTCATCCCAATCCACCGGTCCATCAGCGTAGATGATGGAGCCCTCATGCCCCTTTCCCAGAACCGCTACAAGATCGCCTGCCCGGGCTTTTTTAAAGGCCTCTCTTAAAGCCTCCCTGCGGTCTGGAATCAGAAACAGGTTCTCATTTCTCACCATTCCCGGAGCTCCGGCAGCGATATCTTCAAGAATAGACATCGGGCTTTCTCCTCTGGGGTCTTCATCGGCCAGGAATACCAGATCAGCATACTCTGCTGCCAGGGCTCCCTGTTTCGGGCGTTTCTCAATGTCTCTCTCCCCACCTGAGCCGAATACGAGGATAAGACGTCCTTCGGAGAGGCCTTTCAAAAAAGGGAGTATTTTTCTAAAACTTCCCGGGGAGTGGGCATAATCCACCACTACGCTGAAGCTCATATCTCCGGAAACAGGTTCCATTCGCCCCTTGACTCCTTTGAGTTCCGGAAGGTATTGGGCCAGATCGATGGCATATTCGTCCTGAAGTTCGGCTACGGTACACAGGGCGGCAAGGACATTCTCCACGTTGTAAATACCCGGGAGTGTAATTCTGGTTTCCACTTCTCCCATGGGGGTGAACAGGGTGAATTTTGTTCCTCCTGGGCCGGATTTCAGGTTTGAAGCGAAAAGATCGGCATCGGGGTATTTGAGACTGTATGTAAAAACCGGTTTTTCTCCCGCGGCTTCGAAAAAAAGATCCGTATGGGGATCGTCTCCGTTTACCACTCCAAAGGCATCCCTGTTTTTTGATTCGGCAATCATCCTGAACAGATTGGCCTTGTCCTCCCGGTATTTTTCCAGACTGCCGTGAAACTCCAGATGCTCACTTGTAACATTGGTGAATACGGCTGCATCAAAATCCACATCGGCCAGACGGCTGTTTCTCGATGAAAGTCCGTGGCTTGTCGCCTCAACTACTCCATGGGTCTGGCCGGCATTGTTCATGGCCCGGAGCAGGCCGTGTACCTGAGGCGCCTCGGGGGTGGACTGCCGTAAATAGTTGGAGCCGCTTCTCTCTCCAATATTGAAATCCACCGTAGAGATACTTCCGGCGGATATCCCGATACATCCCAGAAGCTGTCGGATTAAGCTGACAGTGGTGCTTTTACCATCGGTTCCCGTTACGCCTACAACTGTCATGTCCCGGGAGGGGAAATCCCAGAATGCCGCAGACACCGGGGATAAGGCTGACCGGGTATCGGGAACCCGTATGTAATTTATTCCAGAGCGGTACGAATCCAGAGGTTCGGTATGGACGATGGCGCCGGCCCCCGAGTCCAGAGCCTTCTCAATGTAACGGTGGCCGTTCACATGCACCCCGGGAAGGGCAAAGAACAGGCTGCCGGCTTCCGCTTCCCGGGAGTCGTACACTACAGATGATATTTCAGGATCTTCATCTCCGCGTTTTTCCAGAGCTTTGAGTCCTGCTGTAAGTTTGCTCAAGTGCCTATCAATCATGTTTTACAGTGTATATTTGCAGCGGCAAACAGGGGAAGATACCTGTCTCCATAACATTTATAACTCTTTCAGGGTTGATTCCCAAACGGAGTGAGTGGAATAGTGATAGATATTTCCGAACGAGTGCCGGGAAAGAATGGTATCATACTTCGTAGCTTTGCTGTGAACCGGTGATAGCGGGAAAGGTACTCAACTGCTCCTGATTCAGGGCTTGCTCTTGAGTATGATACCATTCATTATAGCCGAATTACATTATATTCGGGAACAAGCGCCCTCCGGATTTTCTTGAATGCGGGCACGGCGTAACAAGGAGAAGTAATGCCAGCAGCAGTGAAGACAACAAAGAAAAAGACTTCCGCAAAGCCTAAAAAGGCCGCTTCCAAAGCGGTAAAACGACTACTGATTGTAGAGAGTCCGGCGAAAGCCAAAACTATAAAGAAGATGTTGGGCCGGGGTTACTCGGTAATGGCATCGGTGGGACATATCAGGGACCTGGAATCCAAAGGCCGGGGTAAAAAAGCATTCGGTGTGGATCTGGAGAACGGTTATGAACCTCGATATATCGTTATTCCCGGTAAGAAAAAGACCGTAGATGAGTTGAAAGCGGCAGCGGCCAGGGTAGATGAGGTTTTTCTGGCTCCAGACCCCGACCGTGAGGGCGAGGCTATTGCCTGGCACTTGAAGGAAGCTCTGGGCCTTGATGATACACAGGCCAGACGTGTTACCTATCAGGCGGTGACAAAAAAAGCTGTAACCGAAGCTCTGGATAATCCCCGGGCTATAGATATGAACCTTGTGGGTGCCCAGAAAGGGCGCCGGGTACTCGACCGTATTGTGGGTTTTACCCTATCCCCCTTTCTCTGGAAGAAGGTGGCTAAAAACCTCTCCGCCGGAAGGGTACAGTCGGTAGCCGTTCGGCTTATCGTGGAGAAAGAACGGGTAATTGAGGCATTTATTCCCCAGGAGTACTGGAAAATTGATGCGGATCTACATTCTACCGAGGGTGATATCACTCCGTTTAATGCGGCCTTAACATACTGGAAGGGAGAAAAATTTAACCTGGGGGGAAAGTTCTCATCTTCTGAAGGCAGCGCCCGGGAAGTGGAAACGGCGTTGAAAAGTGCCTCATACACTGTTGATGATGTGATAAGCAAGGACAGCTCCAGCAAACCCCAGGCTCCCTTTATCACCAGTACTCTCCAGCAGGCTGCATCGGGTCAATTGCGCTTCGGTACCCGGAAAACCATGCAGGTGGCCCAGAAACTTTACGAGGGTATTGAACTGGAATCAGGTGCTGTGGGACTTATCACCTACATGAGAACAGATTCTCCCAGATTGGATCCGGAAGCGATAGATGAACTCCGGGGTTGGATTGGAGGGAAGTATCCCGACTATCTTCCGGAAACCGCCAGACTCTACGGTGCAAAACCTAAGAACGGTGTTAAAACCCAGGATGCCCATGAAGCGATACGTCCAACTTCCGTGGAGCTTACCCCTGAATCGGTAAAACCCCATCTTACAGGAGAACAGTACAAACTTTACGAACTTATCTGGCGCAGAACCGTGGCCAGTCAGATGAAGGATGCCAAATATGCAGTAACCACAATCAGTGTTAAAGCCGCTGAGGGTATATTTGAGGCAAAGGGACGGGTAACGCTGTTTGACGGCTTTACCGTTTTAGTTCCCGAAGCCAAAAAGTCCAAGGAAAATTTCCAGAAACTTCCGGCTGTTGATGCCGGGCAAGGTTTGTCTCTAGATGAATTAATCACAGAACAGCACTGGACAAAACCACCTCAGCGCTATACCGAAGCCAGTCTTGTCAGGGCTCTGGAGAAAGAAGGTATCGGCCGACCCTCTACCTATGCCGCAATTATTCAGACTATACGCGACCGGGGTTATGTCCGCCTGGAGAAAAGAGCCTTTTACGCCAATGAGTTGGGAATGGCGGTAAACGATATTCTTGTAAAAGAATTTCCCAATATTATGGAATATCAGTTCACAGCGGATATGGAAAGTAATCTTGACGCCGTTGAAGAGGGGAGAGTTGACTGGCACAAACTGGTGGATGATTTTTACCAGCCATTTATCAAACGGGTGGATGATGCCATTGAGAATGCCGAGGCCTTAAAGGGGCGGAAATGGGATGGGGATGAACACTGCCCCATCTGCGGTAAAGAACTTGTACTCCGTTATTCCAAAGCCGGTGCCTTTCTGGGCTGCTCTGATTATCCGGATTGTAAAGGACTAATGCCTCTTCCCGGAGAGGGTTCTGATGATGGGGAAACTGACGGTGAGCCGGTGAATTGCCCCAACTGCGGTAAGCTTATGCTCCTCAAGTCGAGCAGATACGGCAAATTTTACGCCTGCAGCGGATACCCGGACTGTAAAACCACAGCCAACCTGGGGGCCGACGGTAAGCCGGTGTTCCTGCCGGATATTAAAATGGACTGTGATGAATGCGGAACTCCCATGGAAATTAAATCCAAGAAGCGTGGCCCTGTTATGGTTTGTCCCAACCCCGACTGTAAAAGGGAATTACCGGTTAAAGACGGTGTACCCATTTCCCTGCCTAAGGCCAACGGGGCCAAGTGTGAAAAGTGCGGCTCTCCGATGATTGTCCGCCTGAGCCGCCGGGGACCATTTCTGGCATGTACCGGTTTCCCGAAATGCCGGAATGCTAAAAATCTGGATGCTCTGGAGAAAATAAATGAGAAGAGTGAACCTGTGGTTGAAAAGGTCTGAGCGCCAACCAGGGGTTTAATTTTCGTCGAAAATAAATCCGTAGGGCCGGCGGATTTTATCCGCCAGGTTTTCAATGGATATGTAACGGGCTTCCCTTACCACTTCCTTACCTCCGGCATAAACGAGTATGGCGGGTATGGTGAATATTGATAGCTGACCCGCTGCCTCGGGGATGTTATCCAGATTAACGTAGTATGAGGGAACCTCAGGGAACTCTTTCAGCATTCCGCTGACTTTCGGTTTTAAGGCTGTACACACTCCGCAGGCGGGGCGGGAGAGATAAAAAAGGGACATTCCCTCTTTATCTGAAATATTCTGTATCTCTGAGAAATCTTCAATGTTCTGCATCCTTAGAAAATATCGATTACCTGAAGAATCGTCCAGTTCTCTGTATCTTCATTTGAAATTGCGTTTGATGGCATCCAGTGTATCACCCAGTTTGAGAAAAATTCCCACAAGTTCGGGATCAAAAAGCTTGTCGGATTTGCTTTTCAGAAAATGAAGAGCCGCTTGCGCTGTCCATGCTTCTTTGTAGGAACGTTCGGATGTCAATGCATCATACACGTCGGCAATAGCTACAATCCTGGCGGATAGAGGGATTTCCTTTCCCTTTTTACCGCTACCGAATTTTATGGGGTTTGTTTTAATATCCTTGATTTTCCCAGGATATCCCGAGCCGTCCCAGCGTTCATGGTGATTTAAGACAACTTCCCGGGCAATCCTGTCCCAAAGGGATTCTGAATCCGGGAAAAGACGGGCTCCGTATACCGTATGTCGATACATCAGAAGCTTTTCTTTCTCATTATAATGACCATTCTTGGCCAGTATATCTCCTGATACACCGGCTTTGCCCACATCGTGGAGTATAGCTGCAGCTCTGAAGGCTTCTTTTTTCTGATTCCGTTCAGCCAGACTTACGCCCCGGGATTCTGCAAAGCGATCGTATAGAACCAGAGCGTATTCACCGACTCTTTTCGCATGGCTGCCGGTTTCAAAAGGGTCTCTTAATTCGGCAATAGCCACCATTCTCATTACCATTTCTCTGGCCATGGAGGCTTTTTCCAGGGCCAGAACCGCATGATCGGCGAGAAAGGAGATGTGTACCTTGTCCATTGCCGAGAAAGGAACTGTTTTGCCGCCGTATTGGGCGTTGATAAGTTGTATCACACCAAGGGTTTTCTGGTTGTCGCCTACCAGGGGAATAACCAGCTGGCTCTGGGTATGGTAGTTTGATTTTTTGTCAAACTCGGGGTTGAATGTGAAATCCAGAGAATCCGGCAGAGCGTACACATCGTCAATAAGAAGAGGCTGGGCGGTTACAGCGACGAACCCGGCAAGACTGCTTTTATTCAGGGGGATACTTCTATCGGTGTATGTAAACTTGTCTTCACTCTTTCCATCGGGGAAGAGGGTGTCATTTTCGATATAGTTGAAATACAGCTTGTCGTTGTCCCTGAGGTATAAAGTTCCTGCATCTGCACGGACAAAAAGTCTTGCTTCATGGAGGATTCGTTCCAACAGAACCGTATAATCATGAATGTGATGCAGGTTCCGAATTATCTTTAATAAATCTTTGGTTTCAGGTATGGCACTCATTTCCTGTACTTCCTAACAGAGTTGTCTCCATACTAAATCTATCGGCGTTATAAGGATAATTCCTGTAATAGAGGTTATTTTTTCATAATATACAGAGTTTTTAATACTTGACGCAGCATCCTTGAGTCATTAGTCTTTTATTCCCAAGCGAAATGAGAGGAGTGAACTTGTTCATTCCCGAATGAGTGCCGGGAAAGCATGGTATCAGTAGAACCGCGGCTCTGCCCTGGTTCTACTGATACCATTCATTCAGCATCGCAACAGGAGTACTTGGTAATGTCAGTTTTCGGTCTGAACAGTTTGTCTCACCGCATCTCCATTATCAGTATTCTACTATCGCTAATTATGCCTTGCCGGTTCGGCAGGGGGTATCATTGCGGTGTAACGGCTTAAGCTGAACAGACCAATAAATGATTAACCTCTTGAATGGATCGGGCGACCTTGTTAGGGTCGCCTTTTTCGTTTTAACGGGTTAAAGGAGGCAAGTTTGCCAGATAAAGAGAAAATTATTCTATTTGATACAACTCTTAGAGACGGCGGTCAGACAAGGGGTGTCCATTTTTCGGTGGAAGATAAAATCAAACTCTCCATGGAGCTTGATGAATTGGGTATTGAATATATTGAAGGCGGCTGGCCGGGCTCCAACCCGAAAGATATTAAGTTCTTTGATGAGATGAAGAAAATTTCACTGAAAAATGCCAGACTGACTTCTTTTTCCTCTACCAGGTTTAAAAATACCAAACCGGAAGAAGATAAGATTCTCGGAGAACTGCTGAAAGCGGAAACTCCTGTATTTACCATTTTCGGTAAAACCTGGGATATGCATGTCTATGAATCTCTGGGAACTACTTTGGAAGAAAATCTGAACATGATTTATTCCACAGTCGAATATTTAAAGCCAAGGGGGGATGAAGTTGTCTATGATGCAGAACATTATTTTGATGGTTTCAAAGCCAACCCTGAATATGCCATACAAACTATAAAAGCGGCGGCAGATGCCGGCGCAGACTGGATTGTACTTGCCGATACCAATGGAGGCGCTCTTCCTGAAGATGTCAGGATTGCCACTTTGGCTGCAATGGATGCAGTGGAGAAGCCGATCGGTATTCATACCCACGATGACGGCGGACTGTCTTTAGCCAACACCATTGTTGCCGTTGAACTTGGAGCGAAGATGGTTCAGGGAACCATGAACGGCCTGGGAGAGCGCTGCGGAAATGCCAATCTCTGCAGTGTTATTCCCACTTTGAGTTTAAAAATGGGTTATGAAACTCTCAAGACTGATAAAATCAGTTGTTTAACAAGAATCAGCAGGCTGGTCTCCGAGCTCTCCAATAAACCACATCAGGAAAGTCTGCCCTACGTAGGAAAAAGATCCTTTACCCATAAGGGCGGGATTCATGTTTCTGCAATCAGGAAAAACCCGAAATTGTACGAGCACATCAGCCCTGAAACTGTTGGAAATAAGCGTAACGTTCCCATAAGCGATCAGGCAGGAAAGTCCAATATCCTGCAGAAAGCTGGAGAGCTTGGTATGAGTGTGGATGATGCTCATGCAAAAACTATTGTGGCAAAGGTTAAAGAGCTTGAAGCTGAAGGGTTTCATTTTGAAGGAGCCGATGCTTCCTTTGAACTTCTTACCGACGATTTGATGAAAACAAGGCGCAAATTCTTTACCGTTCATGGTTTCCGGGTACACACCTGGGAGAACGATAAAGGTGAAATCTGGTCCGAGGCAACAATTAAGGTTTCGGTTCCCGAATCTGTTGCAGGAGACGTTGGCCATGATACCAGGTTTGAACATACTGTCGGGGAGGGATCCGGTCCGGTGGAAGCCATGGACCGGGCTCTACACAAGGCCCTGGAGGCGTTTTATCCCGGAATCGTCGATATTCGGCTAACGGATTACAAGGTGCGGATTCTGGACGAACAGGCCGGCAGTACCGCTGTTACCCGGGTATTGGTAACCAGCAGCGACGGTAAAAGGCATTGGGGAACCGTCGGTGTCTCGCAGAATATCATCGAGGCCTCCTGGAGGGCTCTGGTGGAATCTTTGGAATACAAACTCAAAAAAGATGAGGAATGCAGATAATGAGAAAAATTACGATTTTTGACACGACACTCCGGGACGGCGAACAGTCTCCGGGTGCTTCAATGACAGTAGATCAGAAAATTGAAATGGCAGTTGCTCTGGACAGGCTTGGGGTGGATAGAATCGAAGCAGGATTTCCCGTGTCATCACCGGTTCAGTTTGATGCGGTTAAGAGAATCGGTGCTGCTGTTAAAAAAGCAACAGTAGTCGGTCTGGCCCGGTGCAAACAGATAGATATTGATGCTGTTCGGGATGCTCTGGCCGATTGTCCCAGGAAGATGATTCATATATTTCTGGCAACCAGTCCCCTTCACATGAAGTACAAGCTTCGAATGAGTGAGGATGAGGTGCTTGCCGCGATAAAAAAGTATGTTTCCTACGCCCGGGAGCAGGGATTTGAGTTGATTGAGTTCTCTCCGGAGGATGCCTCCCGTACCGAATGGGATTTTATGGTTAAGGCTCTGAAGACCGCTGTAGATGCCGGCGCCAATACCTTGAATATACCTGATACTGTAGGCTACGCCATGCCCAATGAGTATGGCGATCAGATGGCCCGGCTTAAAGAAGCCATTCCCGAGCTGGGAGATAACGTACTGCTCTCCACCCATTGTCATAACGATCTGGGATTAGCTCTGGCCAACTCTCTGGCTGCAGTTCATGCCGGTGCGGATCAGGTAGAAGTAACCCTCAACGGTATCGGTGAACGGGCGGGGAATGCCGCTCTTGAAGAAATTGTAATGGCCCTGAGAGTCCGGAAGGATTTCTGGGATGTGGAAACCGGCGTTAATGCAGAATTCCTTTATCCCACGAGCCGGCTGCTTCAGAATATCACCGGCCTGGTAACACCTCGGAATAAGCCGATTTTCGGGGATAACGTTTTCAGCCATGAATCGGGTATACATCAGCATGGTGTTCTTAAAAACAGGGAAACCTATGAGATTATGAACCCCGATCATATCGGCCGGAGCCGGGAAACTCTGGTAATGGGCCGTCATTCGGGGAAGCATGCTCTTAAAGAGAAGCTGGAACAGTACAACATCATTCTTAAAGACGATCAGATGGACTCTCTTTATGCGAAGTTCATTGAGATTGCCGACAAGAAGAAAGAGGTTTACGACGAGGATCTTTTTACCCTTGTGTCCGGAGTTCTTGGTGACCTTCCTGCCGGCTGGAGGCTTGAAAGCTTTCAAACCTGGACGGGAAATAACGTAATACCTTCGGCGACAGTTCAGGTTAAGAAGGGTGGGGATCTGAGTATCGGAACACAAGTTGGAGACGGGCCGATAGATGCGGTATTCAAATCTATCGATCAGGCTATCGGTATCCGTGGCCGCTTAACCGAATACGTGATACAGGCTGTGGGTAGCGGTAAGGACGCCCAGGGACAGGTGAAGCTTCAGGTGGATTTCGATGGAGTACTCACCGATGGTAAAGCTTCCTCTACGGATATTATTGAGGCTTCGGCTCTGGCTTATATCAATGCTCTGAACCGCAAAGAGATGATGGGAGCCGGTGAAGAAAAATCCCCCCATCCCCAATACCAGGTTTAAGGGTAGATAAAGCAAGTGTTCAATCTGTCAGCTCCAGCCGGACTGGAGCCGACATTTTTTTGGAGAGAAACGTATGAGTTATGATATAGCTGTTTTAAGCGGAGACCATATCGGTCCTGAAGTGATGAAAGAAGGACTGAAGGTATTGGATGCTGTTGCCTCCTCCGAAGGATTCTCTTTCAACTATACCGAAGCCCTGATCGGCGGAGCGGCTATTGATGCAACAGGCAGCCCTCTACCGAAAGATACGCTGGATTTATGCCGGAGTTCCGGAGCTGTTTATCTTGGAAGTGTAGGAGGACCTGAGTGGGATAACCTTCCCCCTGAGAAACGCCCTGAAGTCGGGGGGTTGCTTGAAGTAAGAAAGTCCCTGGGTTTGTTTGCCAATCTGCGGCCGGTGAAGCTTTACCCTGAACTGGCCTCCTGCTGTCCTCTGGACTTCAAAGGGAAGACACCGGATGTTGATATACTCACTGTCAGGGAGCTGATCGGCTGTGTTTACTTCGGTGAACCTAAAACACTTACCGAAGAAGAGGGCCTTGATACCATGATTTACCGCAGGCATGAGGTGGAGAGAATCCTGAAAGTAGGTTTTAAGACCGCTGGGAGCCGGGGGGGCCGGCTGTGCAGTGTGGATAAGGCTAATGTCCTGCGATCCAGTATGTTATGGCGGAAAACCGCAGAGAATATGCGCGGGGATTACCCTGAAATTGATTTGTCACACATGTACGTCGATAACGCCGCCATGCAGCTGATTTTAAACCCCGGACAGTTCGATGTAATTGTTACCGGGAATCTGTTTGGTGATATTCTCTCGGATGAATCCGCCGCTCTGGCCGGGTCCCTGGGGATGTTACCATCCGCAAGCCTCGGTCCGTCGGTTCATCTGTTTGAACCTTCAGGAGGATCGGCACCGGATATAGCCGGGAAGGGTATTGCCAATCCCCTGGCTCAGATACTCTCGGGGGCTATGATGCTGGAGCATTCTTTCGGCGAATTTAAGGCCGCTGGCAGAATCTACAAAGCTGTGGAAAAAACCATTGTTGACGGGTTTCGAACAGGGGATATCCTCGGACCGGGAGAAGAGGCTGTCAGTACTGCGGCCATCGGTGATGCGGTGGCTGAAAGGCTGTAAATCAGCTGTACCTCAGAGGTTTCAGGATGCATCAAGCTCCCGGGCCTTAACAAAGAGCCAGTCGGAAAGACGGTTGAGAAATTTCTGAGCATCAGAGAGATGACTCAATTTTTTCTCCCTTATCAGCCGGACTAAATG
>Ga0209633_10003474_pt1 | contig 14534 bp, 22 predicted proteins | sample Cruoilmetagenom1_FD_187290 | JGI IMG/M metagenome (GOLD analysis project Ga0209633, IMG submission 187290) | Oil polluted marine microbial communities from Coal Oil Point, Santa Barbara, California, USA - Sample 1 (SPAdes) (version 2) | ecosystem: Environmental > Aquatic > Marine > Oil seeps ... | reverse complement strand
TGCAGATCATAATTAAGATCAGTTTTTGGATATAGATATATAGTCCCCGTTTGGTTAGCTTGTTGCGTTACACCTAAGTCATAATATAATATGTCTGGTCTCCCAGTGATTGTCTTATCTCCTATATTTTCATATATATTACGAGGTACGACCTCGACACTATAATCATTAACGCCATCTCTAATAAACGCACTTGATATAGAATGAGGACGTACAGTATCCCAAGTTTGATTGCTACCTATAGAAATAGAAGAAACCGCCGCAATAGTATTAGCGTTTTCCTCTATTCTCGAAACTGTCATGTTATCGTTAATTGACCACTCGCTAATCAAATCATTCAAATCATCTAATGCATCTTGAATCTCTCCTGCTGTTGGTACTTCTGTTGCTGCCAATATTTTGGCTTTTTTCATTGCCCTAGTGATTATATCTCTAGCGGTTGTAGTTGCCACTTTTAACCCTCTTTCCTAGACTTCCCACGTCCTTTCTTTTGTGGTTTAGCCTTTGGTTTTTCAGGCTCATCTAGTGGCTCTATAGTGCTAGTGATTTCTGCAATTTGCTTTTCCTTGACTTTTATCTTATAGTTAACATCATTATGTAATAGTTTCTTTAATTTTTCAATCTCTGAATTATGATAATCTATCTTTTTTTCAATACCATCTTTTTCGCAAACAGATTGATAATTTTTAGTGTAACCATTTTCTTGCCAATATTTTAAGTCCGATTCATTTTGTACAATTTTATAATTCTTAACATCTGTAATATGATATATCATCATAGGATAATCTTGAATCATAGTTTTATGTCTCCTTTATCCATCAAATTACATTCTGATTCATCATCTTTGTTTTTATCATCGGTCTGTGTCATTATTTTTCCACCTCTATACTAGTTTTGGTTGTAACAACAAGCATCTTTTTTATTTGCTTTTCTATATATTTTCTTTTTAATTTATCCATTGGATTCATTTAAAATACCTGCTTTTTTTGCTGAATTTATAAATGCTATCCCATTGGCTACGGTATTTATATGCGTTAAAATTATATAAACCTCATCACAAAAAATACCTATTTCGAAACCTCTTTCAAAACATTCTGAACATCTATATGGTCGTATAAACCATGTTAAACCGTCTTTTTCCAATGATTTAATATCAATCATTTACTGCCTCATATGTTTTTCCAAAAATATCTGGTTTGCATGGATAAAATTCACCATTCACTCCTTTAATAATCCAATCCCCAACTTCTGCAATCATATCACCTTCTAATGTTTTTATTGTAAATTTACCCGTTGCAGGATTAATACCAGCAATTTTACATTCAGGATAATTTTTTTCTTCACCAATAAAATCAAATAACGTCATCAAATGTTTTTCTGATAATTGTACTGCTTCAATAACAACTGGTTTTTTTCTAAATTTAAACATTTTACTCACTCCAATCTGATTTTAAATAAGGACTACAAAATCCTTTAGTATTAACAGTTATGAACATACCGTATCTATCGACTGTTTTCTGTCTGTATTCCATGTCCTTATAAGTTGCTGTTTTCCTATTATCATTAAACTGTTTAAGCTTATGGACTTCATACTGACCACGCTTAATTTTAGGTGACTTATCTTTGATTCGTTCTAATACTTTAGGGCTAATGTCATCAATGCCCTCAATACTACAACGTTTCTTTAATGGCATAGCAGCACCACAACCTTTGCAATACTTCCCAACTTGCGTCTTGAAGTCTTCTGGTATTTTTTTCCACCAACCTGGCTCAATAGGCCATGATTCGGGCGGCTTTTCATCATCTAATAGCATAGATAATGACGCTGCTATCTCACAAAAGAACGCTCCATGTGGATTAATCGAAGCGCTCCAATAATTTTGCACCCAACATTTATCAATTAACTGTTCTTTCTTATATTTGTCAATCGACAATTCATCAGATGCGACTAATACAGGGCCGTGTAATATATCATCACGAGTATGATCATTAAGGAATATGTTACCAAAAGTTTTTGCAATTACTGTTCTATGATGCGATTTACCTTCAGGTAAACATGTCCACAACCCCAGCCTTTCTTTAGGTATCTTACTAGCCATGTAATCACACATTTTTTCAAAGTCAGGATGATATAAAGGCTCACCGCCCATCATTCCAACCATGTTAGGAAAGTCAATTAACGAGTCAACCGCTTTTTTAAAATATTCATAATCCATAAAATAAGGTTTAGCATGATGGCCACATAACCGAGTGCAATTACTACATGAATTATGACAATAATTAGTTATCTCAATTTGTATTGTATCCATATCCTTTAGCGGTCTCATTTTGCACCTTCGACAATTTCAACAGGTGTAACTTTAATATCAATATCTAGTTTCAATTTTAAAAAGTCCGCAATAAATAAACCTAACTTTAAAGAACCAAGCAAATCAGAAACGCTAATGTTTTCTTGCATAGTCTCTATAGCCGTCTGTGCTTCTTGTTTTTCTTTACAATCTTGGACATTTTGCAATGGAGTCATTAACATATTCTTTTTCAATTTGGTATTTACTTTATCAAACTTTTTATATTCAATATCAATATCCCATGATTTAATAATATTAACTATTCTTTTACTGTTTGGCAACACACTAACAAAATCATTCCAATCTAGTTCCTTATCTTTAATCCATGCCAATTGCATAATCATATTAATTATTTCTTGCTGTCTTTCATCGTCTACTAGTCCTTCAACAGCCCACAACAATAATTGTTTCTTGAAGTTAAATGTCTTCTGGTCAACAGGCATAGTATAATGATGTAAAAACATACCTTGACGTACTTTCACACGTTCGGAAATATCAGGCAATATAATATGCTTCAATCCATAACGTGAAATGTTCCTGCTAACAGTATAATCATCAACTAAATGAATCGGATCAATAACCGTTCCTAGTTCTGATACTATAGGAGTTATTCTATTTGCAGCTTCTTTAGCTGTCATATCTTCTAACGGATGGTAATAATCACGGCACCAATCAGAAAAATAAGCGCACCAATTACCCTTGCCAATAAATCTACCATCTCTTTTAAAATATTCGTCTGGTTTAAATCTCATAGGTGTAAAGTCTGTGCCGTGTGAAATGGTAGTTGATTTATCAATAACTTCTGTAGGGTCCCACATATCAGGATGAATTAACGCGTCAGCATCGTAAAATACATTCCAATCATTTTCATGTTTCTTGCTTAATTCATAAATTTGGAATTTTTCATACGGAATAGGAAAATCAGGAAATTTTCTGTCTTGAATAACGTGGAAGTCAGCTCCTATCTTTTTAGCGTATCGTTTCATTAATGGCATAGTCAATTGCATCATTTCAGGAGCATAATTTTCGATATTCAGAGTATACAGTGTCTTTTTCATAAATCCCCTTGTTATTCGCGCTCTAGGCGCTTTATTGGTGTAAAAAAATTATAATTCTTTTTCAAAAACGTACATTACCACATTGAATACAAATATTTTCACCATCTTTAACTGCATAATCTATTTCACCTACATTTTTTTTATTCATTTTTTTATTCCTCATATAATTATTAATGCCGCACTCTCACGGCAGTCACACCACTTCTTTTAAGCAGGTGTCGCTTAGTTAGTTATCCGTTAACTACTACCAGATGTTCAGGTCGTCTAATCGCGATACCATAAAGTACATCAACACGACAATTTTCAATATCATTTGAACCATCATAGTATTTAATAACACGTAAAGCGATACCGTTGTTATTAATTCGAGACTTAGAAACCGCACTATCTGGCAAGTCAAGATCAGCAGTAGCCAAAACAATAGCGTCTTTATGGAATGCTAAGTTGTTAACTGTAGCTGTACTTGCATTAGCAACCCATGTCAAAGCTGCACCATTAGCAGGTAGAGCATTAACAGTGCCATTAGCAACATTAGAAGCACCTACAACAATAGACGGACTTATTGAAATAGTGTTTGCTCCGTTTGCGTCCATAGTGGCTAATGTAGTGACTACAAATTGTTGTAATTGACCTGTATTTTTCTGATTTACAGGATTTAATTGATATACATCCGCAATAGTGAAACGATCACCGACAGTGATTGTAGCCGCATTACCAGCGCCAATAATATCAAGAGTTGCACCAGTTTGATTAGCACCATCTACAGTACCGTTTGCACGAGTACCAGATGTATAAGTTTCGATATTTTGATCCATACCGATATTAAATCCTAAATGTGTTCCTCTCATAGAACCGTCTTTGTATATCTGAGAAATTGACGCACGATCATTATACATACCTGACAATGTAGCAGATAAACCAGCCATGCCAGTAGGGTTTTGTATCATGTGTCTATCTTCACCACGAGGTGCAGCACTATGATCCAATAGCATACCTGCATTAGTCATAATCTGAACTCCGCCTGTGTTTGCAATACCATTACCACTAGCAGCACCAGGAGTTGTACCAGGTGTACCAACGGCATGATAAGCAGCAGCAGCAGCAGCAGCAGCAATATCAGAATCGATTTTATTACGTAATGCAATTGCAGCAGGTTTTAATGTCCGTTTTGAATAATCATCTAATGAAAGCGTCATGTCTTGAGTTGTAAAACTAAAACCAACATGCTTCCTATAAGCAAGTTGCAACGATACATTAGCCTCTGTATAATCTTGCTGAACGAAATTTGCGCCATCAGCAGCATAAAAAACATTCGGCATACGCAATTTAACTGTATCCCCAATTTTAGCTCCTGTTTGTGCAAACTTGTCATCATAACCACGAGCTACAGCTTTACCAAACATGAGCTCATTTTCTAAGCAATATGCTAGTTCTCTCGTGATCATCTCAATGGTTAATAGTGTGTTAGTAGCCATTTGTTAATTCCTTCTTCACTAGCTTCCGTAACGTTGCTTGTCTCTGTACGCGGTGTATTCTTCTATACTCATGTCTTTTGGTTGTTTTTTTAAGCCACCACTAGAACTAGAGACAGGCTTTAAAGGTTCCGGAGCCTGTGATACTTTATTTTTTTGTGGCTGTAATTTGGGAGTCTTTAACCGCTCCTCTATTTTTCCTAATTTTAAAAATGCTTGTGGTCCAGGATTACGATCAATATTAATCGCTTCGTCAGGATGATCAGCAAGGTAAGTAGCTACTTCAATACCATATTCCATACCCTTAATAACTCGCGCTATTTCAAGATCATTAATTGGAGCATATAGAATTTTCTGTACTTTTTCAGGGTCTTTCTTTCCAAGCTCAGCAAGTTTCTGGTCGAACGTTTGACCTTGTTTAGCAAACTCTTGTTCTTGTTGTTTGCTCTCAAGTTTAGCCATTATCCGCTTTTCAACTTTACGTTCCAAATATTCGTCTTTGGCTTTTTCATACTTGCTAAAATCGTCAAAGTCATCCATAGATGGTTCTGCGTTTTCGTCAATAGATATAGGTTTGGCTTGTGGTACTTGCTGCGATGCTTGCAACCCTTTCAAATAAGCTACTTCTTTTTCTAAATCTTGCCGTTTCCTTCGTTGCTCTTTTAATTCTCGTACTACCTTGGACTCTTGACCTTGTTTTTCTTGAGGCTCCGAACCTTCATCATCGGTGTTTTCAAGATCAACAACATCATTTTCAACGGGTTCCGAATCCGTGCTTACATTCGGATTTACAGGTGTCGAATCTGTATTAACGACTTCTTCCGCTGTTTGGGCCTCTTCTAAAGGCTCTGGAGTTGCGTTCTCTTCTGTCATGTTTTAACCCCTTTCGGTTAAAAATAAAAAGCCAGAATCGAGTCAACGGACGAATCCGAAAAACTCAACTCTGGCTTTCTTGAAGCTCTGGTTAAATTAATTATATACCCTTAATAAAAAACAATCAATTATTTTTTCCTTCTTCTTTGTAAAACATCTGCTTGCACTTTGGGCATTTTGTTATAACACCAACTTTTTCACTGCTAACCTCTAGCAATAAACGATTGCACTTCTTCTTAACGCCTTTAACCTCAACTATTTTATCACACCGAATTTCTATCATTGACGTCTATTTTTATTAATATTGCTCATAGTTTCAGCCACCGTAGTATTTTTTTCTAACTCAGCTTTTTGCAAATCAATATTAGACTCTAATATCATTCGTTTTTGTTTCATTTCTTCTGTTACCAAACGCTGTTCTTCAACACGCCCCTTCTGTTCCTGGTTGCGTCTTTCCATCATTAAAATGTCTGCTTGCATTTTTTGCTCTGGTGTTGGTGGTTGTGGTTCTGGTGGTTTCTCACCTGGTTTAGGTGGCAAAATACCATAAGGTATAAACTTTCTAAGTGCATCTGCAAATTCTCTGGCCCTTTCAAAATCCATACTATCAGCAATATAATAAGCAGTAACTAATGATTGCGGTGATTGTGCATTAGCTACTATCTCACTAAGTTTTAATAATTTATCTACATTTTCCATTCGTTGAGTCTCAAACGATGCGCCTGTAGTTATGTAAATATCATATTCACCTTTAGACAGATTATTATAATCTGCATCTTCACCATCTTTGTTAATAATTTCTTGCAATTTTTCTTTATCAACGGCTGCATATTTAACCGGGTCTTTTTCAATTAACTCTTTAGCGTTACGCGCTGTTGTATTGACAGGTGCAAACATCTCTGAATCATCACCACCCCGTATTCTTTCTTCACGTTCGGTATCAGCTATATTTGTGAAAACATCATATATTATTTTTCCACAATAACTAACTGCATCATTCATAGTGTTATGATAAGTGTATGTTGATATTTGCCCTGGCAATCGTCTGGCTTCTATAGCATCACCAGAAAGCTCACGCCCTGAATCTCCTAGATCAGCATTATACATTCCTATAGATGATTTTATTTGTTCTTCTGCTGCCGAACTTTGAGATAATATAGCCATTGGTGGCTGTGCAGGTTGTTCTAGTTGTGGTCTACCTGGAACATCCGGATCAGGAGTAAAAAGGAAATATGGTAAATTATCATTATTCTTTAATTGATTCTCATTACCTGCTATTTGCTTAGGCGTTAACCAATATCTAGCCTTTGGAGCTAATGCTACTAATTCTGCTGATGCTGTGTGCCAGTAATCTGCTAGTTTAGCTGCATCAATACCATCATGTATTAAACCTCTATAATATTTTTCGCCTTCTATGTTTCGCTCTTCACCGGTTACGAAAATTATAGACATATACTTACTAGGCCAATCGCTTTTTTCTAATATTTCAAAGCCTGTCATTTTAATCCATTTAATATTATATTTCTCAACTGATTTTTTCTCTACTATCTTAACCATTTTAGACATATCGGTCTCAGATGGATTTTTAACATACGAAGCATCAAATTGCGCTTGCATGTTTTCAACATATTCTTTAGCTTCATCAGGCTCCATAACTTGACCATCAGAAAGCAATACCTTTTCCTCATCGTAATATTCTTTGTAAAAGTATTCTGTTATAGTCAATTCATCGTCTTCAATCCAATATTCGGCCAAATTTTCAAAACCGCTACTTTTAGTTGGAACTGGTATATTAGGATATAATCTTTCAAATGTTTTTATCTTCATCTTTTCAGTGAGAAATTGATATTCTACATCTCTGAAATTCGGGTCACTAGAAGTATGATCAATGATAACATTATTAAAATTTTCTATTCTTTTGATTGTTACGTCTTTAAGGAATGGATTACGAGCATCATTAATTGTCAATACTCTAAAAGCTGCAAAACCTGATTCGACTAAGCTGTTAGAACAATAATCATAAATACTATCAAAGTTTGCTCGGTATTGAACATCACATATCTTGCCCTCGATAACCTTTGCAGTTTCGTAATCACCTTCTGAATTATCTAGCCTTACTTTTATTTTAACTTTATTTCTTAACATTTCACCGACTACTTGCTTGGTGTATTTGTTTAATGATTTCATAACAAGGCAAGGTCTACCTCGTTTTATTCGTCTCGCTTGCTCTTGTGCTTCCCAATGATTAAAGCCCTCTAGAAATTTTAAAGCAAAGTTAGCTCGTTCATATTTAGGTTGCCAATATTCAAATGATGCATCATATCTTTCTTTTGCTTCTGCTAGTAATTCGGTATCTGTCATCTTAGCCATATAATAACTCCTCAGCTGTTTTTGCTTTTATTGGTACAGCATACCCAATTGCGAATGTTCTAAACGAATCCGCTGGATGACTGTTTATATCATGAGCTGGTCTATTACTCAATATTTTTTTTGCTTCATCGTATTCTGCATGATATGCTTCTAGCCCAGCTATACCATGCCAACATTTGACATCATCGAAATAACACGTTGCTAAAACGTTCCTAACCGCTGGTATATGCACGTTAATTATTATATCCATGTTCCTAGCACACTTGACTATTTCTATAGGTCGTATACCTAAATCCTCAGCAATTTCTTTTCGAGTCTTCGCTACTTCACCACTAGACATTTCCCTAACTGCTGCATCATGTGGCATGTAATGACAACCATAATTATAACCACGTTTCTTTAACTCTTTTGCATAATGTTCTAATCCCATGCCAGAACTAGAATAATAATCAATCACATGATGACACTTTCCTATATGTTGAATAAACCAAATAGACATACTATCATCCATCCCTAAATCCCAATATGTATTGACTTCCATTTGTGGTTGATATGGAACACTACCTATTCTGCCATCATCTTTAGCTAGTTTAATTTGCTTACCGTAATAAGCACCTAATTGAGCAGACATAAATGAGCATAAATATTCTTGTTCAAATAAAGCTGTGCCATGCTCTTCGCCAAATAAATCAAAATATTCTGTCTTTCTATTTTGTAATTGCTTGGCACTGAAAACGCTAGACTGCTCAGCCGTTATTAAACCAGCAAACCATTCGTCATTGATTTTAGCCATATCATATAACTTTTTTCCGTGATTGTTTCCGCGAGGTGTATAAATAAATATTGCCCATCCGCCATTTTGCTCAAGTATAGGAGATATATAAGCCCATGCCATAGGGTTGCTAATTGAATACTCAGACATAACTATACCAATAGGAGCCGAACCAACATACTGATTATAATTATCAGAACCTACTAATTGCCATACCGAACCATTCTTAAATTCTATTTTCATTTCATTTTCTAATGTGCGTTTGCGGATTTCTAAAGGAAATGCTTCGTCTATTCGTTTTTTACTAGTGAAAGGATTAACTGCCGACCATATAACTTTTCTGGCTTGCTCATACTTAGGCAACATATGCCAGTAATTGCCTACACGTTGCATTAATGCGGTAGCTGTATAATGCAAAGATACGTCATCCTTGCCCCAACGTCTATGAGCTACAACAACAGCACGCTTCCCACCGTTTTGCATATACTTAAAAAACGGCATCTGATCCTTGCGCGGGTTCCAGTTATACGGTAATTCTATTTCCATGCTACCTCAATCAACTAATATTCTATTCCTAGCATTTTCCTGATCATCTGCCATTATATAATCACTACAAATTTTATTATTGCTTGGAATAAATACAACGTTAGTGTCGTATATTTCTCTATTACCATTATCGTCTAGTTCTTTAACATTTAACAGACAAGCACCATTAGCAAAGTTTAACTTCCAGTAGTGTACACACTTCCGACAGTAGTCAGTTATCACTATTCTTTCAACTCGCTCTCAATAGTCAAATCAATAAACCTCTCAAACACATCAATTACTTTTATAATAGCAAGCAAGAACGTTAGCTTTTCATCTTTAGACATTAATTTATGTGCTTTTTCTCTAACAATATCAGCAAAATAATCTAACACTAATTCACGTTCAGTGAATATATCATTCCTAGTTGATTCCATCTACCCATCCTCTTATATCTTGTCGCCATACTTTTTGATATTAACCGTTAAATTACCATTAACATTAGCATCAATAGTTTCCTTTGCCTTACCGATGTTTTGATCCATACTATATCTCAACAACGAACTATCTTTATTTTCAATCGCTATCTCTTCGGTTATTTCCATTAAACGTTGGAATCTTGTACGCTTGTCTTTCTTAGACACTTGACCAGCATAATATTCATTATACAATTCTCTGAAACTATAACCCTTTGGTGGTCTACCTTTAGGATTAGGTGACGGTCCATCTTTTTTCCATTGATTTTTAGGATTAGGATTAGCCATATAATTTTCCTGTTTCTTTCGTGTATAATTACAAAACTGTAATAATTATAACCTAATCTGTAAAATTGTCAATGATTAGTTTACTTAGAGTATAAATCAATCCTATCCTTTAATATATCGTTTAACTCTTCAAACTTATTAACATTCTCTGACCATTAACGTTGATTAGTTGATTGTTTCACTATTCCCATTTCAACAGCTTTAGTAAAAATGTAACCTTGTATAAAAGAAAAGCTGTTTTCTGTTTTCATCAGATTTAAGTTTATGCTTAGATGGCCCTAATTTGTATATAGCCTAATCTATTCGTTCTCTGATATAATAATCATTCATCATCTCAACTTCCTTATCTCTCTAATTAATTTAACCTGGTGCTTGATCTTCTTATCCTTTACTCGCTGTCCTATGATATTAGCCTTAGTTAACGTGTAAGCACTAACACCTTTCTTTATCCCATCAAACGTAATATTATTAGACCATAGAAAACTCTTGACGCTTGATAGCTTGACGTTAGCCCTGTCTGCAATTTCTTTGGCTGTTAGTAGTTGATTAATCATGTTTATGCTCTGACCATGAATGTATTTTCTTATTCATACCATCACCTCATCCGCTGCTTGCATACAGGCTTTGGCTGCGGAAGTGACTAATTTTGACAGATCATGCATACATTCATGGTCAGGGCATACATGTAGCCCTTTTGATAATATCCCACTCACTGCTGCACACATGTATCTATCTAAGCGGTCTTGTTCACGTTGTTCACCAAAATAATTTTCAGTCTCACGACACAATAAAAAGTTATTATGATTAGTTAGCTTCTCATTTTCCTGTTTGAGTTCATAGACTTGTTCTTCTAAGTTTTTTACCACCATTTTTTTTATATCTATTTCTGCTTTTACTTCCTGCTTTATTTGTTTTTCATGTTTATCGTGTTCTGATAATAACGCATTAAATGCTTCCAACGGTTCTTCACTAGTTGGAATATCACACAAAATCCGCCTAACTCTATCCACTGCATTTTTATCAATAACTAATCCCATCTTCCTCACCCCTTCCGATTTATCAATCAGCTTTTATTAAATTACTTTACGACCGCTTTTCATTTAATTTACGAATAGTTTTTACAATCCAATTACCCATTCTCACCCTACCTCACTAATCTAAACTTATCGCTAATCTGGCCTGTTAGCTTTTTAATATAATCGTTAGTCTCTGGCAATAACGCGAAATCTTCCTTAGTCCTAGTCAAATAGTTATTATACGTTTTGATAAAATCTTTACGATAAAAAGTTAATTTATTCATTTCAACACTAGCTAAAAACTTATAACCTCCTAACGACTTAACAGTTTTATCTATAATTTCACCTAAACTAACACTTCCATAAACACTCAAATTAGATTGAACCTCACTCCATGCTTCCTCAGCACTAACCAATCCTGCTTGCTTACACGCTAACTTATTGATCATATCCTTGAGTTGTGCTGGCTTAGGGAAAAATGTCTCATTAGCTATAACCTCCTTAGTTGTTATTTTAAGTAATTCAACGTCAACATGTCCTAATACTGAATAGTATAGTTTGACTAACTCATTATCAACTTCTTTACCTTTATTATCCGACCCATTAAATATTTTACCGAAAGCCAATAATATTTGGCGCATCTCATTTAGTGTGATCATGATAAGCCACCTTTTTTATTAATACAATTACAAGGAATTTCAATAAATTCTTCCCAATATTCACCAATCTGAACTACTTTTTTAATTCCGTAACCTTTACAAACATGACAATTTTTATCTGCATTAATATTTTTTTTATTCTTTTTGGCTGAATATGTCCCCATTAAACGTCTCCCCTTCCATCTCTTTTTCCATACGCGCGTCTTTCTCTGCTAGTGTTTCCTCAACTATAACCTCATCATTCCAGCGTTCACCGTTAATCCAGGTGGCAGGTAACGGAATGTATTTTCCTTTTTTCTTTTTCCAATCTTCTGTTTTTTTACTCATTTCAATAGAAATTATCATTTCATTTAAAAGGCGTTCGCTAGGTGTTATTTTAACAAATGCCTTTAATGCATCTTTTTTAGCTTTCCTTTTAGGATAAGTATTCCAAAATTGCTCAAACATGTTTATTGTATTAGTGTTTATTGTAGTAATGTTTATTGTATTAGTCTTTTTTGACAATGGCTTTTTATCAATTTTGACAACATCATTATTTTTCTTAGACACCCCCCTTGTCTTTTTTAATAAAGGTTTCCATGTAGAATAATGCTTATTAATACTATATTTATTAGGCATATAAGTGTCTTTTTTGACAACTATTATTTTCATATTTTCAAGTTGTTTTAATGCTCTTACGACATTCGATTTATCTATACCAGTTGATATTGAAAATTGACTAATAGCTATTTCATCTTCTTTTTTATTCCATCCATAAGTTTTTCTTATAATAACATCTAAACATTGCCTTGAATATCCAGGTATTCTTACTCTTATTAATGCTTCCCAAATCTCAGTAGCTATTCTTATGTAACCGTTTTCAAGTTGTGGGCTTACCATGTTGTATTTTCCATAAGAAACTTATGTATTTCTTCTGACACTTTATAAGGATTATTAAAAATTTCGCTACCTGTAAAATGTAATATTTTATAACCTTCGCTTGTTAAAAAACGATCTCGCTCTTTTTCTTTTTTACGTTCTTCTTTTGTTCTCTCATGCCATATATGACCATCACATTCTACAATAACTTGATTTTGAGGTTTATCATATCTATTTTTATATCCAATTAAAAAATCAACTATATATTTACCTATTTTAATTTGTGACATTATTTGTAAACCATAAACTACAGGAGTTCCGTTCCAAAGATATTCAACATCATTATATTCGATACCTTCTTTGTATGCTAAAAAATTTAAATTAATATATAATAATTGTTCAATGGGTGATTTTATTCCATGGTCATTAAAATTATTTATCATTTCTTCATAAAAATAATTTGATTTTTGTTGGCCAATTTTTTCTGAAATGTCTTTAAGGGATTCTTGGATATTTTCAGGTATTTCTAGCATATGTATAACTCCTAAAGTTTTTGGGGGGGTGGTACTTTAGGGAACCATTCCCCCCACGATTCTCATCGTTGCGCACAATTAATATAGCACAACTAGCTTTGAATTACAAGTTAATAAAACATTTCGTTATCGTGTTTTGCATCTTCTATACACCACCAACATTTTTCACATCTTCTTTTTTTATCTTTACTAAGCATAACTCTATATCTATCACAAATAGGACAACTATCCCCAGTATAATCACCAAATTTATCTCTTAATGATTTACGTTCTTTATTGTCTTGATCATGATGCATAAAATCCATCATCCCGCCCTTTCTACTATTTATTAGTTTGCGTCCAAATATAGCCATCCTAGACGCTTCTAGGCCTATTCTAGTATATTGGCAGTGGTGGCACTTTAGCCTTTAACTCGGATATGTACGCTTGCAACTCGATCAAGTCTTCATGGTTTAACCATTTACGATGTGATCCTTGCTGCAAAACGGTTGATAGTTGCTTGATAGTGTGCTTAGTATCAGCGCGTGCTTTGAGTTCGGCTAGTATTTCCTTTGAATTGCATGTTATCATTTGTGACATAATATCCCCTAGTTTAATTTATTAGCTTTCAACTTTTCCTCGTAATCGTCTATCACAATATATTCATTATATCCAAGTGGTAATTGAATATGATAGTTCTGCTTTTTATCAGGGTATACTTTGACACGTCAACCTTGAACGTCTTGCGTCTTATAGAAGTGCGGACGTTTAAACAACCGTTTAACTAGCTGCCACGGTGTTATGTATATTTTAGCTTTATGTAGATATATCATTATTGTCATAAACAATATTTCCCTCATCTTTATCACCTCACAGTTTGTATGGTATGTCTAAATACTCGCATATTGCTTTGACTGCTTCCTCGAAAGAAAACCTAACTACAACGCCATAATTTTGTGCGTCTAATTTAATAATCCATTTATTTTGATTTTCATTAATTCTACCATGCGGTGCTTTTAATTCTATAAACAAACCATATTTAATTTTACCTTTGAATTTTCCTTTACTCGCTAGAAATAAATCAGGAACGCCAGCCTTAACGCCTTGTCGTTTAAACCTTACCGCCTCTCTTATATTGCGCTTGCCACCATTAGGGATGGCAAATATGTTCCCTAGTTGTGGATATTTAGATTCGTTTAATCTGCACCATGTAATAAGAGCCTCTTGATTATCGTCTTCTATATGATTTTTCATACTCATCTCCTTTAAATTGGGAGTTGGTCGGATCAAGTAGCTTTCGCCCACCA
>Ga0209633_10003473_pt1 | contig 14535 bp, 10 predicted proteins | sample Cruoilmetagenom1_FD_187290 | JGI IMG/M metagenome (GOLD analysis project Ga0209633, IMG submission 187290) | Oil polluted marine microbial communities from Coal Oil Point, Santa Barbara, California, USA - Sample 1 (SPAdes) (version 2) | ecosystem: Environmental > Aquatic > Marine > Oil seeps ... | reverse complement strand
TAAGACCGTCAAATCCTCTGTTAAATTAAATGATCAGTTAAAAAAAACTCTATTAGATATCAATGGAATTATTAATAGTATTGAAAAAAGTGATTGGAAAACAGCTCATCATTTAGCTAGCAAACTAGTCTTTATCAGTTCTACAAAAGCAGGCGAGACCAGACAACAGATTATCAATCATGTTGGCCACGGAGAGTTCAGTGTACAGGCCGGTACCCACGAGCTTGAAGGTATTCGCTGGCTCAATCGCGTTAGCGAACATATTAATAAAATCATTCACTACCAGGCATCTACCCAACAGCTACTTCGCCGGCCTTGACCTGTCAGCTAGTCAAGCACTAACTCTATCGCACTCGGATTCTGATAACCTCTTGGCAACTTATTTCCCCGTTGCGCACGTTTTCCCATATAAACATCCAAATCACTCAATTTTAATGTGATATGTCGCTTACCGGCAGTGATACGAATACTCTGCCGCTCTCTCACCACACAGACACCTAGCACTTCATCTTCACCCAATTTAAAATCTTTATTTGGAATTTGAATCAATTTATTGCCCTTCCCTCTCGCCAACTGAGGTATTTCATTAACTGGGAAAATTAACAAGCGACCTTGTTTGGTTATAATGGCAACCAACGAATTTTCTGTTTGAAATAACACAGGTTTCAATACTGCCGACCCCTCTGATAAAGTTAACAATGACTTACCAGCTTTATTTTTTGTTTGTAGATTAGCCAGTGTTGTTACAAACCCATGACCCGAGCTTGATGACAGCATCACTTTATCGTCATTAGCACCTGTAAAAACCTTAGTGAACATTGCTCCAACGGGTGGTTTTAAGCTGCCCGTTAAAGGTTCTCCTTGACCACGTGCAGAGGGTAAACTATGAACAGGTAAGTTATAACTACGCCCTGTTGAGTCTAAAAAGTAGACAAGACTATTGCTTCGTCCTTTTGCTGAACATAAATAATGATCACCGGATCTAAACACTAAACTCTTTGCATCGATATCGTGGCCCTTTGCAGCACGTATCCAACCTTTTTCAGATATTACAATCGTCATCGGCTCATTGGGGATGAGCGCTCGCTCATCTAACACTTTCGCTGCTGGTCGGCTAACAATAGGTGAGCGTCTTGCATCACCATACAAAGCCGCATCAGACTGAATCTCTTTTTTAACCAACGTACGTAAACGTTGTTTAGAACTTAGAATTTTCTCAAGTGACTCTTTTTCTTTTTGTAATTCATCCTGCTCAGCGCGTATTTTAAACTCTTCAAGTTTTGCAAGCTGACGCAGTTTAATTTCAAGAATAGCATTAGCCTGAATTTCACTAATACTAAAACGCTCCATCAGCGCCTGCTTAGGCTTATCTTCTTGACGGATAATCGCAATCACTTCATCTAAGTTTAAATAAGCGACTAACAGACCATCTAAAATATGAAGGCGTTCATTCACTTTATTTAAGCGATATTGCAAGCGCCTTGTCACAGTCTGTATTCGATAACTCAACCATTCTGACAATAAGCCTGTTAATGTCTTAACTTGTGGCTTACCCGACAAACCAATAACATTAAAATTCACTCGATAAGTTCGTTCCAAATCGGTGCTGGAAAAAAGATGTGACATTAGTTGCTCAACATCCACCCGATTAGAGCGAGGTATGATCACTAAACGTATGGGGTTCTCATGATCTGATTCATCCCTTAAATCCTCCACCAACGGTAATTTTTTAGCTTGCATTTGAGCTGCTATTTGTCCTAAAACTTTAGCACCAGAAACTTGGTAAGGTAATGCTGTTACGATAATCTGACCATTATCGACTTCAAACCGAGCACGAGCACGCAACGCACCGTGCCCTTTTTCATACATCTCTTTAATCTCTTCAATAGGGGTGATAATTTCTGCTTCAGTCGGAAAATCTGGCCCTTTAATGTGCTCCATCAATGTTGCTACATCAGCTCGTGGTTCATCCAACAAACGTATGCAAGCACTCGCCACTTCTTTTAAATTATGTGGTGGTATATCAGTAGACATACCCACTGCAATACCCGTTGTGCCATTGAGCAATAAATTAGGTAACCGTGCAGGCAACAGCACAGGCTCTTTGATTGTGCCATCAAAATTATCCGTCCACTCAACTGTCCCTTGAGCTAATTCACTGAGTAAAGATTCAGCATAAGGCGCTAATCTAGATTCGGTGTAGCGCATCGCTGCAAATGATTTTGGATCATCAGAAGAGCCCCAGTTACCCTGTCCATCAACTAACGGGTATCGGTAAGCAAAGGGTTGCGCCATATGAACCATCGCTTCATAACACGCACTATCCCCATGTGGATGAAACTTACCCAAGACATCACCGACAGTTCGGGCAGATTTTTTAAATTTAGCCTGATTCGATAGACCTAGCTCAGACATCGCATAAACTATCCGTCGTTGAACGGGTTTTAAGCCATCAGCTATATGTGGTAAGGCACGATCCAAAATGACATACATTGAGTAATCAAGATAAGCCTTTTCGGTAAAATCTTTAAGCGCAACCGTCTCTACATTTTCAAATTCACTAACATCCATAAACTACTCTCTTATTGACACGTTGACATTAAATATCAGCCAAGTTTCCACGTTCTTCTAACCAAACTTTACGGTCGCTTGCGCGTTTTTTTGCAAGCAACATATCCATCACCTCATGCGTCTTATCACCTGGTTCCATACTTAAACAAACTAGACGTCGAGTATCAGGCGCCAAGGTAGTCACTCTTAATTGAGGGGGATTCATTTCACCCAAGCCTTTGAAGCGTTGTACATTCACTTTTCCTTTAAGCTTTTCTGCAGCAATCCGGTCCAAAACCCCTTCTTTTTCAGCGTCGTCTAACGCATAAAAAACTTGCTTACCAATATCAATTCTATACAAAGGAGGCATCGCAACATAAATATATCCCTTATCAACCAACGGAGCAAAATGACGTACAAAAAGTGCGCACAATAAAGTGGCAATATGTAAACCATCAGAATCTGCATCCGCCAAAATACATATTTTGCTATAACGTAACGATGTTAAGTTTGTCGACCCCGGCTCAACACCAATGGCAATTGAAATATTATGTACCTCTTCAGAAGCTAAAACACCGGTAGAGTCGACCTCCCACGTATTTAGAATTTTCCCTCTTAGCGGCATAATAGCTTGAAACTCACGATCTCTAGCTTGTTTTGCAGAACCACCCGCTGAATCACCCTCCACTAAAAACAATTCGCTTCGTTCTGAATCTTGTGATGCACAATCTGCTAACTTACCGGGTAAGGCTGGCCCACTCGTTACTTTCTTTCGTATGATTTTTTTACCCGAACGTTGCCTATTTTGCGCGCGTTGGATAGCAATCTGAGCAATTTGCTCACCAACAGATGGGTGTTGATTTAACCATAAACTAAAACTATCCTTAGCCACACCGGACACAAAAGCAGCACATTCTCGTGATGTTAAACGTTCTTTAGTTTGACCGGAAAACTGTGGATCCTCCAGTTTAATCGACAAGACATACTGGCAACGTTCCCACACATCATCAGGTGTTATTTTAACCCCTCTCGGTAACAAAGACTGGAATTCACAAAACTCACGAACAGCCTCAGTTAAACCGGTACGCAAACCATTGACATGCGTCCCACCCTGGGCTGTTGGTACTAAATTAACATAACTTTCAGTAACACCTTCACCCGCATCAGTAGACCAAACCACAGCCCACTCAACAGACTCACGTTCACTCGTCGCACCAGAAACAAAGCCTTCTAATGGTAAGAGGTTGAGATGCTCAAGTTGATCCAGCAAATATTCACTTAAACCATTCTCATAATGCCAGTCGATCTGTTCACCATTTATTTGATCGGACAAATGAATTTTTAACCCAGGACAAAGAACCGCTTTGGCTCGTAAGATATGCTTGAGTTTTGAGATTGAAATAACGGCTGAGTCGAAATAAGTAGGGTTCGGCAAAAAATGTACACTCGTTCCCGTATTTTTCTGACCAACTGACCCTAACTCTTCAAGATCAACTATTTTCCCACCGTTCTCAAAGGCCATATGCCAGCGTTTACCCTCACGCTTGACCTCAACATCAACTCGTTGGGATAACGCATTCACTACAGAGATGCCAACACCATGTAAACCACCTGAGAATTGGTAGTTTTTATTAGAAAACTTCCCCCCCGCATGTAACTTAGTTAAAATAAGCTCAATGCCGGGCACTCCATGTTCTGGATGAATATCTACAGGCATACCGCGCCCATCATCTACAATTTTAACGGAGCCATCTTTATATAAGGTGACATCTATTTTGTTTGCAAAACCAGCGATCGCTTCATCAACACTATTATCCAAAACCTCTTGAACAAGATGATTAGGACGCACCGTGTCGGTATACATACCCGGTCTTTTTTTAACTGGGTCTAAACCAGTTAATACTTCAATGTCAGAAGCATCATATTGATCAGTCATATTTTCAATATCGTTATACGTAAGTTGAGTAATTATAAAATCTAATCTACATAGCGTTTTAAGCATTTTCTATCTGCTGTCTTACTATTTAGTTTACAGCAAAGTAAAAAACGCCTCTTAAAAATCCAATTATTGCTTATTTCATCTATTATCTTATTAATAACTATATATTAAAAAAAGAATTAAAGAGGATGAGCATGGAGCTTTTAGATAAAATTGCTAAAACTTTACAATTACCACTATCAGAATATCACCGATTAAAACTTGTACTCAATCATATCTTACAAAATTTTGAAATTGATCGTTGTTCCTTATTATTCCCCTGTGACATTGAAGCTCAGAACCACTTTATCGTTGTTGAGCAAACAACGCCTCAATTTCCAGGTGCCAATGAACTAAAATGCTCAGACAACCCTATTTTTAAACAAATATGTGAACAGTTCACTCAGCAATCAAAAGCTATTGATATAAATTTAGATCTTCCTACGCTTCAACCAACTCGTCAGCAATACCAAATTAAAAACATGCTGGTTTGTTACATTGATTTAGGCCATCAAAAAAGCTGGGCATTGGTCATTCAACATTGCCAATCTTTAAAACCTTGGAGCAGTCAACAACGAGACCAGCTGGAAAAAATTGCCATTCGACTAAAACCTTCTTTAACTAAACTGCTCGACTTGCCCACCTTACTAAGAATTGCTGAAACAGAAACACAAATTATTGACAATAGCCCAGTGGCGCAGGCAGTTTTTGATATGGATAGAAGACTAGTTTACGCTAATTCTGCCTACTGTCTATTGAACGGTCGCTCATTAGAAGAAATAATTGGATTTTCTGGAAAAAAGTTTCTTAATAAAGAAAGTCTACATCAATATAAATTTTTTTTTAATACCATTCTAAGCCAAGGAAAAGCCTTTGTTCGCGGCCAAAAAATTCACGGCGATAATAAAGTTATCCACGTAGAGAATCAAGGTAGCCTGATACATTTTCGGGGAGAAAAACATTACCTTCTTATCAGCCAAGATATCACCAATGAGGTAGAGTCAACAGAAGCATTACAGTCGTCTTTACAAATACAAAAAGCTATTATGGAAGCAACCGATGATGCTATTCTAGTTGAAGATAATCATAGAGAAATCATCAGCATTAATCAAAACTTCATTGATGCGTTTAACCTTCCTAACGATGTATTAAATAAATCAGGTCAACAAGTTCATCACGTTTTAGAAATTGGCATGCCTGCCATGATAAATGCTGAGAAGATACGCAGCGCAGTACTAGAAATTGAAAACACACCAGATCTAAAAACGTCTCATGTTATCGAACTTACAAATGGTCGAATATTAGATTTAATCTCCTTTCCCTTATTTCATAAAGAGGAATTGCATGGACGGGTTTGGTATTTCAAAGATACCACCGAAAAAGTAAAGTTAACAAAAAAATTAAGTTTTGAAGCAACACATGATTCATTGACTAAACTTATTAATCGACGGGGCTTTGATGAACAGTTGCGCACTATTGTTCAGGAAACGAAGAACACCGATCAGATCCACGCCTTGCTTTATCTTGATTTAGATAATTTTAAAATTATCAATGATAGCTCAGGTCATGGAGCAGGCGATGCAGCCTTAATAGACGTTAGTCAACTATTACAAAAACAGCTTCGTAGTAGTGATATTTTAGCGCGTGTTGGCGGAGATGAATTTTGCATATTACTTCAGCATTGCCAGCCAGATATCGCTCAAAAAATTTCAGAACAAATCAGAAAAACCCTTGATTCCTTTCTTTTTCATTGGCAAGGCAAAGAATATAACATTGGTATCAGCATTGGTCTGATTGCCATAGATCGTTCCATAAAAAGCTACGAAGAAGCCTTAAAATTAGCTGACACCTCTTGTTATATAGCCAAAGAAGGTGGACGAAACCGTATACACATTCACTCATCGAGTGACCAGGCAGTCTTAGAACGCTTATTACAAAACAATATTGTCAGTCAGATTCATGATGCCTTAAAAAATGATCATTTCATTTGTTATACCCAACAAATTTGTCATACCAATCAAGCCAAGGCTATTCATAAACACAATTTACCTTGTTATGAAGTCTTAGTTAGAATGACAGACGATCATAAGGTTATCCCTCCTAACCAGTTTTTACCGGCTGCAGAACGATATAAGCTGATCTATAAAATAGATCATTGGGTTATTGAGCATGCCATCGCTAAGATGGCTTTGATACAAGATAAAATTGAATGGTTTAGCATCAACCTATCGGGCCAAACCATTGCTCATGAATCTAGCTTCGAGATTATTAACAGAACCATTAAAAGGACAGAGATAGATCCCAAAAAGATTTGTTTTGAAGTGACTGAAACTGCCGCTATCAGTGATATAGAAGTGGGTAGTAAATTTCTTAAAAAATTACGCAACCTAGGATGTAAAATTGCACTGGATGATTTTGGTACAGGCTTGTCCTCTTACGAATACCTCAAAATGTTACCCAGCGATATTCTCAAAATCGATGGCCAATTTATTAAAAATATTCTTACTGAAGATCTGGACTTAGCGATGGTCAAATCCATGAATGAAATTGCTCATATCATGGGTAAAAAAACCATTGGTGAGTTTGTTGAATCTAGCGGCGTTTTCGAAAAATTAAGTGAGATTGGTTTGGATTACGGCCAAGGATATTTTCTTGAAAAACCCAAACCACTTGTTGAATTACTCAACAAATACTCAGTGCTACCCTAGTCCAAATCTTGGGCTAGGGAGTTCCTTAGCTGGTCAGATAACACCAGCTGTTGGTTATAAGCGGCATGATCAACGCCAGCATTAATATTACCACCTGCCTTAACCGCTTGCGCCATTTCATCGCTTAATTCGAAGCGTAAAAAATGCACAGACGAAGTTTTTTCTTCTGTTTCACGTTCAAGGTCTTCATTCGTAATAGGAAAAACCTTTTCATAGCCGTCAACCTGTACCCAAGTTGCCCGCTCAATCCCTATCATTTTAGCCAGGGCATTTTTACGATCCTCTACTTCGTCAAACTGAATCATCATAGTTGCCTTCCAGTTTCTACCATCAGGAATTAGCGGGTTATAAGCCTCAATTTCTTCCATAATACCCGCTGACTCAAAAACTTTTTCAGCACGCAACATTTCTTGAACTTGATACAACATAGTTTGATAGTCTTCAAAGTGCAAACTCACATTATCGCCAATTCGCACGATTCTATTTTCCTTATGAGCACGAATTTTTTTGCGAAAATTGGGGCGCATTTCAGCATAATCTTCAAGACTATAAAGTTCAGATTTAATTAATTTTTTCATGATTTCTTTAACTTATTTTATTTAACTAAATCCCATACGCTTGCTTTAGCAAACTAATAGGGTTTTTAACATCTGCTTCATTTTTTAAACCGCTAGCGATATGATCAGCAGCCATAGGGCAGTCACTAGAAAAAATAGCGGCCTCCGTTTTTTCTACTCGATTAACGACAGGCTTAGCAATTTTAACGGCTATATCGTGAGACTCACTTTTAACAGCGTAAGTTCCATCATGCCCCGAGCATCGCTCAATTGCATTAACTGACGTATTAGGAATTAACTCTAATAATTCTTTTGTTTTTAAACCAATGTTTTGCACCCGTAAATGGCACGCGACTTGATAGGCAATATTCCCTAATTCATCCTTGAAACTGGTGTTTAACAAATCAGCCTTATGTCGGAGCATCAAATATTCAAATGGATCAAAAATAGCATCGCGCACCTTTGCGACATCAGCATCATCAGGGAACATTAACGGCAATTCTTGTTTAAACATCAGTACACAAGAGGGGACAGGCGCAATAATATCCCAACCTTCATCAATCATTTTGACCAGCTGTGGAACATTATTATTTTTTAGACGCTCCACTTCCTCAAGATTGCCTAACTCCAACTTTGGCATACCACAGCAACTCTCTTGCTTAACCATGCTAACCGAAATAGTATTATGTTCTAGCACCGCTACCAAATCATTTACTAGATCGGGCCGGTTATAATTACCATAACAGGTAGTAAAAATAGCGACTTTACCGGTTGTTTCTCCACAAGCCGTCACATTTTCATCTGGGTGGTGACTTTTATTAAATTGCTTTCTAGCCGTTTGGCTATGATATTCGGGTAATACAGCATCCGCATGAATGCCGATTGTTTTATCCATTAAATGACGTATCGTTTTATTTTTGTTCGATAGGTTAACCACATTGGCGACAACAGGTATAGACGCTATTTTAGCGACCAAATCCGTTGAGGTTATGACTTTATCTCTTTGTTTAACATCACCTTTCTTATACTTAACTGCTTTCGCTCGAAGCATTAAATGAGGAAAGTCCAAATCCCATTCATGTGGAGGGACATAAGGACACTTAGACATAAAACACATATCGCATAGATAACAGTTATCAACAACATCCCAGTAAACTTTTTTATCAACGGTATCCAGCTCCATTGATTCTGATTCATCAATCGTATCAAACAGTAATGGAAAAGCGTGGCATAAGTTAAAACAGCGACGACAACCATGGCAAATATCAAACACCCGGTCTAACTCATCAAATAATAATTTCTCATTAAAAAAATCAGGGTTTTTCCAATCTATAGGATGTCGTGTAGGTGCCTCTAAACTGCCTTCTCTCATGTTGCGCCTCTCTATCTATCAATCGTTAAAATAAAAAATGGAGGGTAAATTGAATGTACCCTCCACAAAACACTAAAGATTAACCGTTTAAGTTATCTAATGCTTTTTGAAAACGGTTAGCATGTGAACGCTCCGCTTTTGCTAACGTTTCAAACCAATCAGCGATCTCATCATGGCCTTCATCACGTGCTGTTTTAGCCATACCTGGATACATATCAGTGTATTCATGAGTCTCACCAGCAATAGAAGCTTTCAAATTAGCTTCTGTATCACCAATCGGCAAACCTGTTGCTGGATCACCTACTTCTTCGAGGTACTCAAGATGACCGTGAGCATGGCCTGTTTCGCCTTCTGCTGTTGAGCGAAAAACAGTAGATACATCGTTGTACCCTTCAATATCTGCTTTGTTCGCGAAATATAAATAACGGCGGTTTGCTTGAGACTCACCAGCAAATGCTTCTTTTAAATTTTCTTCAGTTTTAGAACCTTTAAGTGACATAGTAATTCCTCTAAGTTGATTGATATCAATACCTACTTTTAGACTCAGTCTAAAAGTATCAATAAACGATACGTCAGCTTTAAAATCATGTCAACGTTATTTGGCTGAATTTCTGTTTTACATCATCTAAAATTGACCTACTCATTGTCTCGGGTTAACGTAAGCTGACTTAAACAAGTTATTAATAACGCGCAAAAATGACCAGAGCAAAAAAGCTACCCCTCGAAAGTTCATTAGAATCACTAGAAAATCTGATTGATCGAATGGAAAATGGCAATCTAAGCCTTGAAGAATCCTTGAAAGAGTTTGAACAAGGCATAAAACTTGTCCAACATTGTCAAAAGTCCCTAACCGAAGCCGAACAGAAGGTCGAGATTCTGTTAGAAAAATCAAAAATTGCCAAGCCCGTTAACTTTGAATAAATAAATCACTATTACCTTAAAATTTATGTCAATGCCAACTTTCGCTGAATTCCAGCAAAACAATATTTTACGGGTCGAAAATTCACTCAAACAACTCATCGCTCCTCCCACCGTTGCACCCTACCGTTTACATCAAGCCATGCGATATTCAACATTAAATGGTGGTAAACGTATTAGAGCCCTATTAGTGTATGCCACAGGCTATCTACTCGGCGAAAAAATATCGTTACTTGATCATATTGCTAGCTCAATTGAGCTTATCCACGCCTATTCACTTATCCATGATGATCTGCCAGCAATGGATGATGACGATTTACGCCGTGGAAAACCAAGTTGCCATAGGGCATTTGGTGAAGCTAATGCTATTCTTGCAGGCGATGCTTTACAAACATTAGCGTTTGAAGTTCTGGCCGATACTGACACAAGTCCAACCAATAAAGTTAATTGCCTCAAATTATTATCACAAGCCTCTGGCTCACGAGGTATGGCGGGTGGACAGGCCATTGACTTAGCAAACACAGGCAAAAAGTTATCCATTGCCGAGCTTGAAAACATGCATATTCATAAAACAGGTGCGCTGATTCGTGCCTGTATCACCCTTGTAGCTTGTTTAAAATACCAACCTCAGGACGATGCTTATAAAAAATTAAAACAGTATGGTGACTATATCGGTTTAGCTTTTCAGGTACAAGATGATATTCTAGATGAAACATCCTCAACCGAGGTCTTAGGTAAAACACAAGGAAAAGACATACAAGCCGACAAGGCCACTTACCCCGCGCTACTCGGTTTAAAAGCGTCTAAAGAACTCGCCCAAGAACTTCACGATAGTGCCATCAATTGCCTAACTGGTTTTGACCATAAAGCAGCTTACCTTCGAAACATCGCAGATTTTACTATTTCCCGTATCAGCTAAATTTATTAGTCGCTTTCGCACAGTTTGGCTTGCATCCTCTAAGCTGGCAAACGATAATAGCGAATTACATTGAACGTAAACAATAGACTGCGTGCCACAAGCTGAAAAACACCCATTACTCGATCAAATAAACAAGCCTGAAGAGTTGCGCTTGTTGTCCCTGAGCGAGCTTGAACAACTAGCTGCTGAATTACGAGATTTTCTTATTTCATCGGTCAGCAAATCAGGTGGCCACCTGTCCGCTGGTTTGGGTACGGTTGAACTAACAATCGCTTTACATTATACGTTTAACACACCAACCGATAACATTGTCTGGGATGTAGGCCACCAAGCCTACCCTCACAAAATCCTTACGGGACGCAAAGATAAAATATCCACAATCCGCCAAAAAAATGGTTTAACCCCTTTCGTGACACGATCCGAAAGCCCTTTTGATGCCTTTGGTGTTGGACACTCAAGCACATCCATCAGCGCAGCATTAGGCATGGCCCTTGCTGCAGAAAAAAGTAACAAACAAAAACGTTCTGTTGCTATTATTGGTGATGGAGGGTTAACAGGTGGCATGGCTTTCGAAGCGATGAATCATGCAGGGGCACTTGATGCTAACTTACTCGTTATTTTAAATGATAACGACATGTCTATCTCGCCTAACGTAGGGGCCCTGAAAAATTACTTAGCGAAAATTCTCTCCGGAAAACTTTACACCAACGTTAAACAGGGAAGTAAAAAAGTCATGGCGAAAATGCCATCTGTTTGGGAGCTAGCTAGGCGTACCGAAGAACATGTCAAAGGCATGGTAATACCCGGCACCTTATTTGAGGAACTTGGCTTTAATTACATAGGCCCTATAGATGGCCATGACATGCCAACTTTAGTGCAAACACTCTCTAATTTAAGAGACCTACAAGGCCCTCAGTTTTTACACGTTGTAACTCAAAAAGGCAAAGGCTTTTCACCCGCTGAAGCTGACCCTGTTGCTTACCATGGTGTTGCTACTTTCGACCCAAAAAAAGACAAACTACCCGAAAAAGAACCAAGTTCACCTAGCTATACTGAAGTTTTTGGCCAATGGATTTGTGATATTGCGGAAACAGACGAGAATATTGTTGCCATCACGCCAGCGATGCGTGAAGGCTCTGGTTTGGTCACCTTTGAAAAGCAATACTCTACTCGCTTTTATGATGTCGGTATTGCAGAACAACATGCTGTTACCTTAGCAGCAGGTATGGCTTGTGAAGGCCTAAAACCCGTTGTAGCCATCTACTCAACCTTCTTACAACGTGGTTATGACCAATTAATCCATGATGTAGCGATTCAAAACTTACCTGTACTGTTCGCTATTGACCGTGCTGGTTTAGTAGGCCCAGATGGACCTACTCACGCAGGTGTTTACGATTTTACCTTTATGCGTTGCTTGCCGAATATGCTTATTATGGCACCAGCTGATGAAAACGAATGTCGTCAAATGTTAACCACCGGAATCAAATATAATGGCCCTAGCGCGATTCGCTACCCTCGAGGGAAAGGCCCAGGTGTAACAATTAACAAGCAGCTGCAGAGCTTAGAAATCGGCCGTGCACAACATCTTATTGAAGGGAAAGACATAGCTATTCTAGCCTTTGGTAGCATGGTTCACCCCGCATTGACAGTCGCTAAAAAACTAAAAGCAAGCATCGTCAATATGCGCTTTATTAAACCTATTGATGGCAACATGATTGAGCAGATTGCCTCAAATCACCAATATATTTTTACTATTGAAGAAAACAGTATACAAGGTGGCGCAGGTAGCGCCGTTAATGAGTTTCTCAATAGTCGTTCAATCACTGTTCCAGTTTTCAATATTGGTCTACCTGATATCAACCTTGAACACGGTTCTCGTGAAGAACAACTTGAAGAAGCAGGCTTAACCGAAACTGGCATACTTGCCTCTATTGAGCATTTCATTAAAAAACATAACAACCATTAATTCGTCGATCAAATTATAACTGAATACTCGTATGACAATCGAAGACGTACAAAATCACCCAGACAATAGAAATATACCTATTAACAAAGTCGGTATTAAAGCTATTCGCCATCCTTTTGAATTTTTAGATAAAGGATCGCACCAGCAAGCCACTGTTGGTACCTTTGACATGGCCGTTAATTTACCACATCATCAAAAAGGGACACATATGTCTCGTTTTGTTGCTCTGCTTAATGAAAATGTTCAACAATTATCTATCCGAAGTTTCATGCCATTATTGCAGGAAATGACACAACGGCTTGAGGCAGAAAGTGGTTATATAACGCTTAATTTTCCTTATTTTATTAATAAGTCAGCCCCTATTACTGGCGTAAAAAGTTTACTGGACTACCAAGTTACTCTTGATGGCAGCTGGTCTGCTGACGGTTCAAAAATCACTATTGAAGTCCTCATCCCAGTGACAAGCTTATGCCCTTGCTCTAAAAAAATATCAGATTATGGTGCCCATAATCAACGTTCACATATCACCATCAAAGCACAGGTTAGCGAACAACTGTTTGTTGATGACTTAATTCAACTCATCGAAAAGCAGGCTTCAAGCGAACTGTATAGTTTACTCAAAAGACCCGATGAAAAATACGTCACTGAAATGGCTTATGACAATCCAAAGTTTGTTGAAGATGTTGTTAGAGATATAGCCAATGCACTAAACAATGATGAGCGAATATTAGCCTATACTTTAGAGGCTGAAAACTTTGAATCAATACATAACCACTCTGCTTACGCAGTTATTGAAAATAACAAATTAACAAATACTACTGGAGTTTGAACGATGTCTAATCCTATAGATCTCACAAAATATGGAATAAAAAATGCCTCTGAGGTGGTTTACAACCCTTCATTTGATCAACTATTCAAAGAAGAAACACGCGATGACTTAACTGGTTATGAGCGCGGCGTAGTAACTGAGTTGGGTGCCGTTTCTGTTGATACAGGTATATTCACGGGTCGTTCACCGAAAGATAAATATATCGTCATGGATGATGTATCACGCGACACTGTTTGGTGGTCTACCCAGGGTAAAAATGACAACAAGCCTCTTAAAAAAGAAACTTGGGATCATTTAAAGAACCTTGTTGTTGATCGTCTATCTGGCCAGCGCTTATTTGTTGTTGATGCATTTTGTGGTGCAAATAAAGACACTCGCTTGTCTGTACGTTTTATTGTTGAAGTTGCTTGGCAGGCACATTTTGTAAAAAATATGTTTATTCGACCAACTGATGCTGAGCTAGCAGAGTTTACTCCTGATTTTGTTGTATTAAATGGGTCTAAAACCACGAACCCAAATTGGGAAGAACAAGGGTTAAATTCAGAAAACTTTGTTGCTTTCAACTTAACTGAAAAGATTCAGCTAATTGGCGGTAGTTGGTATGGCGGTGAAATGAAAAAAGGTATGTTCAGTATGATGAACTACTACTTACCTTTACGGGGAATGGCTTCTATGCATTGTTCTGCTAATGTCGGAGAAAAAGGCGATGTTGCTATCTTCTTTGGACTGTCAGGCACC
>Ga0209633_10003472_pt1 | contig 14539 bp, 8 predicted proteins | sample Cruoilmetagenom1_FD_187290 | JGI IMG/M metagenome (GOLD analysis project Ga0209633, IMG submission 187290) | Oil polluted marine microbial communities from Coal Oil Point, Santa Barbara, California, USA - Sample 1 (SPAdes) (version 2) | ecosystem: Environmental > Aquatic > Marine > Oil seeps ... | reverse complement strand
GAACTTTTACATTATTGCCTAAAATAACTTCAGGAGATACGACTACGTTCTGACCAATATTACAATTTTCGCCAATAGTACAATTGGGCATAATGTGACTAAAATGCCAAATTTTTGTTCCTTCTCCGATATTACAGTTATCATCAATAACAGCAGTTTCGTGCGCAAAATATTTTTTTGTATTCATTCTTAAATTGGTATAATTTTATACTTGTGTTGGATGCCAAGTGGTTTTTATTTCTTGAGTTTTTTCTATAAAATATGGCGATTGAGATTCGTTACTATCCCAATTTGTTTTTTTGTAAAAAACCGTTCTTTTTACATTATTGCTTGCAAGTTCACGGATGGTTTTTATATTGTTTTCATCTTTTCCGCAATATATAATTGTATTTACATCCATATGAGAAGCCATATGACTAATCAATTCATCTTTTTTCCCTGTAAGAATATTTACGACACCACCCGGAACATCTGACGAGTTTAATACTTCTGCAAAAGAAATTGCGGATAAAGGCTTGCTTTCAGATGCTAAAATAATAATAGTATTACCACCAACAATGGCAGGAGCGACCATAGAAACTAACCCTAATAAGCCTTGTTTTTCGGGAGCCATTATTGAAACAACTCCAACAGGCTCAAGGTTTGAAAAATTAAAATGGTCACTTGAAACAGGATTCACAGTACTAAATAGCTGTTGATACTTATCGCTCCATCCTGCATAATAAACCAGTCTGTCAATAGCTGCTTCTACTTCTTTATTAGCACTAGTTTTTGTTTCTCCTTGAACAATTAATTCAGCAATGAATTGTTCTTTTCTACCTTCTAACATTTCAGCAATGCGATATAATATTTGCCCTTTATTTAAAGCGGTAGTATTTGCCCATGAGTTTTGTGCCTTACGCGCAATAACAACGGCATTTCTAAAATCTTTACGTGAAGCCAAACACATATTTGCAATTAAATTTCCATTCTTATCATCTACGGCATAATATCTTCCTGATTCGGTACGTGGAAACTTTCCACCTATATATAATTTGTATGTTTTATTTATGTCTAATCTGCTCATGAGCTTTAATTAAATTAGTTATTCAAATTTTACATAAGGTTTTAATCCATGTAATCCGCCTTCTCTACCAAATCCACTTTCTTTATATCCACCAAAAGGTGAAGTAGCATCAAACTTGTTAAAAGTATTTCCCCAAACTACACCAGCATTCAGTTTTTGAGTTAGATGAAATATTTTTGACCCTTTTTCAGTCCAAACACCAGCAGATAAACCATAAGGTGTATTATTTGCTTTTTCGATTACTTCACTAATAGTCCTAAACGTTTGAACTGTAAGAACTGGTCCGAATATTTCTTCCTGAACGATACGATGAGATTGAGATACATTTAAAAATAGGGTAGGAGCACACCAGTTACCTTGTTTAGGTAGCTTGCATTCAGGTTGATATATTTCACTACCTTCATTGATTCCAATTTTGATATATTTTTCAATTGTTTGTAATTGTTTCTTAGAATTAATTGCACCTATATCTGTATTTTTATCTAATGGATCTCCAACAATTAGAGTTTCCATTCTATCTTTTAGCTTTCTGATAACCAAATCAGTCACAGATTCTTGTACGAATAGACGCGATCCGGCACAACATACATGACCTTGATTAAAAAAGATGGCATTGATAATACCTTCAACGGCTTGGTCAATGGCTGCATCTTCAAAAATAATATTGGCACCTTTACCACCCAATTCTAAAGTTAATTTTTTATGAGTACCTGCTGTTGCTTTTAAAATGTATTTGCCAACACCGGTTGATCCTGTAAATGCAATTTTATCTATATCCGGATGATTGACTATGGCTGCACCAGTTTCACCAGCCCCGGTTATGATATTAACAACTCCTTTTGGTATACCACTTTCGTGGATAATTTCAGCTAATTTTAAGGCTGTTAAAGGCGTAGTTTCCGCAGGTTTCAATACAACGGTATTTCCTGTAGCTAAAGCTGGAGCAATTTTCCAGGCTGCCATTAAAAGTGGAAAATTCCAAGGAATAATTTGTCCAACAACACCTAATGGTTTCGAATTCCTATTCGGAAAGGCATAAGTTAATTTATCTGCCCATCCTGCATAATAAAAGAAGTGATTTGCTGCTAACGGAATATCAATATCTCTTGATTCTTTGATAGGTTTACCTCCGTCTAAACTTTCTATAACGGCAAATTCACGAGCGCGCTCTTGAATTAATCGTGCAATTCTAAAAATATATTTACCACGTTCTTTTCCTGTTAAAGCTGACCAGCCTTTAAATGCTTTTCGAGCTGCTTTGACCGCTTTATCGACATCTTTATCTGAAGCTTCAGCAACATCTGCTATCTTTTTATTGTCAGATGGATTGACAGTATCAAAATATTTCCCTTTTATAGGTTTTGTAAATTTGCCATCAATATACAAGTCGTATTCCTTTTTTATCTGAATATGGTCAGTACTTTCAGGTGCTTTATCATATGTCCATGAAGCTTTGAATACATCTTTATTTTTAACTTTATGCATAATTAGTCTTTTGAAAAATAATTAATAGATTGATAAATACCTGTTTCAGATTTTACCAGCTGCATTAAAACATCATTGGCCAAACTACTAGCTCCAAAGCGAAAATATTCTTTATTCATCCACTTTTCACCTAATATTTCATTGAGCATTACTAAATAATGCAATGCAAGTTTTGAGTTAGAAATACCTCCAGCAGGTTTCATACCAATCATTTTACCGGTTTTTAAGTAAAAATCTTTGATAGCATCTAGCATCACATAGGTTACTTGCATAGTAGCTGCAGGTTGTATTTTACCAGTTGAGGTCTTAATAAAATCAGCTCCGGCATACATAGCAATTTCACTTGCTTTTCTTACATTGTCGAGGGTATCTAATTCACCTGTTTCCAGAATTACTTTTAAATGTGCTTTACCGCAAGCTTCTTTAATAGCGGTAATTTCATCAAATACATATTGGTAGTTACCAGCAAGAAATTGACCACGCGAGATTACCATATCTATCTCATCAGCACCTTGATCTACAGCAAATTTTGTGTCGTTAATCTTAACTTCTAAATTAGATTGACCACTTGGAAATGCCGTTGCAACTGATGCTATTTGAATATCACTACCTTTTAATGCTTTTTTTGCAGTACTAACATGCGAAGGATATACACATATTGCAGCTACAGTAGGAATGTTTTGCAAAGTATCATGAGGATGCATAGCCTTATAACACAATTGCTGAACTTTTCCTTTGGTATCTTTACCTTCAAGTGTCGTAAGGTCAATCATACTTAAAGCCAATTTCAAACCTTCTACTTTAGATGATTTTTTAATACTTCGGGTGCAAAATCGCTTAACACGTTCGTTTACGCCAACAGTATCGTAAGTTGGTAAGTTATTTAAATTCGGAATCATTTAAATCATTTAGATATTCAAAAATACAAATTATATTGTGATTGTTTTAAACAAAACCAAGAGATTAATCCTCCTTCTCTGCCATAGGCGAATTTGGCAGATGAGAAGATTTGGTTTAATTCCCCGTCTCGCCTTTGACGGACGGAAATTATGATGTTTATATAATAAACTCCTTTTAACCTGACTGCCTTCAATGCAAGGTATCTCGTACCTTTGTGTTAAGGTAGTTTATCAGCGATTATATAAATAAAAAATTCATGCAGTAATGAATAAAGTTTCCATTAATACATGAATTTTTGAACTCGGTAATATATAATTTTATTCAATAAAAAATACAATAGGTAATGTGTATTTTACACCAACCGGTATTTTACGTTGTTTACCCGGTGTCATTTGAGGCAGTTTTTTCATGACTCGAATTGCTTCCTTTTCTAAATTTTTATGAGAAGCCCTGGCTATAATATCTGTTACAGTTCCTGTTTTATCTACGGTAAATTTTACCCAAATTTTTTGCTTTCCAGTAAAATTTAAGCCTTCAGCCAGACTTGCATCAAACTTCTTATTTACAAATTTCGAGATTTTCTTTGTAAAGCATTGTTTTGATGCTAAACTATCTAAACCCTCACAGCCGGGATAAATAGGAGCTTCTTCAATTAATATAAAAGGAATTTTTTCATTAGGATCAATATCATCCGGAGCTTCTACAATAGACTTTATTACTTTAGAAACAGAATCATCATCATCAATAGGTGGGTTTAATACTTTTTCTACTATATCGTTATCATTTGGGACAATAGTAGGGTCAGCTATTGGAGCTGCGTTTTTAACTTTTGGTTGAAGCTTGACCTCTTTCTTTTCTTCATAAACAATTACCGGAGGGTCTGATACGATAAATATTTGATCATCATCTGGAATAAAATGATCAAGCATCGTAATTTCTTTTTCAGTAGTAAACTCTAATGCTAAATAAACTACTAATAAGGCTAATACTACGCCCAATTGTGTAAAAATAAAGGGGCTTTTTTGGAATTTCTCGGATTGGTGTTGTTTTTGAGTGTTTTTTGAAAAATTCATAGTGTATAATTTTTATGAACTTGTTGTGACTTTTTCTGATTTCCAGTAAAAAATTCCCGAAGTTTCGGGATTCGTTTAAATAAAAAAGTAAAAATAAGTTCTATGTTAAAATTATGTTAACATCAATAAACATACCAAAACCCTTAACCTAAGTTAAGGGTTCGAGTAATAACTGTTTTAATTATGAATAATAATTTTATCTTACTTCTAGAGTAATTGGAAGTGTATATTTAATATTAACAGCTTTACCGCGTTGTTTCGCAGGAATCATTTTAGGTAAGAGTTGTACTACTCTAACAGCTTCTTTTTCTAGTCGCTTATGTGGACCTCTAGCTCTAACATCAGTAATGTTTCCTTTATGATTAATTTTAAAAAGGACATATACCTTTTTTTTACCTGGCTCAAGACCTAATTCTTCGGCAAGTCCTACGTTATATTTTTTATTGACATGTTCTCTAATTTTTTGCTGTAAACACTTTTTACGTGCTGCTTTAGAGCCTTTGCAACCAGGATAGATAGGAGCTTCCTCAATTATTGCAAAAGGAACTTCTTCAATTATTTCTTCTTCCTCTACTACTTCTTCAATTTCAGAAATATCAACAACTTCAATAGCTTCTGTTTCGTCTGTTTCGGTAGACTCTAATACTGTTTCTTCAATCTCAGTTTGATCTTCAACAATTTCAATAACCTCAGGAGCGGGCGGAGGTGGAGGAGGCGGTTTAATCGGTTCTACACGTTCTGTAATTGGGATAATTTCTTCAATTAATTCATCATTTATATTGCCTATTAAATCATTTATATCGCGTTCATATACCTTAAGTTCAAGAGAAAAGTATACAATTAGTAAAGTAAGAACGAGACCTAATTGTATAAATATTTTACTATAATTCTCTAAGGTTGCTTTTGCACTTTTTTTAACTTCCATAATAAATAATTTTAATCAGTTAATTAAATTCTTTAAGTAGTATCAAATAACTAATCTTAAACATAGTACTAAGGTCTTACATTTGAATATTATAAAGAATGATAATTATCATGTAGGTATTTATGCTTATTATACATTATAAAGTTCTAATAAACAATACTGTTTGAGGGTAGGTTTTGGACAATAAAAAAGGCTCAATGATAGATTCATTGAGCCTTTTTTATTGTTGATAAGTACGTAAGTTATTCGACTAAAAGTGTTATTGGAAGCGTATATTTTACGCCAACTGCTCTTCCCCTTTGTTTACCGGGAATCATTTTTGGTAAGAGTTTAACTACTCTAATAGCTTCTTTTTCTAATCTTTTATGAGGTCCACGAGCTCTTACATCAGTAATTGAACCTGTTTTACTTATTTTAAATTGTACATAAACTTTCTTTTTACCAGGATCTAAACCTAAATCGCCAGCTAAGCCAGTATTATATTTTTTATTAACATGTTTTTTAATCTTTTCTTGTAGACATTTCTTTTTTTGAGATTTACTACCTTTACATCCAGGAAAAACAGGCGCATCTTCAATAATTGCAAAAGGTACATCATCAAGTATTTCTTCTTCTTCTACAACTTCTTCAATTTCTTCAACTTCAACAGCTTCGTTTTCGTCAGTTTCAGTTGATTCTAATACAGTTTCTTCAACTTCTTTCTCATCTTCAACTACTTCAATTTTTTCTGGAGCTGGAGGTGGAGGTGGAGGTGGTTTAACTGGTTCAATACGTTCAGTAATTGGAATATCTTCTTCAACAACTTCTTCAAGATTAGCGTCACCTAAATTACTAACATCACGCTCAAATGTCTTGTGCTCAATGCCTAGATAAATTGTCAATAGTGCCAGTACTAACCCAAGTTGCATAAACAATTTGCTATAGTTTTCTAAATTTGATTTAGGACTTTTTTTAATTTCCATCGGTACAAAAGATTTATTTGTTTGCTAATTTAATAAATATTATCATTAATACAAGTATTTTTTTACTACTCTAATAAATACTACTTTATCTTTCTAAATAAAATAGCTGCAAAAAGTACTCCAGCAGAATTTGCAACAATATCATAAAAGTCTGCCTGTCTATAGGTAGTTAGCACGCCTTGTAATATCTCAATAATTATGCCGTAACTTATTAAGATAAAAATGAGTATATATTTTTTATTCTTTTTTTGAATAATGCCTTTTAGTGCATATAACCAACTTAAAGACAATAAAAAATATGCTATAAGATGTCCGAACTTGTCTGAGTTACTAACTTTTATAAGATGAACTCCTTTTAAAGATATTAAGCTTATAGCGGTAATAAAAATTGTTAAAAAAATAGCAATAGCTAAAGCACTACGCTCCAATAACTTCTTTATAGGCATTAGCATTCAATAAATTATCGATTTCAGAAGTGTCATTGATCTTTACTTTGATCATCCATCCTTCACCATAAGGATCCGTATTTACTTTTTCAGGATTACTTTCTAGATCGTCATTGAACTCAATTACTTCTCCTGTTAAAGGCATAAATAAATCTGAGACAGTTTTAACAGCTTCAACGGTACCAAAAACTTCATCTCTATCTACAGTCTCATCTAAGGCTTCAACATCAACATAGACAATATCGCCTAACTCACTTTGAGCAAAATCTGTAACGCCAATAGTAGCAATATCACCTTCTATTTTTATCCACTCGTGATCTTTTGTGTATTTTAATTCTGATGGAATATTCATAATTCTTTGAGTTAATTATGTTGCGAATTTAGAGGATATAATTTTAATTTCCAATAGTATATCGAATACTTATTCCTGCATTGATAGATTTTCTAGGAAATGTAGTTGAAATTAAAAAGCGAGATGAGTTTTGATCGTAGAAAAAAGATGCTAATAAGTTTTTATTCAAGGCATAATCTGCTACGAATTTAAACGAAACCAATCTTTGCCCACCTGTTACTTGATTATTGTCAATATCAATCGACCTGATTACAGTAGCATTATCACGAAAGCCAAAATCGGCTTTTAAATTGATATCTCCTTTAAAAGTAGTAGTTGTATTACCTGTCTTCATTTTCAATTTAATATCCTTAAATCGATAACCTAATCCTAAAATATATTCTTTACCTCTTATTTCAGTTACCGTATTATTACTCATATTTAGGTTTAAAGTTTTATCTCTTTTAACTTGAGCACTTACTGAAAATGAATTTTTCATGCGCATGTCTACTTTTAAAAGCGGAGAAAATTCTTCTATTAAATTAACGCCTGTAAATACTTTTTCAGGCTGGTAATTATCATTAAGGTCAGGGTTTGAATAGGGTAGATTTGGTTCAGCTATTGTAGCTGGCTTATACAGTAAATTATTATTAAAACCAATAATTGAATATGTTGAACGATATCTATGTTCTAAGGTAAAACTTCTAAAACGTTTTTTAAACCATTTGAATTTCATTAATCCTTTATAGTTTACCCTCCAATTAGGAATAGGTATATTTCTAAAAGCACCTAATTTAACAGAATTAGCGCTTTTACCGGAATAAGCTGCTAAAAATGCTGGTAGCAACACTTGCTGACTATTTGGACCAAATCCATTAGGATCAATACCTGTAGGTAACTGAGCGGCTAATCGATTTGCAATAATTGTCCTATTGGCTTTAAATTTTTCAAATGTTGCGTCTCCATTACCATCAAAAGCATTTGGCAACATAAAATAACTAATGCTAAAATTACCTATTTCACTAATGGGTAAATCAGGATTAAATTCACCGGTATTAGAATCTACATCTAACTGTTGTGATTGGTTTCTGGTAAAAACTCTATTAGCAGACAATTCAATATTCAAATTTTTAATAGGTTTTAGGTCAGCATTGATATCTAACTTATTAAAATGCGTATTACTATAGTTTTTACTATAAAAAGGGTCGTTTGCAGCAATATCTCTTGTCACCAACCAATTATTTGCTATGGCAACATTTCTTATATCTCTTTGGCTGCCAAAAACAAAACCTAAGGTTGGTGCTAAACCACCAGAATAATTATCACGACCTAAAAAACCAACTTCAGGTTGATAACCCGGTAAAATAGTACCATTATTTTCAGCATAGGCTATTTTAATTTTTTTAACTGAAGTTACTACATCAACCAAACCTTGAAGTATTTTTTGACCTGCTGTCTTATTTTTAGTCTTTATAACCCTTGATCTTGGGGTTTTAGGTTTTACTGTTTTAGATTTATTCTTTTTAGCATCTTCCTTTTCTTTTTTAGTGAGTTTTCTCTTCTTTTTAGCCAAATCAAGAATGCCTGTCTTTTTGTAGAACTTTGTCATATCTAGATCTGCTGATAAAGTATGTGTATTGGCATTTTGTATGGTATTACCTATATCATTAACAAAAGATGCAGATGCCGCTTGCCAATCAAAATCAGCTGTATAACTATAAGTAGTATTTACAAAATCAAACCATGGAATTTTATTAATAGGCACTTTATAAGTAGCATCCAATGTTTGATGATATTGATTAGGTCTGCCTACTCTGAAAAAATCAGTAAATAAAGTAGTATTTTCAGGGTCATCGAACTCATCATAAATATAGTTGTTAGCCGCTCTAAACGTAAATTGTAAAGACTTCGTTAAGTTATAGGCAACATTATAATCCCAATCAAACATAAAACGCCTTTGCGTTAATTCAGGTAAGGGTGGAAAATTAGGGTCATCAATTAAAGGCCTAGACAATTGTTGATTAAAACTTCTGATAATATTAGAATTTACAGAAATTGAAGTTGGTAAAAGATTCACATTAAAATCTTTTATAAATCTAAAGATCATATTCTTGTCTAAAAATTTTGAATTTTTTAAAGGTTCAATAGATTTGGGCTTAAAACTATAATTGTAATTGGCAGAAGCTCTAACATTCTGATCAATGAATTTTTCTACATTATAATCTTTGTGGAAGGTTTCATTATAAGCATAAGATACTGATACATTTTCAATGTCATAAACATGTTGTTTCTTTTCAGTATTAGTTCTCTCCTTTCTTACATTGATAAGATTGATACTTCTACGTTTGGTATAATCTCTTGAGTTTTTACTATTTGGATTCACATCTTTTGCATCTTCAAAAAGTACATCTTGATATAGAGGATCCCATTTAGGGTCTCTAAACTCTTCAGCGATACTATAGTTAAACGGAATTTTAATACCTATTTTTTTAGGAAGTAACTGTCCTAAATTTATATTTGTTACTATATCATATTGTTTAACATCTTCAATACTTCTTTGATTAACACTTTGATCTATAGACCCGAAACCTTGTGAGCTGGCTCTACCGGAAACAGAAATGTCGGCAAAATCGGCAAAATTTGCATCGGCATTAACTACTGCTGCCCAACCACCTTTATTATCAAAGTCAGTAACCCGCAATTCATTAAACCATAATTCACCACTTTTAGGGCTATCACTATCGTTTCTTACTCCTAACATCAACGTCCTTAAATTAGATAGATTAGGATTTCCTTTTACTCTAATCACGGCATCGGGACTCAAAGCTAAACTAGGATAGAGTTCATTAGGAGGAGGCTTCGTCGCATCATTGAACCTCTCTAATTTTAGCTGACCTAGTTGCCTTAATTGGGCATCTAACCTGTTTTTCCAAATACTATCACGAAATGTTTGTCCGCTTTCGGTTATTCTTAAAGGCAATTCTAACTGATAATAATTATCACTTATGTCACTTCCTAATCTTATAATGGCAGTAAGATCATTATCATCAGAGCTTGTTGGTTGTGTAGGAAGATTAGCCGCATGAATAAACATTTTTAAATTATGAAACATACGCATATCAAAACTTGTATTTTTAAATACAATTCTTGTTTGATCTTTTGGTAGGTCGGTCAACCTAACCAATAATGATTGTTCATTTTGTGCTTGGATAGTAGTTTGACCTTGCAAACGTTCTCTCTCTAAACCTGGAGGTAATACATAAGGAATAGGTTCTTTTCTTTCATTTTCTTCAATATTGACAACACCTACTTCGAAATTTCTGTTTTCAGGTTCACTTAATTCTACAGGAACACTTAGCGGATCACTATCATCAATAGTTGTTGTAAACCTTCTCCAATCACCGCGTACTAATTCTAATTCTCCAAAACGCAATACTACCGGTATTTTAAATTGAGTTAAAAATATTCGCATAAAGCGGATAGAATTAAAATCAGAAATACCACCTATGGTTTCGTCTGGAGTGTTGATAGGTATTCTAAATTGGTACCATATAGTTTGCTGAGTAGAACCATTGGCTAAATTTACAGGTACTTCCTTCTTATCAATAATATTATTTTGTCCAACTATTAAATCACTTGGTTTTAATGATACTTTATATTGATAGTAACTCTCAACATCACTCATAGTTTGATCTTTATTGATATCTTCAATATCAGGAAAAGATGTGGCGCCTGTAGGAAAAGACTCCGTTGAATTATTGATGGTTGGTGAATTTCCTTGAGTGTTGTTAAAATTTCGATACCTACTTAATATAGAGGCATCAGCAGCATCTAAGTTACCTCCTCTAAAAAAGTTATAATTATCTGATGATGGATCTGCTTCTAATTTTGAAAGAACATCAGCATTAACATTTCCATTTATTGCACTTAAAAAGGATTGAAATTTACTTTCTTCATCATTTTCTGTTCCATTATTATCAGGCACTCCATCCAATCCCAAATCTTGATTTAGGCGTTCAGCATCTTCTTCTGTAAATGCATAAATTAAAGATTGATTTATAGGTATGGATGAGTATGCTTCAACATCAATATTTATCCCATCAAGTTGCTCTCCATTTGCTGGTAAACCATTTTCATACATACGTCTATCATCATCTAAAATATCTTCAGAAATATTCCCTAAATTAAAATATAAATCACCACCAAAATCAGCAGAATTTACAATTTGAGGTCCACCTTCAGTTTCATTAATAGAATAGTTCTTGTAAGGATCCATCATCCAAAATTGAATATATTCAACATTAGCTTGTTGAAAATCAGTAGTGTTTAACGAACGCATAATTCCTGCCCATTGAGTTTCAGGATTTGTAAATGTACCATCAGCATTAATATCGTCGCTAAAATTATAAGAACCTCTTTCTTGAGGATAATAAGCTAAATCAAAAGTATTTACAATATTAGATTGTATATTGTCTAGCTCTATTTCAGGGAATAATTCTTCAAAACTAACTTGACGTACTTCAGCTCTTGAGAGTTCGGTATCATCGATGTTATTTGGCTTTAGGGAGTTACCATAAAATAATCTATCAATAGTGTACCAGGCTAATTTTGATCGTTCGGCCCCTGATTGTAATTTAGTGTTTAATCCGGCTGGTATATCACCATCTCTAAAATTTAATGGATCGCCTATAGCGATATTTTCATCATCAGGTACACTTGCTAAAAACCATTGTCTAGGTGAGCCAATATCTAAAGGTATTTGAGAGCCTTCAAAATCATCAATATAGGAGGCCACTTCGCCAATAACCCCACCATTCCTGTTTTTAGAAGATCCAGGCAATAAATAAGCAGCTTCAGCTCTTATAGAAAAGTTTGAAACAACATCAGTATCTATATTAGGTAATTTATTTACCCATTTGGTAAATTTTGGCACCTCGGTTTGATAATTTAAATTAAAACCGGCAATTGTGTTATTTACAGATTCTGAACCAAATTGCATTTTACCAAAAGATTTTTCCCTTAGGCTTAAAAGGGTACCACCAATGGCGAAGTCTTCTGAGAAAATGTGTTGAATATCAATTCCCATAAAACGACGTTGCTGTTGACTAAAACCATTATTATTTTCTACTGATACGTTTATCGGCGCGTTTGAAGCTACAAGGTTCGGATTGATAATTTGTACATTACCAATTTGGTAGTCAACCACATAATCAACACCTTCTACGAGTTCTCTACCTCCTGTTGTAACAGTTACAGAGCCTCTAGGTACGTTAAATGCGCCTAACGGAATTCCGCTTCTCGCTTCTGATTTAAAATAACCTCTTAGTACATATTTGTCCTTAGTTTGAAACTCATTTTGAGCCTGTGATTTTGTATTCTCATAAAGTTCATTAAAAACAAAAACATCATCAGTTACATCTAAGATATTATCTAAGGTTGACCCGAACGGTTGTATAGTTGGAAATATAACATAACCATTTTGTGAGTCTATAGTAATATTTTCAATAAAATCGAAAAAACCATCTCCTTCAGAAATGGTATTATTTGATTGGTCTAACCTATCTAATCGTAGTAAGTTTAGTAATGTTTTATCTTTTACACCATTGGTTGCTGCGCTTTGTAAAATGTTTAGTGGTACACCAGTAGCATCGTCCTGGTACATTACTTCTAATCTAAATCCGTCAGGTTGCAATTGATAAGCGCCTATATCATAGATATTTTTCATCATTAGATCCCATAGATGACTATCAGTATTAACAATTTCACTACGTAATAGTTTTACAGCTAAATTGTCAGGTGCAGTCACACCATTACTTGATAATTCACCAACTCTAAACACATTTTCTCCAGCAACATTACTATCAGTATATTCATAGGCAACTGCTAAAATATCACTATCGGCTAAGCGTCTATTTAATGTTATATAACCCAATTGTGGATTCAAAGTAAAGTCAATGCCTAAAACTAATCTTCGTGCATTTTCCAATACTGAATAATGAGTGCCTTGTGCATATGTTGACAAAGTTGAGCTCAAATCGGATATATTTCTAATCCCACTATTAGCGGTTAAAAACCCATCTAAAGTATTTGCTTCGTTTCTCGGGTCTACACCTCCACCAGCGGTAACTAAAGTAGAAGGAGCGTCGATATTGCCTTGGTCTGCTTCACCTAAGTCAGCAAAAGCAACAATATTGCGTACGCCTTCTGTAGTATTATTTCTGTTGGTGGTCCAAATTTCAATTTGGGTAATATATTTAGAACTATTTATTAAAGGAAATTGTTCTAAGGCATTATTAAAATCATCTCTAAAGCTTTGTGCTAAAAAAAAGTGTCTATTATCATCATAATCACTGGCTCTTAAGTCAAATTCATTAATAGTGGCACCACCTTGAGCAGCAACCGAACGGGTTTGAGAGTTTTGTTTTGCAAATACGCCAGTTACTGTAGTTTTACCAAATTGCAATTGTGTTTTTACACCAAATAAATTCTGTGCCCCGGTAATTAGTGAACTTTGTATAGGCATACTTACATTACCTACTTCAACTTTTCTAATAATATCATCTTCAGTTGGTGTGTATTCTAATTTTACCTGATTTTGAAAGTTGAAAGTCGATTGCGTATCAAAATTGATATTTACACGAAGTCTTTTACCAACCTTAGCATTTAAACTTGCATTGATTTCTTGATCAAAATCAAAAGTGGTACTTTGTCTATTACGTTCAGATAATTGAGGGTTTTCAACTTTTTGAAATAAGATACCCATTTTAACCAATACTGAACCTTGTGGATTGACCTCAATTTCACTACCTCCAAAAATGTTTTCAAAGAAACTAGAGTTTACATAGTATTTAGGCAATAAGTTTTTTTGCGCTAATTCGCTATCTTTTTTCTTACCACCTACAGCACTAATTTTTTCTTTAAAATAACTCAACATATCACGTTTTAAGCGATATTCTTCATATTCTTTTTGGGTCATATAAAACGGATGTTTTACATAATAATCGCCAATTTTTTCAACAAACATATATTGTTTAGTATCAGGATCATAAATAACCTCAAATTTTGAAAGTTCATTTAAAAATAAACTTCCCTGTTGATGATTTTTAAATGCATAAGGTAGTTTTGAAATAGAGTCTACTTTTAAGGTATCTGCTTGCTTGGCAACAACATTTGTTGTGTCCTTTTTTTGTTGAGAGGGTGGAGGTGTCTGAGCATTTAAAGATGCCGATATGAAAAATGTAATAAAGAGTAAAAAACTATATGTTATTGATGTTCTAATATTCAATTTTTTACAAGTTTTTAAGTGCTTTCTTAATAATATTTTCAAGAGTAGTGTCTGGGGCTTCTTGAA
>Ga0209633_10003471_pt1 | contig 14540 bp, 13 predicted proteins | sample Cruoilmetagenom1_FD_187290 | JGI IMG/M metagenome (GOLD analysis project Ga0209633, IMG submission 187290) | Oil polluted marine microbial communities from Coal Oil Point, Santa Barbara, California, USA - Sample 1 (SPAdes) (version 2) | ecosystem: Environmental > Aquatic > Marine > Oil seeps ... | reverse complement strand
GTGGAACACTTTTATTAAAGAAAAGAATTATTAATTCTACTCAAAATATTGATATGAAAAATTATTCTTCATCAATATATATTCTCCATATTTTTAATAAGAACGGAGTTGAATTAGGTTCATATAAAATTTTAAAAAGATAATTAGCTTAAGTATAAATTCTGCTTAAACTTTGTTCAATTAACCTTTATTCCTATATTTGTTGTTTCCGTTAATGCAATAATAAACTTAAATCTTATATGTTTATTTTTTAGTTAATACATATAATAAATAGTTTAATGCATGAATTTATAAATGTGAAATACATGATCTCCTTCGATTTAATAGTCGTATTTATTGTAATACTATTTATTTTAATTTCTTTATATAAGGAATTATTAGGGGCTACATTTACATTTGTGATTGCAGTTGTTGTTCTTGGTTTTTTTGGAATACTTACTCCTAAAGAAATTTTAAGTGGATTTGCAAATGAACAAATAGCCGTAATAATATTACTCTTATTATTAGGAGATATTATACGACAAACAAGAGTTGTTGAAATACTTTTCGATAGAATATTTAGGTCAGCAAAAAGTTACAAAGGTTTTTTAAGTAGAATGATGTTAATTATTGCTGCTTTCTCTGCTTTTTTAAATAATACACCTCTTGTTGCTGTGATGATGCCATATGTAAATAATTGGTGTAATAAGAAAGGTATTTCTCCATCAAAATTTCTTTTGCCTCTTTCGTATGCTGCAATATTAGGTGGTTGTGCTACACTAATTGGCACATCAACTAACTTAATAGTTAGTGGTATGGTTATCGATCAAAAAATAATTACGAATCTTGAACCATTAAATATTTTTGATTTTGCATGGGTAGGTGTTCCCATGATAGTAATAGGATTCTTTTATCTATTATTTTTTGGAGAAAAATTATTGCCCGAGAGAACAGATTTAATAACTGAGTTTTCTAAACACTCGCGCGAATATTTGGTAGAAGCACAGATAAGAAAAAATTCCAAATTAATTGGAAAATCTATTGAAGAAGCTGATTTAAGAAATCTTAAAGGTTTGTTTTTAGTTGAAATTATTCGAAAATCATTTGTTATATCAGCAGTATCGCCCGATGTAATCTTGCAGCAAGATGATATCTTAATCTTTGCCGGAGATACCGAAACAATTGCCGATATGGTTGATTCTGACACAGGATTAACTCTTCCTTCGGTAGGGATGATGTCGAAAAAACGAAAAACAGAAGTTGTTGAAATTGTAATCTCGCATAATTCAACAATGATTGGAAAAACAATTAAGGAAATAAGATTTAGAGCAAAGTACGATGCTGCTGTTATTGCAGTACATAGAAATGGAGAAAAAATCAGCGGAAAAATCGGAGGTATCGAACTTCATGCCGGCGACGTAATATTGCTATTTACAGGAGTCGATTTTGTTAGTAGATCGAATCATTCGCAAGATTTCTATTTTATTTCTAAAATAAGAGATTTTAATAAACTAGAAGCATATAAAATAATTACTCTTTTGGGAGGCACGATAATTACTATTGGTTTAGCTGCTTTTAAGATAGTACCTTTATTTCTAAGTCTAATTGTTTTGATACTTGTGTTATTGACATTAAAAATTGCTAACCCGAAAGAATTGCACAAAGCTGTTGATTATAATCTGGGACTTATTATTGCTTTATCTTTAGCCTTAGGTACAGCTATGATAAAAACAGGTGCTGCCGAATTGATTGCAAATATTCTAATTTCAGTATTTCTGCCATTCGGAAAAGTTGGAGTCTTATTTGGAATTTATTTAATTACTAGCATTATGGCTGCATATATTACAAATAAAGCTGCTGTTGCTATTATATTCCCAATTTCGCTTACTATGGCAGCAAATCTTGGATATAATCCTATACCATTTGTTCTGGTTGTTTCTTTTGCTGCTGCTGCTAATTTTATGACACCAATAGGATATCAAACTAATTTAATGGTATATGGTCCCGGAGGTTATTCTTTTAAAGACTTTTTTAGAGTTGGGTTTCCTCTTACCGTTTTATATATGATTGTTACTGTGTTTATATTAAGTTATATGTATTTATTGTAATTATAATGGAGAAAATAAAAATAAAAAAATTATTATCACTTATTACTAAGCTTGCTATAGAAGCAGGAGAGGAGATAATGAGTATTTACAATTCCGACAATTTTGAAATACAATTAAAAAGCGATAATTCTCCATTAACTATTGCCGATAAAAATGCCCATAATATAATATTTAACGAATTAAGTAAGACAGATTATAATATTCTTAGCGAAGAAGGGAAAAGTGTTTCTTTTGATGAAAGAAAAAAATGGGAATACTATTGGTTGGTTGATCCATTAGATGGTACTAAAGAATTTATTAAGCATAATGGAGAATTTACTGTAAATATTGCATTAATACATAAAGGAACTCCAATTATGGGTGTTGTGTATGCTCCATTTCTCGAAGATTTATATATCGGAACCTTAGAATATGGTTCGTATAAAATTGAGAATATTAATCAAACAAGTATTAAAGATATTAGCATAGATACTTTAATGATAAAACAGAATTTGTTGCCTTTTGTTGGTGAACGAAGGAGTTTTACTATTGTTGGCAGTAGATCGCATATGAACAAAGATACAGAGCAATTTATAGAAAATTTAAAGAAAATACATGGCGATATTGAGTTTATTTCTAAAGGTAGCTCGTTAAAATTGTGTATGCTTGCCGAAGGAAAGGCAGATATTTATCCGCGTTTTGCACCTACTATGGAATGGGATACAGGAGCAGGACATGCCATAGCTGCCGGTGCAGGATGTATTGTTACACAAAAAGATGGTGTAACACCCTTAATATATAATAAAGAAAATTTGCTAAATCCTTGGTTTATAGTTAAAAGAAAGGATATGTAAATATTTATTATTTATTCGAATAATAAATAATATTAACTTTTGTATTTAGTATGAAGAAGTATATATACAAGAATTGAAATGTATGGTATATCGAACTCAAGTTATTACTTTAAAAGTAAATAGATAGTAAAAAATACGATTATTCCTACAAGTATCCAACGAATAAAACCAGCTCCTTTTTTTATTGCTAATTTAGAGCCAATTAATCCTCCGGCAATATTTCCAATAGCCGATATTAAGCCCATCTCGAAATTAACATGATCGCTCAAGATAAATACTAATAAGGCAAAAGGACTATATAAAAACACTATCATAACTTTTATTGCATTGGCTTTTACTAAATCATATCCTGCATTTAACACAATTGCCGATAATAGAAAAATACCAACTCCAATATGTATAAACCCGCCATATAAACCAATAGCAAAAAATATTAAAACTTGCAGAAATGTAGTTTTTCTTTCTATTAATTCAAGTTTATCTTTTACCCAATGTTCGGGTTTATAGAAAATAAAAAACAACATAGATATTAATACAAAAGCTAGAATTTTTTCGAAAATATTTTCGTTAATATGTACAGCAATTTGAGCTCCTGCTATTGAGCCGGCAATTACAGGTAATGCAAGTTTTAGACCTTTCTTTAAATCTAATTTATTATGTTTTTTAAAATTTAATGTTGCAGCTAAAGTCTGAAGTACCACTCCAATGCGTATTGTACCATTTGCAATATTGGCAGGTAAACCTAACATCATAAATAATGAATAGCTTATTACTGTTCCGCTTCCTGCAATAGTATTAATAAAACCTACAAAAAATCCTGCTGTTATTAACAGTAGGATAATTTCGGGAGAATAGATATCGGCATTCTCCAATAAGCCAATCGATATACTTGCTATCATATGCAAAATGTAAAATACCTGCCAATTTATTCAGCAGGTATTTTTATGATTATAGATTAATTATTTGCCGGAATATTGTGTATTACATCAACTAATAAATTCCAGAATTTTAGATTTGTTTCAATATCGATTCTTTCTTCAGGAGTATGAGCTCCTTTAATTGTTGGTCCAAATGATATCATATCTAAATCGGGATATTTCTCAAGAAATAAGCCACATTCTAAACCTGCATGTATTGCTTTAACCTCAGGAGTAATATTAAACAGTCTTTTATAAGATGCTTCTGTAATATTCATTATCTCGGAATTAGTATTTGGTTTCCAACCCGGGTATCCGTCAGAATGTATTACTTTTGCTCCGGCAAGAGCAAAAGTGCTTTCTACCATATTTGCAATATCGTATTTAGCAGAGTCAACAGAACTTCTCTGACTGGTTGTGATAAATATTGTATTTCCTTTTTGAAATGTTATCGAAGCAAGATTTGTCGATGTTTCAACAAGATTTTCAATCTCGCGACTCATTTCGTGCACTCCATTCATACATGCGTATAACGAGTTTAGTAATGAATGTTGAGTATCTTCGTCAATGATATATTTAGGTAATTCTGTTTCGTTAATACTAAGTTCTAATTTGGGTTCTGTAATAGATAATTCAGCCTTAATATCTTTCGAATATTTGTTAAAATAAGCTTTTAGCTTGTCGATATCTGAGTTGTTTACAGTAATTGTAGCAAACGATTCGCGCGGAATAGCATTACGTGCTTTGCCGCCATTTAAATTGCTAATTCTAATATCAAATTCTTTCGATGCATTCCATAAAAATCTATTAATAATTTTAATAGAATTTCCACGACCTTTATCAATTTCGTCGCCCGAATGTCCACCATTCAATCCTGTTATGTCAATTTTATATGCTTTATGATTAGTTGGAACTTTTTCTTCTTTGTAAGTAAAAGTAGCTAAAGTGTCGATTCCTCCTGCACATCCTATAAATAGCTCACCTTCGTCTTCAGAGTCAAGGTTAAGTAATATTTTCCCTGTTATAAAATTAGGCTGTAAACCAAATGCTCCTGTAAGACCTGTTTCTTCGTCAACTGTGAATAAGCATTCGATAGGACCGTGTTCTAATTCATTATCGGTTAAAACAGCCATTTGTGCTGCAACTCCAATACCATCATCGGCACCTAAAGTTGTTCCTTGTGCTTTTACCCAATTCCCATCTATTACGGGCTTTATTGCATCTGTATCGAAATTATGATTGGTTCCTTCATTTTTTTCGCATACCATATCAATATGGCTCTGCAATACTATTGTTTTTATGTTTTCTTTTCCTTCGGTGGCAGGTGTTTTTATTAGTACATTGCCAATCTCATCTCTTTCGGCTTCCAGGTTATTCTCCTTGGCAAAATCGAGTAAATATTGAATTATTTTACCTTCGTTTTTCGATTGTCGTGGTACTTGACAAATATCTTCAAAATAACTCCAAACAATCTTGGGCTCTAAATGATTTAATGTTTTCATATTTGTATTTTGTTATATCTATTAATATAGTATATGTTTTTAAAAAGAAATGTAAACTTATAAACTAAAGAAATATAAAACAAAGAAAAGCAAAACTTTTTATGTTAAATATTATTAAAATTATTATTTCGAATATGTAATTATTTTCTGCATATGTGTATTGATTTTTCTTGAAATTATTTTATAAATTTAGAAGAATAGAAATGGGTTATTCATTTAGTGTAAGTGCCCTTCGACAAGCTCAGGGTACAGAAAACCAAGCTTGCGAGTTTGATCTAGTGTTCTTCAACAAGCTCAGGGTACAGAAAACCAAGCTTGCTGAGCTTATCGAAACAAGGAAATATGTTATAAAGCTTATCGAAACAAAAGTGATAAAAACCTTTTTTATTAAACTTTATTTATTATAAATTTACGCTTTAAATTATGATAATTAATAATGTATAAAAATAAAATTATGGCTAAAAGAACTATTGTAAAAATGCCCGGTGATGGTATTGGTGGTGTTGTTTTGGAAGAAGCAATACGTGTATTAGAAGCAGCTGGATTCGAAGCTGATTATGTTGAAGGTGATATTGGGTGGGAATTCTGGAGAAAAGAAGGAAATCCATTACCTCAAAGAACAATCGATTTACTTGCTAAGCATAAAATTGCTTTATTCGGAGCTATTACATCAAAACCAAAAGATGAAGCTTTTGAAGAACTAGCACCTGAATTAAAAGAAAAAAAACTGGTATATTCTAGTCCTATTGTAGGATTACGCCAGCATTTTAATCTTGATATTTGTGTTCGACCTTGTAAATCGTATATCGGAAATCCATTAAATTTTATCAAACGCGGTAATAATGATGAGATTGTAGAACCTAAGGTTGATGCTGTTATTTTCCGTCAAAATACCGAAGGATTATATGGTGGAGTAGAGTGGACTAATCCTAATGAAAAAGTTTATGAAGGATTAATGACTCATTCTAAGTTTGTTAAGAATTTTGGCAAAACACCAAAAGAAGAACTTTCTATATCGACAAGAATATTTACAAAAAAATCGACAGAGAGAATTCTTCGTGCAGCATTCGAATATGCTAAAGAATATGGATATAAATCGGTTACTCTTTGCGAAAAACCTAATGTTATTCGCGAAACATCGGGAATGATGTATAAGATGGCATTAGAAATGCAGAAAAACGATTATCCAAACATCAGTCTTAGAAACACAAATATTGATGCTCAGATGATGTGGATAACAAAAAACCCTGATAATTACGGTGTAATGGTTGCCGGTAATATGTTTGGCGATATTCTTTCCGATGGATTTGCAGGATTAATTGGTGGTTTAGGTTTTGCTTGTTCAGCTCAAATGAGTGCAGATGGTATTGCTGTTTTTGAGCCTACTCATGGTTCTGCACCAAAATATGCCGAATACGATACTTCTATTGTTAATCCTATTGCTATGATAGAGTCGGCTTGTATGATGCTAGATTATATCGACGAGAAAGAGATATCTAAAAAAGTGAGAAAAGCTATTGCCGAAGTTATTGCAGAAGGTAAAGTTAAAACTTACGATATGATGAAGATGTCGGGTAAGCCTGAAGTTCTTGGAAATGGTGCTGCTTCAACTATAGAAATGGCTCAAGCAATTATCGCTAAATTAGCATAATACTAATATTATATAAGAGAATGTCGAATGTCGGCATTCTCTTTTTTTTACAAAAAATTAGGAGATTAATGATATGAATAAAAATGTATTAGAATTATGGCCTGAATTAGATTGGATAAAAGATAAGAACTTACGCGAAAAAACTGCTAAAACATGGGAGTTGGCATTAGAAAGAAGTGCTTTAACAGCAAAAGATCTTCAAACAATTCCATTTACATTATTAGTGCCAACTAAAGTAACTTTTATGGCACATAAGCGTGCTGTAGTTCATATTGCAAAAGATGCAGGAAATACTTGTAACAAATTTTTCGAATCAGATTTACCTGTTGATATGGATGTTGTAATTGCTGGTGCTATATTAGCCGATGTAGGGAAATTGCTAGAATATGAAATGGTAGATGGTAAAGCTGTTCAGGGAAAATATGGTAAATACTTACGTCATCCATTCTCGGGAGTTTCTTTAGCCGAAGAATGTGGAATCCCTGCCGAAGTTGCTCATATTATTGCTACACATGCCGGAGAAGGCGATATGGTAAAACGTACAACTGAAGCTTACATTGTTCATCATGCCGATTTTATGACATTTTTACCTTTTAAAAATGGATTAAAATTTTAATGTCTTAGTATTGTAAGTTAAAACAAAAGTGAGAATAAATTATAAAAAAAAGATGTTTGCTATTTGCAAACATCTTTTTTTTATAAATATGACTTGATCTACCAAATAGAAGCTCTTTTTTCTTCCGATTTGTATAATTTATCACCTTCTTTTACATTAAATGCATTGTAAAATTCAGGCATATTAGATAAAGGATTGTTAACTCTGTTAATACCAATAGAGTGAACATCTTCTTTTGTTCTTTGAATAATTGCTTTATCGCGAATATTCTGAGCCCAAACGCGTGCCCATGATAAAAAGTAACGTTGATCAGGAGTATAACCTTCAACTAATTCAGTATTATTTCCGGTAGCATTTTTAAATGCTGTGTACGATATATTTAATCCACCAAAATCAGCAATGTTCTCACCTATAGTTAATTTTCCATCAGCATGTAATGAATCAATTACAATAATATTATCGAACTGATCGATAAGTACTTGAGCTCTATCATTAAACTTCTTAGAATCTTCTTCTGTCCACCAGTTTTCTAGATTTCCTTCTTTAGTAAATTGTCTTCCTTGGTCGTCGAAACCATGAGTCATTTCATGACCAATTACAGCACCAATAGCACCATAATTAATAGCGTCGTCGCCATCTATATAGAAGAAAGGAGGTTGTAATATCCCTGCAGGGAAACATATTTCGTTTAAAGATGGAGCATAGTATGCGTTTACTGTTTGAGGAGGAAAAAACCACTCTGTTTTATCAACAGGTTTTCCAATTTTTTCTAAATTTTCTAATCTTGAAAAATTTCTACTGTTTAAGATATTTTGAACATATGAATCAGTACTTACTTCAAGATTTGAATAGTCTTTCCATTTATCAGGATAACCGATCTTTACGTTCATAGCAGAAAGTTTCTCTAAAGCTTTATCTTTAGTTACTTCGCTCATCCATTCTAGATTTTGAAAACGTTGAGCAAGAGCATCTTTAAGATTATTAACTAAAGTTACCATTCTTTCTTTTGCTTCGGCAGGGAAATATTTTTCTGTAAATTTCTGTCCAATAGCTTCTCCTAATGCTCCATTAGTAGCAGAAAGAACTCTTCTCCATCGTGGGCGCATTTGTTCTCTTCCGGATAAGAATTTTCCGTAAAATTCAAAATCTTGATTTACAAAATCAGAACTTAAATAGTTGGCAGTACTATTAATTAAATTCCATTTAAAATATGTTTTCCAAGCGTTTACAGGAATATCTTTTTGCATAGCACTAATTTCCTTAAAGAAATTAACTTGAGCAATATTTATATCGCCGGGATTTTCAAGGCCCATATTTTTGAAATATGCTGTCCAATTGAATTCAGGACTTAATTTTTGTAATTCTTGTAACGACATTTTGTTATATGTCTTATGTGGGTCGCGTTGCTCTAATCTAGTCATAGATGCTTTTGCAAGTCTTGTTTCGAGACTCATAATTGTTTGTGCGTCATCTTTTGCTTGATTTTCGTCTATTCCAATAAGATTAAACATTTTTTCAAGATGCAGAACATATGCAACACGAAGTTCTTTCGATCTTGTATCGTCTTCGGTATAGTAATCTCTGTCTGACATACCTAATCCGCCTTGACCTAACTGAGCAATAGTCATTTCGCTATTTTTCGCATCGGCACTACCGTAGAAGCCAAATAATGTGCTTATTCCATAATGATGATCATATGCAATATGGTTTTGAACATCTTCTATTGTTTTAATGGCATCTATTTTCTCGAATTCTGCTTTTAAAGGAGTTATTCCTTGTTCTTCGATTTTTACAGTATCCATACCTGTTGCATAGAAATCTCCAATTTTTTGTCCTACGCTTCCAGCTTGATGAGTTTCTTTTGATAAATCAACAATTAAGTTTTTAACTTTTATATTTGTTTCTTTATCGAGTTGATTAAAAGAACCAAATACACTTTCATCAGCAGGTAATGGATTGTCATTAATCCATCCATTATTTGCATAATGATAGAAATCTTCGGCAGGATTAACTGTTTTGTCAATTTGGTTTACATTTAAGGTAACCTTGTCTTTTGTGTTTGTACACGAGAAAAGCAAGCCAAGTACTGATAATCCCATAAATAGTTTTGAAAGGTTTGTGTTTAAATTCATTATATAAGTTATTTAATTAAAAAAAAAGAACTGTCATATTTAATATCAGACAGTTCTTTTTTTTAATAGTTTAATATATTATTCAAATTGTTTGAATGTATTTTTAATAATTTCCATTGCTTCTCTAAGTTGCTTTTCATTAATAACTAATGGAGGAGCAAATCGGATAATATGTTCATGAGTTGGTTTGGCTATTAAGCCGTTTTCTTTCATTGCAACACAAACATCCCAAGCAGTTTTGCCGTTTTTTGGTTTAATAATTACAGCATTAAGTAAACCTTTACCACGTACAAGTTGAATCATTTCAGAATCGATAGAATTAAATTCGTCGCGGAAAATTTTACCCATTTTCTCAGCATTTTCTGCAAGCTTTTCGTCTTTAATAACATCTAAGGCAGCAATTGCAACTTTACCTGCAATAGGGTTTCCTCCAAAAGTAGAACCATGCTCGCCTGGTTTAATGCAAAGCATAATATCGTCGTTTGCTAAAACTGCAGATACAGGAAATACTCCACCCGAGATAGCTTTGCCTAAAATTAGAATGTCGGGTTTAACATCTTCATGATCGCAAGCTAACATCTTACCTGTACGAGCAATACCCGATTGTACTTCGTCGGCAATAAAAAGCACATTGTATTTTTTACATAATTCCGATGAATTTTTTAAGTATCCGTTTTCTGGAACATAAACACCTGCTTCACCTTGAATAGGCTCAACTATGAATGCTGCTACATTAGGATCTTGTAATTCTTTTTCTAATGTATCAAGGTCGTTATAAGGAATTTTTACGAAACCCGGAGTAAACGGACCAAATCCACTATATGCATCAGGATCAGTTGACATAGAAACTATTGTAATTGTTCTTCCGTGGAAGTTTTCGTTACAGCAAATTATCTTAGCTTTATTTTCTGGAATACCTTTTTTCATATAACCCCATTTACGAGCAAGTTTTAAAGCAGTCTCGTCAGCTTCAGCGCCTGTATTCATTGGTAATACCTTGTCGTAACCAAAGAATTTAGTTATATATTCTTCGTATTCGCCTAATACATTATTGTAAAAAGCTCTTGATGTTAAAGTTAGCTTTTTTGCTTGTTCTGTCATTGCTTCAACAATTTTAGGATGACAGTGTCCTTGGTTTACAGCAGAATATGCCGAAAGAAAATCAAAATATTTTTTTCCTTCAACATCCCAAACATATATTCCTTCGCCTTTTTCTAAGACTACTGGAAGAGGATGGTAGTTGTGTGCTCCAAACTTGTCTTCCAAATTCATGTAATCTTGACTGTTCATTTTTTCCATCTCGTTATAAATTAAATAGTTATGTTGTTTTATTGATTTTTATTATAATTTACAATCATAATAATTTGTTTTGTTTTTTACAACAATTTTTTTACAATATTATTATATTATTTAACATGTATTTAATTGCTTTGAAGAATCAATATTTTTTATACATCTTATGCTGATATATGGATAAAAACAACTAATTTTGTAGAAATTGAATGTGAAATTTGTTGAAATAGTATAGAATTATGATCCAAAGAATACAAACTCTGTTTCTATTAATAGCAACGGTTTTAATGGAAATGATATTTTTTTATCCTTTAGCAGATATGCTAAGTGGCGAAAGTCAGTTATATATATATGGATATAATGGATTACGTATTGCTAACGAACAACAAGAGCTATATCTTAAGCTTGTTCCTATAATTGTTCTATTATCGGTTATAGTTTTTATTTCTTTTGTATCGATTTTTCTTTATAAAAAAAGAATAATTCAAATGCGAATAAATTTCATAAATATTATGTTGATGCTTGGTTATATGGGCTTGAATTATTATTATATTAACAATTTCTCAAAACAATTAGAAGCAGTAGTTAGTTATAAGATTTTTGCAGTGTTTCCTTTAATTGCTATAATATTTACTTATTTAGCAATTCGATCTATAGGGAAAGACGAAGCATTAATAAGAAGTATGGATAGAATACGATAAATTTGTTAAAATATAATTTAAAAAACCTGTTTGGATTTAAAATCCAGACAGGTTTTTTTGTAAGACAAGACAAATTATTTTCTTTTTGATTTATAAAATGTCTAAGTGTTCTAAATCTGTAATTTTTTCACAATAATGACATTTTAATGCTATATTATCTTTCGAAATAGTTGTAAATTTAGTTGTTACTTTTTCTTTATTAGTTATACAATTTGGGTTTCCGCATTTTGCTATTCCAATAATTGTATCGGGTACTTGTACATCTCTTTTTTCGGTAACTTTATAATTATTAATAATGTTAAGTTTTGCTTTTGGAGCAACAAGCGCTATCTTATTAATATCATTATCCTTAAAATATACATTTGAAAGTTTAATAATAGCTTTTTTTCCATATTTTTTACTCTCGAAATTAGATCCAAAAGTTATTTGATTTTCAATTTTATCTAATCGAAGAATATTTATAACTTTAAATAAAATATTTGCAGGAATATGGTCTATTACTGTGCCATTTTTAATAGCACTTACTTGTAATTTTTTATCGTTTATTTCCATGATTAGTTATTTTTAAGTCCTAAAATATAAGTAATAATTGCCTGACGAGTATAAACACCATTTAAAGCTTGAGTAAAGTAGTATGCTTTTTCATTTTCGTCTACATCTATATCAATTTCGTTAACTCTTGGTAATGGATGTAGGACTTTCATATTGTTTTTAGTGTTTCCAAGCATTTCGTTTTTAAGCACATAAGAGTTTTTTGTTTTTTCATATTCCATTGGGTCTGAGAATCTTTCGCGCTGTATTCGAGTCATATAAATAATATCGGCATGCGAAATAATTTCAGAAAAATCTCTATGTTCGTAATATTTCAAGCCTTTTTTGTCGAGAAATAATTTATATTCATCAGGAATTTTAAGCTCTTCGGGAGAAATAAAGTTGAATGTAGTATTAAACATCGACATGGCTTGTAATAATGAATGAACTGTACGTCCATATTTTAAATCACCAACAAAGTAAATATTCAAATTTTCGAGCGTGCCTTGAGTTTTTCTAATAGAATATAAATCGAGTAGTGTTTGTGTAGGATGTTGATTGGAGCCATCGCCTGCATTTACAATTGGTACGCCAGATACTTCGCTTGCCCAACGTGCACTTCCTTCGACAGGATGACGCATAATAATCATGTCGCTATAATTTGCAACTGTCATAATAGTATCTTTTAACGATTCTCCTTTTGATACACTAGAAGAACTAGCATTGGTAAAACCTATGAATTTACCTCCAAGACGACTAATTGCACTTTCGAAACTTAGTCGTGTTCGTGTAGATGGTTCGAAGAATAAAGTTGCAATTACCTTATTGTTCAAAAGATTCTGATTTGGATTCTTTTCGAATTCGGCAGCAAGATCAAGAATTTTAAAAATATCTTCTTTCGAATAATCTGTGATTGATACTAAATGTTTCTTTTTCATTTGACCAAGAGATTTATTTATAAAATTAATATTGTTTCTTTTTATTTTTTTAATTTATTTATTCTAGTTGTATTATCGAGTTTCTAAAAACTTAATTTTTGTTGTATTCAATATTTTAAATTTATTTAAGATATTATCAGTATTGTTAATATTTAATTTTAATGTTACCGAACATGAGAGTTCAAAATTTTGGTCTATCATATTTATCTTATCTTCTTTAATAAGCCGCATAACATCGTTCATATCCGAGTACTCAAATTTAATTTCGTAAATATCGTGTAGTGTTTTTTTTACAATTTTAGTATTTTTTAATGCTTCTGAAGCAGCCGTTTTGTAGGCATTAATTAAGCCTCCAACACCAAGAAGAACACCTCCAAAATATCGTATTACTATTATTAAAGTGTTTGTTAGTTCATACGAACGAATCTGTCCTAAGATTGGTTTGCCTGCAGAACTCGATGGCTCACCATCGTCGTTAGCTCTGTATATTTTTTTTTCGGGTCCTAAAATGTATGCATAACAATGATGTCGTGCATCGTGATATTCAATCCTTATTTTTTCTTGATATTGTTTTATTTCATCTTCTGTTTCTACATGAAAAGCAAAAGCAATAAACTTACTTCCTTTATCTTTAAATTGACCTGTTGATGGATCTTTTATTGTATTATATTCTATTACTCTATCTTCCATGAATTTTAAGTGTTCGATAATATATAAATAGCTACTATAGAAATAAATATTCCAAATAAATTAATTTTTGATAATTTCTCTTTGAAGATAATCATCCCAATTAATACCGATAAAGTAACAATACCAATATTATTTATTCCAAAAACAATGGATCCATCAAAGGTATTTCCAAAATCGTTTTTATAGTTTAATGTCTTAATAAAAAAATATAAGGATCCGTAATTACATATACCTAGAAGCAATCCAAATGATATTACTTCTATTTTTAATAAATCATTAAAAGATGTATTTCTAATAATTTTAGTAATAAAACCCGAAATTGCAGCAATTGCAAAAAGAACAACTGTAAATAGAGCTATATTTTCATCATTAATATAATAAAATTGGGCATATTTTACTAATGAATCAACAAGTCCCATTCCTAAAAAGAGAATTATTGGCAGATAAATGTTTTTTGCATCAAAATTGATTTTTCTTTTTCTATATATTGTCAAAAATACAGCAAATAGAGCTAAAATTATTCCAATAAGTTTTAAATTATTTAAGATATCGAGAGGGTCTATAATAATCGAAAAAGCAATTGGAAAAACTACCGACATTTTGTTCGATACTGTAGTTATTGCCATTCCGACATGTTGCAATGATTTTG
>Ga0209633_10003470_pt1 | contig 14545 bp, 15 predicted proteins | sample Cruoilmetagenom1_FD_187290 | JGI IMG/M metagenome (GOLD analysis project Ga0209633, IMG submission 187290) | Oil polluted marine microbial communities from Coal Oil Point, Santa Barbara, California, USA - Sample 1 (SPAdes) (version 2) | ecosystem: Environmental > Aquatic > Marine > Oil seeps ... | reverse complement strand
GTTACCTGGTAAACCTTGGGCAACATCTATAATTGTGAAATTTGCGTTGATGCCAAAACCTCTATTGTAACCTGTAGTAATACCAACAGAATTTTTTGATTGACTAAAGCTTGTAAAAGTTAATAACAGTAGGAGAGAAAAAGTAAATAGTGTAATTTTATTATTCATAGTTATGTTCTTTGTTTATAGAATATAACGTTTTTCGTAGTAAAATATTTTGTTATTTATCTTTATTCGTACACTATTTTTTAGGTTAACTGAAAACATTATGTAATTTTGCAATTGTAATACTATTTCGATAATTATTGAAAATAACAAAAACTAAAAAGTAAAACATGTTTAATAAATATATTAAGTTAGCGATTGCCATTGGAATTGTTGTTTGGGCAGTTTTTCAATTTATAGAAGGCCATATTGGTAATGGTATAGCTCTACTATTTTTAGCAGGAATTTTTATATTCTTCTATTTTAAAAATGAATTCTTATTGTTGTCTTTTATGCAATTGCGAATGCAAAATTTTGCTGGAGCCAAAAAATGGTTAGATTATATTAAGAACCCGTCAAGTGCATTGATAAAAAAACAAGAGGGTTATTTTAATTTTTTGCATGGTATTTTGGTTTCTCAAACCAATTTAACACAAGCCGAAAAGTATTTTAAAAAAGCATTGAAGTTAGGTTTGTCTATGAGTCATGATGTGGCTATGGCAAAATTGCAATTGGCTGGTGTTGCGATGACCAAAAGAAGGAAAAGAGAAGCTACAAATTTGATAGCTGAAGCAAAAAAATTAGACAAACACGGTGTGCTTACTGATCAAATTAAAATGATGAAACAACAAATGAAGAAGATTTAATCGCAGAGCGATAGCCAAGAATTCTAATCTCTAATATCTTTTGCTGAACAGAAAAGAATATTTTAAATCTAAAAATTCTCCGACCCTTGGTTCTAGGTTTCCTATTTACCTCTCCTTAAGAGAGGGCTGAACTGTTTTTTTTGGCAGTTCTGAATAAGGTAAAATATTTAGGCTCTGAAACCAAAATAAAACCAGTGAAACACCTTTATGACCTGCCTTCGTGATAGTTTGTTTCAATAAATTTTTTATTGATATCCCCTGCTTTTGGATTGATGCAGTTTATTAATTTTTTATTATTTAGATAAGGTTTTACTTTAAGTAAAATTTTCTATTTGTTTTCTAAACTTTACAACTATTTTAACAATTGCTTATTTTAAAAAACGTTTTATTTGCTGAAGTTAAAGTAAAGCCCATGAAACTGAAAATCAGCCTGTTCTTTGTATTTGCAACTTTTAATTTTTCATTTTCACAAGAAAAATACACTATAAGTGGTTACATTCAAGATGCTAAAACAGCAGAACGTTTAATCTCAGCAACCGTTTTTGAAATCAACAAAAGTAAAGGAGCAACTTCAAATAATTATGGCTTTTATAGTTTGACCTTGTCAAAAGGTGAAGTTAATCTCTATGCTTCTTTTGTTGGCTATCAAGAAAAAATTTTAAACTTTAAATTGAAAAAAGATACAATTATTAATTTTCATCTTCAACCATCACTTGCATTAGAAGAAGTGGTTTTAACAGCCAAGAAAAGAGCTAAAATTGAAGAAAGAGCACAAATGAGTCATATTACTGTGCCAGTTAGTGCTATTGAAAAAATTCCAACCATTTTGGGCGAAAATGATGTGTTGAAAACTCTACAATTATTACCTGGTGTTCAAGGTGGTACTGAGGGAATGAACGGAGTGTATGTTAGAGGTGGTAGTCCAGATCAGAATTTAGTAATCCTTGATGGCGTACCAGTTTACAACGTTTCTCATTTATTAGGTTTTCTTTCTGTTTTTAATACAGATGCTATTAAAAATGTTTCATTGACTAAAGGTGGCTTTCCTGCACGATACGGTGGACGATTATCTTCAGTAATTGAAATCAACATGAAAGAAGGGAATAAAAAAGAATTTCATGGTGAAGGAGCTATCGGTATTTTATCTTCAAGGTTGACCTTAGAAGGCCCGATTGTAAAAGATAAAAGCTCTTTTATGATTTCTGGTAGAAGAAATTATTTTGATATTATAGCAAAGCCAATTATTAAAAAAGCAACTAAAGATAGTGGTGATGATATAGATTTGAGTACGTATTTCTATGATTTGAACGCTAAAGTAAATCATAAGTTTAATCAAAAGCACAGCATTTATTTAAGTGCATATTTAGGTACTGATGTTTTTAAAAATGATTTAAAAGAGAATGATGCTGATAGCGATGATTTTTATAGAACCACGGCGGGTATTGACTGGGGTAATGTAATTACTGCATTACGGTGGAATTACAATATAAATAGTAAACTATTTGCTAATACAACCTTAACCTATAGCAAATTTAACTTTGATTTTGAAGTAGGTGAAGAAGATTTAGATGAAGGTGAATACAATAAATTTGAAGCAAAGTATAGGTCTGGTATTTATGACGTTGCTGGTAAAATAGACTTTGATTATATTCCAAATCCCAATCACCATATTCGTTTTGGTATAGGTAATACCTATCATACTTATAATCCTGGGGCTTTAGCCTTAAAAGGCAATTTTGATGAGGAAGATTTTGATTTTTTAGATAAAGAAAAAAAAACAATATTCAAATGAGTATTTTGCTTATTTAGAAGATGAATTGAAGATAGGAAATTTAAAAGCTAATATTGGTTTGCATGCTTCAGGTTTTGCAATTGGTGATAAGAAATATAGTTCTATTCAACCACGTGTTGGACTTCGCTATTTGGTAAATAAAAAGTGGAGTTTAAAGGCTTCTTATGCATCTATGACACAGTACATTAATTTATTAACTAATGAGTCTATTGGTTTACCAACTGATTTATGGGTGCCTTCAACTGAAAGAATAAAACCCCAAACATCATGGCAAGCTACCTTAGGTGTAGCAACAACGTTTAAAAATAATTTAGAATTTAGTGTTGAAGGTTATTATAAAAAAATGGACAATGTAATTTCTTATAAAGAAGGAGCAAGCTTTTTTAATATTGAAGAAAATTGGGAAGATAAAATTACACAAGGTAACGGTACTGCTTATGGTTTAGAGTTTTTATTACAAAAAAATAGAGGGAAAACTACAGGTTGGATTGGTTATACATTGGCGTGGAATAATAGACAGTTTAATGATATTAATTCAGGAAAAGAATTTCCTTTTAAGTTTGATAGAAGACACGATTTTGAAATGGTTGCTATTCATAAATTTTCTGATAAATTGCATTTAAGTGGAACATGGGTGTATAGTACTGGTAATGCCATTTCATTAACAGAAGCAACGTACACTAGTTTTGATCAAAATGGACGTTTAGAACCAATTTCTATTGTTGGTACAAAAAATAGTTATAGAATGCCTTCATATCATCGATTGGATTTAGGGCTTGAGTTTATCAAAAAAACAAGATGGGGAGAACGTGCATGGATAGTAGGTGTGTATAATGCTTATATGCATAGTAATCCTTTTTATGTATATCTAGGCGAAAATTTTGATACAAATAAACAGGAGTATCGGCAAGTTAGTTTAATTCCGCTACTACCTTCAATCTCTTATCGATTTAAATTTTAAATTTATGGTACAACTTAAAAAGATTGCTTGGTTTTTTACAATAGTTCTGCTATTGATTTCTTGTTCAGAAGATTTTTTTGATAAAGCCATTGATATAGATGTTAATGAACATACCAGTAAATTAGCAGGTACTGCTTTATTAGGGGCAAATAATGAATCTGATTTAGTATTGGTTTCTTTTTCTCAAGGCCCTTTTGAGAAAACTATAGAAAATCAGATCTTAAAAGATGCAACGGTTACGTTGACAGGAAATAATTCAACGATTGATTTTCAAAGTAATGCTCAGAATGATTTTTTTGTTGCTAATACTAATGCTAATCTTAATTTCATTCCAAATAATGAATATACCCTGACCATTGCTGCATCAAATTATGAAACAATAACAGCTACTCAAACGTATCCTGAAGAAGTGCCAATTTTAGAAGCGACAATAACAGAAAATACGCTTAAAATTAAAATTAATGACAATCCTAATCAGAAAAATTATTATTTATTAGGTTTAGAGCGAGTAGAAGGTAATGAGACGTCGGGCGTTTATGTAGTGCCATTTGGATCTTTAACAAAAGAATCTGGTTTTTGTTACAATTGTGTTTCTTTTAATGATGATACATTTAATGGAGAACAAGACTTTGAAATTGTTGTGGGTCATGATTCTTATGATTTTATGTCTGAAGCTACTTATAGAGTTATTTTGTATCATATTACAGAAGATTTTTACCGATATGATACTACACTAAGAATTTCAAATTATGCTGAAGATAATCCTTTTGTAGAGCCTGTAATTTTACATCGAAATTTTGAAAATGGTTATGGAGTTTTTGCTTTGGTAAATAAGACTGAATTGATATTTAATAATTGATAATTAAATAAAACAAAAAAACCTCGAATTTAACATTCAAGGTTTTTTTGTAAAAAATTTAAAAAGATTACTTTTTAAATTTTGCATATTTAGTTTTAAACTTATCAATACGACCAGCAGCATCAATCAATTTAACTTTGCCAGTATAGTAAGGATGCGATGTTCTTGAAATCTCTAATTTTATTAAAGGATATTCAACACCATCAACTTCTAAAGTTTCTTTTGCATCTGCAGTAGATTTTGTTAAAAACACATCATTGTTTGACATATCTTTAAATGCTACCATTCTATAATTTTCAGGATGAATTCCTTTTCTCATCTTTAATGATTTTAAATTATTATATTAAATAGCTATTTAATTGTAAAAAAAATCTACGTAGCTATTTTGAGAGTGCAAATTTAATACTATTTTTGAAAATTCAAACAATATCTATATTATTTTATATGAAAAATTTAAAAATAATTTTCAGTTTAGGTTTAATTACTCTTTTTTTAAGCTCTTGTGCTAATGTTTATAGGCTAAAATTAGATTCTCCGAAGCAAATTAAAGGTAGTCAAAAATTTTCTATAACAGTTGAAGAAAAAGAAAAAAAGCCTATAGATTCTATTCGCTATTATCTAGATGGTATTAGATTAAGCTCAAATAAAAATATTGATGTTTCTAAAAGCAGATTAGGTGTACATGCAATTTCTGCAACTATTTTTTATGGTGATACACAAAAGAAATTAACCAATACTATAGTTTTTTTAGCAGATAAGTCTCCTGAAATATTTACCTATACAATTGTAAATGAATATCCTCATGACGAAAAAGCTTTTACTCAAGGATTAGAATATCATAGCGGATTTTTATATGAAAGTACAGGACAAAGAGGAAAATCTACTTTGAGAAAAGTTGAAATTACTACGGGTAATGTTGTACAAAAAATTGATATTGATAAAAAATATTTTGGAGAAGGGATGACCATCTTTAATAATAAAATTTTCTTGTTAACTTGGCAAAATAAAGTGGGATTCATCTACAATCTTGATACTTTTGAAAAAGAGAAAGATTTTTATTATGCTCAAAGTAAACAAGGATGGGGTTTAACTCATACTGCTGAAAAGTTAATAAAATCTGACGGAACAGAACGTCTTTGGTTTTTGAATTCTGAAACAGGTGCAGAAGAATCGTATATTGAAGCCTATACTAATGATCGTCTTATTAAAGAACTGAATGAATTAGAATTTATTAATGAGAAAATTTATGCCAATGTTTGGCAACGTAATAGTATTATCATTATCAATCCGAAATCAGGAGCTGTTGAAGGAATTGCAGATTTAAAAGGATTACAAAAAAAATCTGGTCAAAAAGGAAGCGATAAAGTGTTAAATGGTATTGCTTATGATGCTGAAAATGATCGTCTTTTCGTCACAGGTAAAAATTGGAATAAGCTTTTTGAAATTAAACTTCAAAAAAAGCAATAAAAGATTAGCCAATAGGTTATAGTTATATGCGAATACTTTATTCATTATTTATTGCAATTACTATTATTTTTCTCAGTTCTTGTCGAAAAGATTTTGGAACCATAATAAGTTCAGGGCAGCTTGAATTTTCTGTAGACACAGTATTGTTGAATCGTGTTTTTGACGATATTAGTTCAAGTACACAGAGTTTTAAAGTGTATAATAGAAGTGATGATGCTATTTCAATTCCGAGTATTGCTTTAGGTAGGGGTAATAATTCATTTTATAGATTAAACGTCGACGGAATTTCTGGTAAATCTTTTCAAGACATTGAAATACTAGCAAATGATAGTATTTTCGTTTTTGTAGAAGCTACTGTTGATTTTAGTCAAGTTACTGATACAGATTTTTTTTATAGAGATTCTGTTGTCTTTCACTCAGGAGCTCAAGAGCAAAATGTAAAATTAGAAGCTTTGGTGCTTGATGTAAACTTGATTAGACCAGATAGAACCCAACAGTCTGATGGTAGTTTCATTTATGAAGCCATTATTTTAGGCGAAAATCCTGACGGAGAAGCTATTGGTGTCAGAGGTATATTGTTAGATGGAAATACTACTTTTACAAATGAAAAACCTTATTTAATTTATGGATATGTAGGAGTGCCTGAAAACACAACTTTGACTGTAAATGCAGGAGCTACATTATACTTTCATGAGAACTCAGGTATTATTGTAGAGAAAAATGCAACGTTGAAAGTAGAAGGAGAGTTTGAAAATGAAGTGCTATTTGAGGATGATAGATTAGAACCCGAATTTGAAGACATAGCAGGACAGTGGGGATTGATTTGGCTAAGAGAAGGGAGTAAGAATAATAATGTAAATTACGCTACGGTTAAGAATAATACCATTGGTTTTTTGGTTGATGATATTGGAGGTTCTGATATTACACTAACCATTAAAAATACGCAAATTTACAATACGGCTAACTACGGAATTTTAGGTAGAGATGCCCACATTATTGGTGAAAATTTAGTTGTTGCAACAAGTGCACAAGCAACTTTAGCTTGTACAGAAGGTGGTTTTTATAACTTTAAACATTGCACTTTTGCTAATTATTGGAATGGTGGATTTAGACAATTGCCTTCAGTTTTGGTCAATAATTTTTTTGCTTATAAAGATGAAAATAATGAAGATGTTATTGAATTACATAACCTTAATGAAGCTAGTTTTACCAACTGTATTATTGATGGGAATCAAAACTTAGAGTTTGTATTAGATAAAATTGAAGGCACCGCCTTTAATTTTAATGTTAAGAATTGCATGTTGAAATTTAATACTGAGAATACAGAAATATTAAACAATCCTTTATTTGATTTTGACAATACAAGTTTATATCAAAATGTTATTTTAAACGGTGATGCTCATTTTAAAGACACTAAAGAAAATGAACTCATCATTGGTCAAGACTCAGAAGCAAATGGTAAAGCAGACATAACTACAGCTTCGCAAGTACCCTTTGATATTTTAAATGTTAGCCGTACTTCTTTACCAGATATTGGTGCTTATCAACATATTACTTTTGAGGAAGAAGAGAATTGATTTAGAAATGTATTATTAATCTAAAAATTCTTCGACCCTTGGGTTGGGGTTATCTATTCAACTCTCTTTGAGAGAGATTAGAACGGTTTTTTTTATTATAAAGCATAAAAAAACCATTCACTTTTAGATGAATGGTTTTGATTTTTTGAAAGAATTAACTTGGTATAAGTTGGTTATTCCTTTTTTTCTTTTCCTTTACAACAAGCTTTTCCGTCTTTTTTGCCTTTACATTCGGCTTTGTTTTTCTTGCATTCAGCTTTGTCTTTACCTTTACAACAGGATTTCTCTCCACTTTTAGCTTTTAAATCCATTTTACAAACAGGGCATTCACCTGCTTCTTTATATGTTTTTTCATGCTCACATTCCATTGGGCATTGGTAAACAACATCACTTGATGCAACTGCTGTTTTTACATCTTCAGCAACAGCTTCTGTGCTTTGTGCATTTGAAAATGCAACAAGAAACAAACCTAATACTACGGTAAATATTAATTTTTTCATAAATTTTATTTTTAGAGTTTTAGAAATTTTGTCGAAAATACATATTATTTTATTGTAAAATTAAAAAAAATCTCTTTTTAAGAAACATTTAATATTTTTCTTGCGACTAGTAGAATACTGTTTAGTGCCCACTAGATTTCCGAATATCCTCAGATAAGATTCCTTTGCCATCATGTTTCCATCCTGGAGGTTTGATCAAATAGTTTATTCGGTCACGAATTGAAACTTTTGAGATGAATACATCCTTATATAAAGCGATCCATTCATGAAAAGCTACATAAATCGGATTAAAAGTATTGATGTTAGTAACCAATCCGTAAATAGGCTTTTCTACTTCGGGTTCAAAAGTGCCAAATAATTTATCCCAAATAATAAAAATACCAGCATGGTTTCTGTCTAAATATTGTGGGTTTGTAGCATGATGTACTCTGTGGTGAGATGGTGTGTTAAATATGGCTTCAAACCAATTTGGCATTTTTTTAATCAGTTCAGTATGTATCCAATATTGATAAACCAAACTGATTGACATTTGAGCAAGTATCATTACAGGGTGAAAACCAAGTAATGGTAACCAGATCCAAAATATAAATCCATAAAAACCACCAGTCCATGTTTGACGAAGAGCAGTACTTAGGTTGTAGTGTTGTGAAGAATGATGTACAACATGTGAAGCCCAAAAAAATCGACTTTTATGACTGGTTCTATGAAACCAATAATAACTAAAGTCATCTAAAAATAAGATGATAACCCAAGCCCACCACGCAAAGGGAATGGTAAAAAACCTAAAATTTGAATACATATAGTAAAATATTGTAAAAACGAGTGCTTTTGTAATTAACCCGATAAACACATTCCCTATTAAGCCCATTGTTATTGAGGTAATAGTATCTTTCGTTTCGTAAAAATTTGCTCTCTTTTTTGCATCAATATATACTTCGATTATTAAAGTAATAATGAAAAATGGAATAGCATAATGTATTAAGTTGGGTATTTCTGGAATTTCCATGTTTGATGCTAATGAGAGAATTCAAATGTAAGAAATATTGTTTTAATGATTATAAAGTAAAAAAGGGCATGAATATATCATAGAATGATTTAAAGTCGTATATTTGCAGGCTTAAAAATAATAAATAAAACAATTAATTATGAATCATTACGAAACTGTTTTCATTTTGAATCCCGTTTTATCTGATGTTCAGGTAAAGGAAACAGTAAAGAAGTTTAACGACTACTTGGTTTCTAAAGGTGCCGAAATGATCCACAAAGAAGATTGGGGCTTAAAAAAATTAGCTTATACAATCCAAAAGAAAAAAACCGGATTTTATCACTTGTTTGAATATAAGGTTGCTGGTGAATTTATCAATCCTTTTGAATTAGAATTTAGAAGAGACGATAGTATTATGCGTTATTTAACAGTTAAGTTAGATAAACATGCTGCTGAATGGGCAGAAAAGAGAAAGAAACGTGATAAAGCAACAAAAAACTAAGTTATGTCATCAATAGAACAACAAGCAAAAGGCGGAAATAAATCCGAAATCAGATATCTAACTCCTTTAGATATTGATACAAAACAAAAAGTAAAATACTGTCGTTTTAAGAAAAATGGCATTAAATATATAGATTATAAAGATGCAAATTTTTTAATGTATTTGGTAAATGAGCAAGGTAAAATACTACCAAGACGTTTGACAGGTACTTCTTTGAAATATCAACGCAAGGTGTCACAAGCAATTAAAAGAGCACGTCATTTGGCTTTAATGCCTTATGTAGGTGACATGTTAAAATAATCAAAAATTTAAGAACTGATATGGAACTTATATTAAAACAAGACGTAGCTAATTTAGGATTTACAGATGATGTGGTAACTGTAAAAAATGGTTATGGTCGCAATTTTTTAATTCCACAAGGATATGCAACTTTAGCAACATCTTCTGCAAAGAAAGTGTTAGCAGAAACGTTGAAACAAAGAGCTTACAAAGAAGCTAAAGTTATAAAAGAAGCACAGGCTACAGCCAAAGCTATACAAGAAGTAGGAGTTAAAATTGCAGCCAAAGTAGGTGTAGGTAATAAACTTTTCGGTTCTGTTGGTAATGCTGATGTAGCTGCTGTTATTTCTAAGGCAGGAATTGAAATAGACAAAAAATTTATTACAGTTTTAGGAGGCTTAGTGAAAAGACTAGGTACTTACAATGCTAAAATTCGTTTACATAGAGAGGTAATCATTGATTTACCTTTTGATGTAATTGCAGAAAATAAGAAATAAACACATTGTTGATAAAAATCAGCAGGAAATTATAAAAGCCATTCAATTTGAATGGCTTTTTTTTTATTTTTGTTTTCTAAATTTATAACAAACTAAATTAAATATTATGAAAAAAAATTATTTTTTTGCAGGGCTGTTTTTTTGCCTTGCAATAAGTTCATTTGCTCAGGTAACAACAGCCTCAATGAGAGGGACTGTTTCTGATGAAAGTGGACAAGAAATTCCAAGTGCAAATGTAGTTGCATTACATACACCTTCAGGAACCAGTTACGGAACAGTAACTCAGCTTAATGGTTCATTTAACATTCCAAATATGCGTATTGGAGGACCATATACAATTACCATCAGTTTTGTGGGTATGAAGACACAAACTGAAGAAGGTGTTCATCTTCAAATTGGTCAAAAATTTAAGGCAAATTATGTCTTAAAAGAAGAAGCTTCTGAATTGGAAGAGGTTGTTCTAAAAGCGACAAATAAAAATTCTATAATTAATAGTGGTAGAACAGGATCATCAACAAATATTGGAAGAGAAGAGATTAAAGCTTTACCAACAATCTCTAGATCAATTAACGATTTTACACGTTTGACACCTTCTGCCGATGGTAATTCATTTGGAGGAGCTAATAATAAAATGAATAATTTAACTTTAGACGGTTCTATTTTTAATAATCCTTTTGGATTAGATGGTGGTACACCAGGTAGTCAAACTAATGCTCAACCAATTTCTTTAGATGCCATTGACCAAATACAGGTAGATTTAGCACCTTATGATGTTACATCATCTGGTTTTACGGGAGCTTCTATTAATGCTGTAACTAAATCAGGAACTAATGAATTTCACGGTACAGTTTTTGGATTCTATAGAAATCAAGATATGACTGGAAATAAGATAGAAGGCACAGAAATTTTTAAAGGAGATTTGAAACATTTACAAGCTGGGTTCAGTATCGGGGGACCAATCATTAAAAATAAATTATTCTTTTTTGCAAATGCTGAAATTGAAGATAGAGATGATTTAGTGACTGGTTTTAGAGCGAATAATGGTGGAGAAACTGTTGGGAATGGTATTTCTAGAGTTTTACGTTCTGATTTAGAAACTGTGTCTGATGCTTTAGCCGCACTAGGCTATGAAACTGGTGGCTATGAAAATTTATTACATGCCACAAATAATTATAAATACATTGTTAAGTTAGATTGGAATATTAGTGATGATCACGCATTGACTGCAACTTATAATGTACTTGATGCTCAAAGAGATAAGCCAGCACATCCATCAGCATTCTTTAATAGAGGACCAAACCAAAACACATTGCAATTTGAGAATTCTAGTTATACTATTAATAATAAAATTCAATCATTTTTAGTAGAATTAAAATCTAGATTTGGTAATAAGTTTTCAAATAACTTACAGGTGGGTTATACACATTTTGATGACTTTAGAACACCAAAGTCAGTTGCTGCACCATCAATTACAATTTTAGAGGCAGGGTCACCTTATATTATTGCTGGACATGAGCCTTTCTCGATAAATAATAAATTAGATCAAAAAGTTTTTCAAATCACAAATAACTTTAAAATTTATGCCGGTGATCATACCATAACTCTTGGAGCTTCATTTGAAAAATTCTCATTTGATAACTCTTTTAATTTAGGGACTTATGGGGCTAGAGGTCTATTTTTCCCTTCAGCAGGTTCTGTATCAGAATTTTTAGATTATACAAATGATCCTGATGGATTTGCTGCAGATTTTGCTGCTGCAAAAGCTGCTGAAGCAGCAGGAGAGTTTGCTCTTGCTGAAACAAATGTTGGTCAAACAGCAGCTTACGCACAAGACGAATTTGCCATTAATGATGATATTACCTTAACTTTAGGATTACGTGTTGATATACCTAGTTATTTTGACACTGAAGATAAAGTACAAGAAAATATTGATAGAAGTTGTTGTTACGACCCCACTATTCAGTATTTCACAACAGACGGAACTCCAACAACGTATGATAGTAAAACATTGCCCAAAACTAAAGTGTTATTTTCACCTCGTTTAGGTTTTAATTGGGATGTGACAGGAGAATCAACGCAACAATTAAGAGGTGGTATAGGTGTATTTACTGGAAGATTGCCATTTGTATGGATAGGAAATCAAGTACAAAATGTAAACTCGTTTTTCTATACTATTGCAGATCCTGATTTTGAATTCCCGCAAGTATTGCGTTCTAACTTAGGATATGATCATAAATTTGATAATGGATTAACAGCAACATTAGATGTTGTGTATTCTAAAAACTTAAATGCTATTTATGCGACTAATATTGGGCTGCAAGAGCCAACAGGTAAATTACAAGGGCCAGGAGCAAGAGATATTTATTTACCAGCAGATAAAACAAATCATGCTTGGGCAGTGACCAATACTGACATTGGTAATGTGCTTAACTTTTCAGCTCAATTGAAAAAAAGTTGGGAAAATGGATTAAATATGAGTATTGCATATGATTTCTTAGATAGTAAAGATGCAACGTCACCAACACAAGAAATAACAAATGCAACTTTCGGATTTAACCCAAACATTGGTAATGTAAATCAAGCAAAAATTAGTCCTTCTAGATTTGGTCATAAACATCGTGTTGTTGGTGCTATTACTAAGAAGTTTACTTATGGGAATGACAAATGGTCAACATCAGTAGCGACTTTCTTTGAATATGCACAAACAGGTAGGTTTAGTTATACTTATGGTGGTGATATTAATGGAGATGGTTCTGCACAAAACGATTTACTTTATGTGCCAACTGCTGCTGATATTGCAGCAATGAATTTTACAGGTACACCTGCTGAACAGCAAACACAAAGAACTGCTTTAGAAAATTACATAAGTCAAGATGATTATTTAAATGGAGAAAGAGGAAGTTTTTCTGGTAGAAATGGAAATCTTGCTCCTTGGTTTTCTAACTGGGATTTCCGTTTAGCACAAGATTATAATATTAGCGATACTAAGAAAATTCAATTGACATTAGATATTTTAAATATAGGAAACTTGATTAGTTCTGATTGGGGTATACGTCAGTTGCCAACCAATACACAACCAATTGGTGTTAGTTTTGATGATGGTGTAGATCCAGATCATTTAAGTCCTCTATATACATTTGACACAACACAAACTTCAACATTTACAAATAATTTAAGTTTGTTGTCTAGATGGCAAGCACAAGTGGGCTTAAGATATATTTTCTAATAAAAGAATAATTATACTATTAAAAACCGTTCAGCAATGAACGGTTTTTTTTATTTTTGCAAAAGAAAGCCCCCTTTAAGATAATAATGATTAATAGATGAAATACAAACAATTAACAAAAGAGCAATTTGAAGCATTGCATAAAGAATTCGCACAATTTTTAGCTACGCAACAAATTGACGTTAAAGAATGGAGTGCTTTAAAAAAGGATAAGCCTGAAGTTGCAGATCAAGAATTAAATCTATTTAGCGATGTTGTTTGGGATGACGTGTTGAATAAAACCAGTTATTTAGAGCATTTTTCTGAACAAAATATCAATCTATTCAAATGTGATACTACTGAAATCTCTAGAATTGTGGTTCAAATTGATAAATCAGATTTTAGTTTTTTTAACGATAAAGATTATAAGTGGTTTATAGACAATACTCAAGATAAGGCTATCAGTTTTTATAAAGGCACAAAACAATATGATAAGGATAGAAATGCTGAACTATTTGATCTCATTCAAAAAGGAAGCGTGATTGCTGACGGAAAATTATATGAAGGAATTTATAAATTAATATCTTAGCTTAAAATTAACAAACATGATAAAAAAAATAGGAATTGGCTTGTTGATTATTTTTGTGGCTATTCAGTTTTATAGACCTGTCAAAAATGTTGCTAGTGAAACTTCTGTGAATGATTTTTTACAAGTACATAATGTTAGTACTGATTTAACTAAAATCATTAAGACTTCTTGTTACGACTGTCACTCTAACAACACTAATTATCCGTGGTATGCAGAAGTAGCTCCATTATCTTGGTGGATTGCCCACCACATAGATGAAGCTAAAGAAGAGTTGAATTTTTCTGAATGGAATACTTTTTCTGAAAAGAGAAAAGAGAAGAAATTAAAAGAAATAATAGGAGAAATAGAAGACAGGAAAATGCCTTTAAAAACGTATTTACCTGTGCACCCTGAAGCTGAGTTGTCTGATGAGCAGATTATTGAGATAACAACATGGGTTAACAGTTTAAGAAAATAATCATCAGAGTCTACTAAAAATTTA
>Ga0209633_10003469_pt1 | contig 14554 bp, 22 predicted proteins | sample Cruoilmetagenom1_FD_187290 | JGI IMG/M metagenome (GOLD analysis project Ga0209633, IMG submission 187290) | Oil polluted marine microbial communities from Coal Oil Point, Santa Barbara, California, USA - Sample 1 (SPAdes) (version 2) | ecosystem: Environmental > Aquatic > Marine > Oil seeps ... | reverse complement strand
CCGGATCGGCCGCCAGGATCTAGTCGTGCGCCGGCTTCGTGAAATCGCCGGACATACCCGAAGGAAATTCCGGCCCAAATAAACCCTGGGGAGACTCATGCAACCAGTCATTCGACACATCGTCGGCCAGTTGTCCGCCAGAACGCCGCCATCGCTGATCGACGGCGACCTCTGGCGGCTTAAACACCATTTCTACGGCCCCTACCTCACGACGGGCTGCCTGTCCGGTCCCGCGCTCTTCATTGGCGGGCGCTCCGGTCTACCGGCTCTGCTAGTGGCGACCGGCGACCCTGGGCAACCGGTGTTCGTCGTCGAGCGCGACAGCGCCCTGCGGCAGGCCATCGCCTACTCGGCGCGCCAGGCCGGCCTGGACAATGTCCGGCTTCATGTCGCGGTGCAAGACTGTATCGACACCGTGCGGGAATCCGGCAGTACGCTAGGCTTGCTGTGTGTCGAATGGGATGAATTTTCAGCGGATCGGCTGGCCGAACTGGCTGGTTTATTTCGCATCGAATATCTGATCGGCGAATTCGAAGAGACGCAAGCCAACCCGCTCTGGGTGCATCGTTTGAGCCGGGAGTCCGCCCGGCGCTTTCACTGGCGCAACGCCACGACGGCATTGCCCATGCCGGGCCGGTCCTGGAGCGGGCCCGATGTCAGCGTGGTGGTGCCGGCCTACGGCGTCGAAAACCACCTGGATCAGTGCCTGGAGAGCCTGGTGGGGCAGACCCTCGAAAACCTGGAAATCATCGTCGTCGATGATGGCGCCAAGGATCGCTCCGGGCAGATCGCCGACGACTGGGCCAGGCGAGATGCGCGGGTCAAGGTCATCCACCAGCCCAACGCCGGCTGCGCGGCGGCCCGCTCCAACGGCCTCAAGGCCGCCACCGGCATGTTCGTCGGCTTCGTCGATGGCGATGACTGGGTCGATGCGCCCATGCTCCAGGCGCTGGCCGAGTCGGCGGCGCGGTTCAACAGCGACATCGCCCAATGTGGGTACCGGCACTGCTACGACAGTGACGGCACCTGGGCGGATGAGCGCGAACATTTCGCGCTGACTCGAAAAATCGGCGACGGCAACGGTCTCATCGCCCATCCCGGGGATCTCATTGCGTGGCGGCCCACCATCTGGCGACGGCTGTACCGGCGGGATTTCCTGACCGGCCATGGCATCGACTTCCCGCACGCCATCCGCCGCTTCGACGACCTGCCCTTCCACTTCATGACGCTGGCGCTGGCCGAGCGCCTGTCGGTGGTCAATGCCTGCTACTACAACTACCGCCAGCAGCGCCTCGGCCAGGACATCGGCGTCGACGACGAGCGGTTGAACGTCCATTTCCCCATCTTCTGCCTCCTCAAGGACTTTGTGCGTCAGCACCACACGCGGGATCTGGAGGAAAAACTGTTCATGACTCAGCTCGCCTCGCACCAGTGGGCGACCTCCGTCATTCAGCCGGATTGGCTCAAGGACTACCGCAGGGCCGCCAAATACGATCTGTTCGAGGATCCCATCGCCCTGACGGCGGACGAGTTGCTCGGTTTCGCCAGGCGGCACGGCTGGATCAAGGGCCGGTGGGCCAGCGCGATCAAGCGCCAGTTCGGCTCGGGCAAGGAGGCCTGGCTAACCGTGAAGGACTACGCCAGGTAGAAGCGCGCGGCATCACGGGCGTTGCCACCCCCACATCCCGAGTTGATCCCTGATGGAGAAGGGGGTTTATCCCATTCCATTACACCCATCTTTTCTCGCAGCCTGCCAACCACTGGGCTACGGTAACTTCTCAATAACCCGGGGCAAAAATTAGACTTTTCCGTCGAAACATGGCCATAGTAGGCCCTATGGCGAAAGGGTTCCAGCTACCGGAGATATCATCATCAGAGCGCACGCCGCTTGTTGAACGGCTATTGGCGATAATTGAGTCATTGGCGCTGAAGCCTTCAGCATTGGCAAACCCAAAAGGATGGTGGGTAATGGTCGGGAGCCACCGGGAAGGTGCTTTCTGTTATTGTTTGGTAAAGAAAAGAAAACCGTCAGCTCCGCCTTTTAAAATCATCTCATGGTCTCTCTTTTTGATCAAGGTATAGCTGACCTTTTTGCCTGGTCGTCCTGCCACTCCAGTGACGATTTTTCCATCTGTTATTTCAAAGGGGACGCTGACCGTAAAGGTCCCTTTGGTGCGCTTGTCGGACGCGGTTGAAACTAATGTGCCATCGCTGCGGAATTCCCATTCCTGAGAGGAAGGGCGTTTTTTTCCATCAAGCTTCGGCGAAGTATGATTGAGTTTCCAGCTTCCGATCAGTTCGGAAGCATCCGTAAGTACAATTTCGGCTTGAGCAGATGCCAAAAATGCGGTTATGAACAAAAGGAAAATGATGCGGAACGGTAAGTTTGTTATTGATTTCATGTCATCGCCCTCTTAAAAAAGATGATTAATGTTTTCAACTCTTGCACAATGCTGCTCCATCGGTGCAACGTTGATGGTTTTTTTGCCTTTGTACTATGTCATACGTACATGCAACGGGTCATTATGACAACAAAACTATACAGTTAGCAACAGAAATGGTAACTTCTCAAAAAGTCCGGGCAACTGGTGCGGCCTCCCGGCGTGGACCGGTGTGTCGCCGATCTGTGTGCTGAGAAACTTGTGTGGTGCTGTCGGTGGTCTTATCGACAGAGGATGTTTCGGAAGTGTTTGTTGAGTGGGTAGACCCAGATGGCTTTTTTGGGCGAAGGGGATTGATTGTGGACATCGAGCTTGCCACGTCCCTTGGTATCGCCGAGATAGATCCAGTTCGCTGCTTGGTAGCAGGTTCCGTGGAATCGTGGCCGTTCGGCGAAGGTTTCCAGCAGGACGGGACGGATGCCGTAGCGGGGCTCCCAGTCGTCGGCGAGCCGTCGCGTGGCGCCTTTTGGGCAGCTTCTGCTGCTGCATGTAGGCCAGCGCCTCATCGCCCCGCACGTAGTCTTCATGCCCGGCACGCAGCAGCGGCAGAAAGTTGATCCGACTCTTGCTGTTGGTGCTCGCGAAGTAGGCGAATTGTTCATTGCCGATATGCGTGCAGTAACCGTTTTTGCCCTTGTGGCGAGCCCCCGTGTCATCCACGTGGACGTAGCGGGAGTAGCGAAGGCCCACCGACAGCAACGCCTCCTTTTCCGCATGAAATGCCTCCTTGTCCTCGGTGATGATTGCGCTGATCTCATCCGCTGAAATCTCAATTCCCCACTCCCTGAGCTGCTCCAGGATCAACGGCTGGGTGACGTGCGCATGGCGGGTGGGTATTGGTAGATGACGTACGTGCGCAGGGTCGCGCCGAAATGGTGCCTCATCACCGGGAAGCTGACCAATGATCGCCTCTCCTGACGGCGTCTCCCACCGCTCCAGTCGGTACCGGGTTTTGTGCAACTTGATCCGGATATCCTGCACTGTGTAGTCCTGATATCCTTTGACCCGGCTTCCCTCGGGAATACCGTCCGGGCGGATCACCACAGTCTTGTGGATCTTCAGCCGCTTGGTCTTGCTTCCCTTGTCCTGATCCCCGCGTTCGCCTCCCGGATTCTTCTTGTCATCGCCTTCCAGCTTCGAAGGCCGGATCCGAGGTCTCGGCTTCTACCCCTTCAACCGTGCAATTTCGTCCCGTAGCGCCTGTATCTCTTCTGCTTGCTCATGGCAGATCTCCAGCAGGATCAATACCGCCGGCGTCACATCTTCAACCGGAAAATCCGAAAGCTGCGGGTGTTTTTTGAACTCATGCTTCGAATTAAAGCATGATTACGCTCCCGTGTTCAGAACTTTGTTCCTCCCCCCCCTCCCCGCGCTCTGCGTTGCCCGGACTTTTTGAGAAGTTACCAGAAAACGTAGTATGTTCGGCTGCCCTCAAAAGGCTAGCGTTGCTATTCTTGGCAACCGCCCTTCGGCGGGAGGAATGATTCCTCCCGCCATGCGGAAACCCGGCAGCAGCAAGCGCGGTGTGCCGGGTCGCGGGTGGTTGCGGTCGGAGTGGTTGCCGCAGAATTCAGCGAACAACCGCCCGATTGGTCAGGCAAAGGGCTGTGAGTTAGCACCGCCCGTCCAAATTGCTGCGGTCGCTTTTATTCGGGCTTATAGCCTGCGTCCGCGATGATTTTTTTCAATGCTTCGACGTTTGTTTTTGCCGGATCAAAGTCGATTTTGACTTTTCCTTCCTTATGGTCCGCTTTGGCGGTCGTGACACCTTCGGAACCCTCAAGCTTTTCCTTGATTGTCGATGCGCAACCGCCACACTGCATGCCGCTGACATTCAAAGTGATCGTTTCCATAATGATTACCTCCTTAGGAATATCTGAAAAATGAGAACATGGTTGTAATGGACCGATGTTGTGACCATAATTATAATAACAAATGAGAGAGTAGAGCTTTTGTTCAGAAGGTATGTTTGCTAGAATTGAGGTCGATTTTGTTGCATCTCATTAAGCCGCTTGGTTAATCTGCCGGGGAGCTCTCGTTGCAGGCATAGGCGGTGGTCCTAGCCATGAAGCACAGTTGGTGTTCGGCTCCTTTTTGCTGGCGTAGCTCAGTTGGTAGAGCAGCTGATTTGTAATCAGCGGGTCGGGGGTTCGAATCCTCTCGCCAGCTCCATAAAATCAATCACTTACGGGGAAAAGATGACGCGAGAAATGCGTCATTGTCCATTAAAGGTCCATGTTAGTCAATGGATTGAGGTCTTTTGCCTGCTCGAGGTGATCTGGTGCAAGATGCGCGTAACGTATCGTCATGTCGAGGCTTCCATGACCGAGAATTTTCTGCAGCACCAAAATATTTCCGCCGTTCATGATGAAATGGCTCGCGAAGGTGTGGCGTAACACATGGGTGAGTTGTCCGGTTGGAAGGGTGAAAGAAAGGTTTTTTGCTCGTCTCTTGAAGGTTGGGTAAGCGTGCCTGAATAGGCGGCCTGGATGGATTGGTAAGCTGTCGCGGAAGGATTCGGTGATGGGAACAGATCGATGCTTCCCGTTTTTCGTGTTCCTGAATCGAATCGTGGAAGCCTGAAATGATGACCCGGTGACGGTCTCGGCCTCTGTCCACCGGGCGCCGGAAGCAAGGCAAATTCGCGCGATATGATAAGCGTTTAGCGATTTGGCGCTTTTTAATTCATCCAGTAGTTCCGATATTTCTTCCCGGGTCAACCAGTGCAGTTCTCGGTCATCGATTGGTAGTTTCCGCAATTTGCGTAGTTCATTCGGCAGAGTCCATTCCTCGATCCGTTCGAGTTCGGAGAATACCGCGGAAAGGTACGTGTGCTCGTGGTTGATTGTGTTCGCGGTAACGTGATCGAGACGTGATTGTCGGTAGGCGGCAAATATGGCGGCGGTAACGTTGCGGGCTAGTGGGTTGCCCAGGCGATTACAAAGATTGTTTAGCATAAGGCGGCGGTTCCGTCCGTCTTTCAAATGTTTTCCTCGTACTTGATGCCAAGTTTCGATTAGTTCCGATAGTCTCCGGCTGTCTTTCTTCGATGGCTCCCATCCGGGCGTGACGGTCTTGTTCGTCTTGATCCATGCTTCCCACCGTTCTGCTTCTCTTCGCTTTTCAAAAATCTTTCTGTAACGTTTCCCTTCTGTGCCATTCGGCCGCAGGTCGGCTTTGTATCGTCCGTCTGGAAGGCGGCTGATTGTCATCGATTGTAAACAGGAATCTTCACATAGCGCCCTTTTCTGCATTCCATGATGTTTTGATTGAGGGTATGTCCGTGGATCGCCATGCACTCTTTTAATGACCTTCCTGGAATCCATCGTTTGTTGTAGCTGGCGATGTAGCGTTGTGGCTTTGGTCGGGGGATGCTGTTGAGAATTTGTTTTTGTGCGGATATGAATTGTCTTGTGGATTGTTCAACGGACTTGTCCATGAAGGAAAAGAGCGAATCTATAAAGAGTAGGCTTGCGATAGAGCTGATTAGGCCGAGGGTGACGCTTGCGATGATGATTCCGCCGGCGATTTGAAATATTAGTTTCATGGTTCTTGCTCCGATCTTGTTTTTTTCCATCTAATCTTTACTTGGGCGGCTATTGTCCAGCCGTTCTTGTCCTTCCTAATTTTTTTCTTTCTTCTTCGATGTCGGGTGAAATCTGCCCGGCTTCGGGGAGTGTCCTTCCTGTTGCCAACCAGTAGCCGTAGTTGGGCCAGCATTGGGCGATTCGCTCGATGATGAACGCTGGGGTTCTTTGGTTGCGTCGTTCGATGTTCGCAAGTTGACTTGTTTTGATTCTTGCTTTTAATGCTAGTTCATCTCTGGTCAATAAGAGGTGTTCTCGAAGCTTTCTGACACGTTCATTAGTGTGGTATTCGTCACACATTAGCTTAAAATCCTTGCGTAAATAACTATTATGCGTAAATGGCAGTTGTGGTTAAGGCGGAATGAGTATATACTATTCATAAGATTTAACGTTAGTCATTACAAGTCAATGTTAGCACAGGGAGCAAGAAAAATGGGCGAGAGAAAGATCGATGAGAAACAGTTCGTTGTTGATGGTTTGAACATCATCATGGGGTGTGGGTTTGGAAACGATATGGAGCGGTCACAACGGTTTATGACTGTTCAGGGCTATCGGATAGCTTTTCGTGGAACTAGTCACGTGGCCTTTTTGGATGGTTTTGAATTGATTCTTAAACGTGGTTGGTTCCAGGATTGGAGTGATGATGAGGTTGGTTTCAGTATCAAGTCGTTGTGTATGGAGTCTGGTTATCCTCGCTTGAAAATTTGTAAGCGGCTGCAGGATGAGGTGGCCTAAATGCCTGAAAGCATCCCTGACCAGGGCGTAGTCTCCTCGGTCAACCTGGTAACAAAAGAGCGTTTTGCTGTTTCCGTGGGCGTCACAGAGTACGTGGTTGACGGCTGGGTAAAACGCGGATACCTGCCAGTCCATGAAATGGGCCGGTACAGTCTTATCAATTTGGCACGGCTCAATATCGAGCTTTTACGTGACGAATAATAGAGGGCGATAGCATGAATTTAATACAAGCACAGGATGAGTTTATTTGCGGTGTTTTAGCGGCTACTCCATATGCTAAAGGTGATCGAGGAACTTTGTTAAACCGAAAGGTACTTGTGTTGAGGGCACTGCGGGGAAGGTTTTACAAACGTCTTTCGAAAATGGGTTTTAGCGAAAGTGAAGCCCGACCTGCATTGTATGATGCATCAGAAATGGCAGAGTTGGAATATTACAGTGAGTTCGAATAATGAATGAATTAGTAGTACAAGAATTCGAATTTACCGGTGATCCCAGCGACAGAATTTCCTCTGTCATCGAATGGGTCCTGGCTCTCGACATGTTACTTTTAAACGCAACAAAATGACCCGCGCTGAATTCAGCGATTTTCTGGATACGGCGCTCGGACCCTGCCCGGTGCTGTTTGATGATCCGCTCCACTATGATGCGACGATTGCCCAATGGGCAGAGATTGTTCCCTGGATTCGCGGCACCGAGCATCAGGCATTCATAGCCCAATATGGCGCTGTCCTGGCAAACGCGGCAACGTTCCATGAATTCTGTCGGGAAATTTTTAAGCTTTGTTCCCGGTTTCACTATCCATTGCCGGACAGCGTTACTGAATGGGCCCGTCAATGTGCCGAAGATTTTCACGGAATCGAGGACGAAGTCAGCCAATGTGAGGAACAATGGCGTGAGACCGGTACAGACGCGCTGCAGTCACCGATTAAACCAGTTTCGCAGCCCACGCCAAAAGGAGACGGTCAACCACTGCTCGATTTAATGGGCATTCGAGGAGCCGGTCTTTGACTGCGTATCTCCACGGCTGCGAATGCGGCGCTGGGTCACCGCAAGGTGGCCCAGCGCCGACCTTATTACGATTCTCCCTGGTTGTGATATCCCCAAACCGGTCACCTGAGTTGCTGCAGGTGACCGGTTTTTTTATGCCTGACTGGAACGCACCTTTGAAATCGAAACGTTTTCAAAACCTGCCGCGCTGGTATTTCCGAACACAGGCACCAATGGGTCATTGGGACTCCGGCTGCCGGGTTCCCTCGAATCAACCGGAAAAGGGTACGTCAGAGCGTTTCCGGGGCCGTTATGGCGCGACCATCCGGTCTGGTCGGCTGTTGTGGTGGCTAAATGTCGCTTTGTTCAACAATCAAATTAAACAGTCGCGAAGCGCTCTTAATTGCAGGGACAGCAATCCTGCCATGTACGGAGTAGCTTGATATGGCAACCATAACCTGCCGCTGCTGCGGCCTCATAATCGATAAACAGGTTATGGAATCGTCTGACTATCCATCTGACTATGGATGGATCCAGGGCCAGCTTCAGCGTTTCACTTCTGGTTCTTGGCCGGGCGTCCTGCGTCGATATCAAAAACTCTTCCAGACCCGCGGCCGTCGAGCTGCAAACCAAATGCTTCGAGAAATGGAGTCGTTCTCCGAGTCGCGGACCTATCAAGCTCGTCGAATCCCCACGGTTTCGGAAATGAAAGAGATTTTGGAGGAGGGCGCATGAAAAGGATCTTAGGCGAAGTTCGCGAATGCAAACAAAGATTTGTTGATTTTTACGCATATGTTCTTGGGGATCGCTTTGCGCAGGTGGTAATCGTTTTCGCCCTGATTTTGATCGGCGTTGCTTTGGGCCTTTCATTTGCTTTTGACATGATCGCGATGTTGGATGCTGAGCTGGGAACTTATGCGGCGGGGAGATGCGAATGATTCTCGGTAAGAAGTGCCCACGTACTGTAACACGGGCACTTTGTAACACGGGCACTTTGTCTCATGGGTGAGACTCCCATAAGACCTGTATGGTTATTTTTAGGTAGGGCACTTAGTCCGATGGGTCGGACTTTTTTCGGATTTCGGGGTAGGGCACTTTGTCCCATGGGTGGGATTTCTTCGTGGATTGTGTGGTTGTTTTAGCATGTTAATTGACTGGATCACCGCGCGGTTGCCGATCGAGTCAATTCCTTCTAATCAATGGGACATGCTGCGCAAGTTGAACGATAGGGTGATGCGGTATTGCCCTCGTACTGGGGATGTTCGCTGGGAGTCCTGCGCTTGGGATTCGGTACGCTCGGATAGTCATCAGATTGCCATCAAGGTTGGCTCTGACGCATTTTGGATTCAAGGCTCTCCAGGTCGGGTTTGCGGGTCTGGTGATGCGGTTTTTGGTGATGGTGTTTGTTCGGCGCTCGATCTTCAAGGTTGTCTCCTGACAATGATTCGATTTGTCGGCACGCAAACCGGGGTGCTGTTGGCTCCCGATTGTCGGCAATGGATTATTTCCAGAATCGATGTAACCGGCAATCTGCTTCTGGGGGATTTGTCGGAAGTGCGTGACGCGTTGCGAATTCTCCGGGGATGCGAAGGAGGGCGGTACCGGGTTTCTCAGCAAGCGGGTGACACGGTCTATTGGTCGCACCGTTCACGGTTGAGGTCGGGCAAGGCTTATGCAAAAGGGCCGCATATCACTTACATGCTTAGGCAAAGAGGTTACAGCGGTATCGAATACGCGGGGAGTGATCAGGTTTTGGCTGATCGGCTTTTACGGTTGGAGTTGCGGCTCGGGTCGCAGTGGCTTCGGGAAAGATTGGGTAAAACGTCGGTCGATTTGAACGGGGATGAGTCACAGTGGGATCAGAAAATAGTAGACAAAAGTTGGTTGGATTTGACTGCGGATGATTTAAGAAAAGAGTGGAAAGAATATTTTGAGCGAATGATTGGAAGTGGCGAGATGAAACAAGACAGCGATGTAAAAGAGCGGGTGATGGCTGCGGCCGAAACAGAAAATCGTGGAAAAGCAGCTTTTGGTTGTTGGCTTATGATCCAGGCGGAAGGATGGGAAAGGGCTCGTGAGGCATTTACGAGGCCGACCTGGTATCGCCATTTAAAAGTTCTTCGTGCTGCCGGCCTGGGCGATGCCGATATCTCTGCTGGCGTAGTCGTTCCTATTCGCCGGCGTATTATCGAATGTCAGGTCGTGGACACCTGGGAAGAATTACGCCGGGCGGCCTGATGTTGGCGTTCGACGTTGAATATTGTGGTAATGATGGAATTTACCGGACAAGGGAAGATGTGAAGTTGTGTGACTTGGTGGCGGTTGTGGTTGAGTTGGAAGAGCACGGTTGTCATTCGATCACGGTTTTAGGATGGGTTGATAGTTGAAAACGTAACGAAAATCAAAGGTGATAGAAAATGAAAATGATAGTAGAAAGTGAAGAAGTAACGGTAAGAAGTGGCACGAGCAAGGCGGGTTCGCCTTTTGAAATTGCTCAACAGCAAGCGCGGGTTGTCGGGGAAATCTTGGCGGGGCCGATTGAGATTGTGCTCGATTCGAAAGATAAGCCGATTAAGATCGGCGAGTATGAAATCGATTTCGAAAGGTCGGTTAAGTTTGGACGGTTTGGTCGGCTGGAATTGGCGGCTCGACCGTCATTGAAGCCGATCGGTCATCAAGTCATGAACATGAAAAAAACGGCTTGAACAATGGCCACAGAACTTGAGGTAATAATTGTCGGGTTCTATGTCATCTGTTTTTGTTTTGGCTGGATCGGTGGATCACAACGATGACTATTTCAGATATTCAAACTTTAGTAGGAAATGGCCTCGGCTGTTTCTTGATCGGTTACGCGTCAAGCACCATTTTTCTTGTATTTAAAAAGGCGCTTCTCGGGTAAAGAGTAGTGACTTACAACTTTAATTTAATAAAGTAAATATGAGGTTTAAAAAGATGATGAGACTGAGCGGTTTGTTTATTGTTTTGATGGGCATGTTCGGGCTGAGTGGTGCGCCGTTGGCCGCGTTGCCGACCGCTGCAACGGATGCGGTCACAACTGTACAGACTGATGCACTTGCTATGGTTGATGCAGCGTGGCCGTTTGTTGCGGCGATAGTGGTAGCTTTTGTTTTGTTTCGTGTTTTCAGAAGGGCTGTAGATTCGGGTGAGTCTTCTACTAAAGGGTGGTCGGTTCACGATTTCGATAATCGGAAGTTTTAGAATCGGAGTAAAAACTGAATGGCCGGGTTGCACCGGTTGCTTGGTAATCCCGAGAAATCGGGTAAGGGGTGGCGGCCATCGCTGAATTGTAATAACTATAGAGGTAATAATGATGAAGAAACGTTTTTTGAAGGTAACGGCTTTCTTTGTGACGTTGGTTGCGTTGAGTGTCGAAACGGTAATGGCCGCGTTGCCGACTGCGGCGACTGATGCAGTCACGACCGTTCAGACTGACGCCCTGGCGATGGTTGATGCTGTGTGGCCCTATGTCGCGGCGATCACTGTCGCGTTCGTGATCTATCGGATATTCCGTCGGGCTATCAATTCTGGCGGTTAAGTAGGAGCGCGTGATGAGAAGGGCAGTCTGCCGGGTATGCTTGGCGGCTGCCCTTTTTTTTAAGCTTGTTTTGTTTTGTGGTACTTCTCATGCTGCTTTTGGGTATTGGTGGAGAACTAATGCAGGTTTGGGTTTTTCTTGTGTGTCGTATGCTGAACAATGTACTGAGTCAGAAGCTGAAATCGTTATTGGTGAAAAGGGTGTGGGGTGGGGTGGTCCGGGCACGATTTTTGATCATAAAGTGATTTTGTGGGATGATGGTACGGAGGCTAAATATCGTTCGTATGTTATTAATTTGTCAGGTACGGTTAATGATTTTGGGTATATTTGGCGAATCAAAAATGGAAATAGCACAGAGAGTTGCGCGGCAAATGGGGAAATATTGAATGAGGTAACAGGGTTGTGTGAACCGTTACCGTGTTCAGTTGGTGGAACGGTACAGGGTTCGTTCTATTCTGATAATGGCGATTTGAACAATATGGTGTTGTCTATTCAGATTGGGGATTCACCGGTGACTGCAAGCGTTGATGATTGTGAAGTGACGTATATACCGAATTACGATGATTGCTACTATTCCGGTGAGTTTGCAACAAATCCGAACGGTGTGAGCGTTGAGCGGGAAATCTGTAACGTTACTTTTACTAAAACAGGTAATAGTTCAACGGTGGGCGGGACGAGTGACGAGGGATTGACCGGGCCGGCATCGGTCGGGGATGGGTGCGTATCCGATGATCAGGGGAACGTTGCTTGTGGCGGAAATTTGCCTTCAGGATGCGGTCAAATAAACGGTGTGGATGTGTGCTTCAACGATGGTCAGGCATCGTGCTATGACATAGGCGGTACAACGATATGCGCAGGGGGGAATAAAAATTGTGGGATATTCAATGGAGAAAATATGTGTGTTGAACAAACAGCAACCGATAGTTTCATAAAGTTTACGGATGGGTCAAAAACAGTTTCGCTATCGAAAGACAAAGGCAAGACAACAACAACGGTCGCGTCGGTTGACAATGGAGATGGGACAACAACCAAGACAACGACTGTGACGAGCAATATCGTTGGTATACCGGATTCTGTGACGACGGAAGTGATAGACGGATCTGGTAATGTGATCAGTTCGGAAACGACTGGAGCAACGGGACCGGACCAGGGCCAATCGCAAAACGAATTCGATACAACCGGCCTTGCAACAGAGGCCGGTCAGAATTCGATGATAAACAAGCTCGGAGAGATAAAAGACGTTCTCGATCCTGCAACGATCGACACGTTCTCGATCGATACTGCTGGAGATGGTGTGGTGGGAACATTGGACGGTGACGCGCAAGCGTTCGCCGATACACTCGGTGATGGAATGCCGACAAGCGACAAGTGGTTAACCTGGTCGCCTGGGTTTCCTACGCCACAATGTCAGGCGCTCAGTATTGTCGTTCCCTTAGGACCGTTGGGAAGTAAACCGCTGGATTTTGACCCATGTTCTGATCTTCAAGTTATGCGGGATATTCTCGGTTGGTTTTTTTATATCGGAACCGCTTTTGTGCTTGTTCGGTTGACGTTGCGAGGTAACGAATAATGATAATTTTGCTTCCGGCGGTTGCGGCTGCTTCTTCGATTGTCGGTGTAATCGGACGGTTTCTGATTGGATGGTTCGCGGCAAAGGTTGTGATCAAAACGGCCGCTGTGGCTGTTTTCGTCGGTTTGCTGTATGCGTTCATTGCCACCATAAACGGATTATTTCAGTCGATCCAGTATGCAATGCCTCAGGCTGTATCCATGGCGTACGGGTGGGTTATGCCTTCAAACACAGTAGCCTGCGTGTCGGCAATCATGGCGGGGTATACGGCACGTTGGATATTTGATGCAAGCGTGAAAATCTTGTTTACGCGGCTCGGGTGACAAAAAAGTTGTGAGAAGCTCCAGAAGTCGTGTAAGTGATTGATAAATAAAGAGGCGGAAAAAAAGACTTTTCAAAAATGGTGAAAGCAGAAGCAAGAAGGTGGAAAAATGACAGTCTATATAGTGACGGGAACGCTTGGTTCCGGAAAGTCTTTGGTATCGGTGGGCAGAATTCGGGAGTATTTGGAAGCAGGGCGGCGGGTGGCAACAAACCTTGATATTCATCTTGACAAAATGATGTCATTCGACAGCAAGGCAAATCTCGTCAGAGTGCCGGACAAACCACGATTGTTCGATATGGAATGTCTGGGTAAAGGCTGCGTCGAGGCCGACGAAAAAAAGTACGGGCTCCTTGTTCTTGATGAGCTCGGGACTTGGATGAATTCCCGAAATTGGCGCGACAAGGGACGCGGGGATCTTCTGGATTGGTTCCGAAATGCCAGAAAAAAGCACTGGGATATTTTCCTGTTGGTACAACATATCGACGTTGTCGACCCTCAGCTTGCAAAATCCTTGGGAGAGCACCTGGTCGTATGCCAGCGTACAGATAGAGTGAATATCCCTTTTCTTTCCGGGGCTCTGCGTGGTGTCGGAATTCAACAAGTCTTTCCGAAAGTACATCTTGCTTACGTCTATTATGGACGATCCACGAGCGCAACCCGCGTTGGTCTTTGGTCATATCGGGGTCATGACCTTTATGGTTCTTATGACACCGACCAGGAGTTCCGGGAAGAGACAGAAATCGATGACCGGGGGAAAGAAACAGATCAACGGGCGACGTTTTCCCAATTGCCGCCCTATTACATGAATCGTGTAGGTCTGGAGTTGAATTTGAAAAAGCAACTGACAGGTCTTGCAGAATGGAGGCGGCGCACGGTCGCGCAGCGCCCGGGAGGCGGCTCCATTCGGAAAGATCGATTGATTCCATACATGGTGGCGGGGGTGATCACGATTGTGGCTCTGGTCGGTTATGGGATAGTGTCGTCCGAGCATTCGCTGGTCACTCCAATGGCGTCCATTCATGGGGTGAAGGAAGCTCCGCCGGCGGAGGCAAAAGTGGTGTCGGCCGTAAAGGCATCGACGCCAAAGAAAACGCTGGCGCCGATCGCCGAGGTGTACGTTAGACCTGTTGTCAAAAAGGAAGTTAAAAAAGACATACATGTCCCCTCGAGGGAAGTTAAAAATGATGATTATTTCGCAACGGTTAAAGATGGCGCAAGTTTCAGGATTTCCTCTTTCTGGTCTGACGGATCGGACGTGAATTTCATAATTTGGCTGCGGCATGGCGAAGTGAAAGAGCAGTTCACCGCGGCCGATTTGCGGGCCATGGGTTGGGCGGTATTCGTTCGCAAGCG
>Ga0209633_10003468_pt1 | contig 14555 bp, 16 predicted proteins | sample Cruoilmetagenom1_FD_187290 | JGI IMG/M metagenome (GOLD analysis project Ga0209633, IMG submission 187290) | Oil polluted marine microbial communities from Coal Oil Point, Santa Barbara, California, USA - Sample 1 (SPAdes) (version 2) | ecosystem: Environmental > Aquatic > Marine > Oil seeps ... | reverse complement strand
CCTCGTGTTCTTTCTCTCCCCGACGGACCCGCGAATGCTCAAGACCCTGGATGCCATGCTCCAGCCGCCGGAACAAGGCGGGCTGGTGGCGAACAACCTTGTTCACCGATATAATCTCGGCGAGACAACCGACGGCCTATCGGGCGAGGAAGGGACGTTTAACATTTGTACCTTCTGGCTCGTCGAGGCCCTGACGAGGGCAGGCCATTTTGATTCTCGGCGGCTCGATGATGCCCGCCTTATGTTCGAGCGCATGCTTGGATTCACGAACCATGTAGGTTTGTATGCCGAGGAGACGGGGAGCCGGGGCGAAGCCCTCGGCAATTTCCCCCAGGCCTTCACGCACCTTGCCTTGATCAGCGCGGCCTTTAATCTGGACCGGGCACTGGGATCGGGGGCTTAACGGTTAACCACAGAGGACACGGAGTAAAAAGATGCTTACTGCCCAGATCAGAAAATACGTAGCGCCAAGGCCGAAGGCAAAAAGCGTCTCGCGCGAAGCCGCAAAGACGCAAAGAAAATCTTTTGGCCCTGGTTTTAAAATCAAATGATACAGCCTCTCCTTGCGGGCATGACCATGGTGCGAGAAAATGTTTTTCCCTTTTGAGAAGAATTTGATTCGTTCGTTGTTCATCTGTTTACCTCTGAGCAGCATCTCTGTGCTCTCTGTGGTTAATGGCTTTTTGTGACGCACATCAACCAGCAAAGGAGGAATCAGTCATGGCAAAGGCGAAGAAGGCAAAGCAGCTGTTTTTCATGATACCGGACAAGGCAGGACTGCTCGATACGGTCACGGCGGCGCTCGCAGCGGCAAAAGTGAATATCAGCGCAATCTGCGCCTACGGGATGAACCGGCAGGCGACGTTCATGATGACGACGAGCAGCAATGCGAAAGCAAAGAAGGCACTCGCCAAGGACAAGATCAGGGCGAAAGAATATGATGTGATCGTCGTGGAAATGTCGAACAAGCCCGGAGCATTGCAGAAAGTGGCGAGGAGGATCGGCGAAGCGAAGATCAACATAAAGTATATGTACGGAACACCAGGAGCCGGCAAGTCGGCCACGTGTGTGTTCAGCACTTCGAATGATGCAAAGGCCATCAGGTTGATCAATAAGTAACGAAGCAGACCATGAAGATCTTCAAGCGTGAGCCAGTCTCAGTCACTGAGATTGGCTCATGTGCCGACCGGTAAGGGGTGTGGCATAGCGCGCCACATTGTTCTTCAAGGGATATTCCAACGCGAAAGGCAGGCACATGGAAAAGAAGGCATGGCAAAAAAGAGGATTTGTTTCACTGTTGACGTTTACGAGCTTTATCGTGATGACCGTTACCGGACTGATCCTGTACATAACCCCCCAGGGCAGGATTGCCTACTGGGTGGTTTGGCACCTCATCGGGCTGACCAAGACCCAGTGGGGAAACATCCATACCCTCTCGAGCGTCCTGTTCATCGTATCCGGCATCTTCCATGTGGTGTACAATTGGAAGCCCTTCGTTAATTACATACTCGACAAGATCAACGGGGGGCTGAAGCTGAAACGGGAAATGGCCGTTACCTCGGCTATCACGCTCGTCCTCATGGTCAGCGCCATCGCAAGCCTCCCGCCCCTGATCTATATCGTGGACCTGAGCGATACCATCAAGGACGCCTGGATTATCAGCAAGGATTACGAGCCGCCCTACGGGCACGCGGAAGAGACGGCGCTCAAAGTCTTTGTGAAGAAGATGAACATCGACCTCGATGCGGCGCTCGAAGAATTCAGGGCCAACGGCGTGGTGATCGAGAACGCCATGGATTCCCTCGACAAGATCGCAGCGGCCAACGACACGTCGCCCATGGGCCTGTACATGATCATCAAGAAACTGGAGCCAAAGCCGGAAACGGGTATCGTGTATACGCCCGAACTGGTTGAGGAGAAGTTTACCGGCACCGGACTCGGACAAAGAACGCTGGATGTACTTCTGGAGAAGGTCGGGGCTGAGAAACGTATTGCCGAAGCCAGGCTTCGGAAGAATGGTATCATCATAAAAAAAGACGAAAAAATGAGGCAGGCCGCGGAGCGCTACGGTATTAATCCTATCGATATTCTCAAAGTGATATTGGTGGAGGATTACACCATTGAAAAATAGACGCTGCACTCTTGTGCTGGTCATGATGGTTCTTTCGATCTCTCTGCTCATGGATCACGCACATGCCCGGGAAAACAATGCAAAGAAGTCGAGCGGCGCGCCGAATGCCGGGAAGACAAGAGCACCGTATGTCCCGGTCCTTCGCATTCCATTGCGTGTGCACTTGAGCATGAGTAAGCGGCCGGTAAAAGAATGGATGGTGATTTTAGAGGAGATCAATCGCATCTGGTGGTCCCAGGCGGGCATCTGTTTCGAGATCGAGGCCGTTATGCATGATACCATCCTCAAAGACGGCATGGACATCTGGTTTTCACCCCCTGCCGACGAAGGGGTGGTACTCAACGGATATTTCGAGGGAGCCCACGACATATGGGTCCGGGACACCCCGAAGCTTCGGTCGGCACCGAATCCCGCCCGGCATCGCGCAGCGCGAACAGCGGCCCACGAATTCGGACACGGGCTGGGACTGAACCATCGCCAGGATTCGGACGACAACCTGATGCGATCACAGACCCTCGGATGGCGGCTGAATGCGAAGGAAGTCGGGACGGTGCGGAAGCACGCGGCTTCGATCGCTTTACCGGACAGGAAACCATCGCGCTGCAAAGCACCGATCCTTACGCCTTGATTCCGTGACAATGGGTTTACTCCGTCAGAGAGCCGTGATCTCTGACGAGGCGAAGGAGGAGCTTGTCATGGCAAGAACGAATTCACCAAAGTTTACGGCTGGTCGCAACATAGCGATGAAAGTGCCGGCACATGAATTCGAGGCGACGGTGATATTTTATCGTGACATCATCGGCCTGCCCCTCGCAGAGGGGGACGAGCCGGGAATCGTATTTGCCTTCGGCGATAAGCAATTATGGATAGACAGGGCAGACCATCTCAGCCAGGCTGAAATCTGGCTCGAGATCCGGACCGATGACGTCCGGGTGGCGGAAAAATATTGCAGAGAAAATGGGATCGTGCGCCGCGATGAAATCGAAAACTTACCGCCAGGCTTTGAAGGCTTCTGGATATCCAGTCCGGCGAACATCATTCACCTGGTAAGCGGCGAATGAAGGCACAGGAGAGATCGTGAAAAAATGTGTTATCGCCATACTATTCTTACTGTGCACGTTACCTCATACTGCCGTCGCGTCTGAGTTCAGGTTCTCTCCCAATCCCAATAAGGCGCACCTGATCCAGTGGCGGGGCTGGACGAAAAGCGCCCTCGCCGAAGCCAAAACAAAGGACAAGCCCATCCTGCTATCGCTGAGCGCGGTCTGGTGCCACTGGTGTCACGTGATGGACGAAACAACGTACTCAGACGCGGAGGTGATTGCATATATCAATAAGCACTATATTCCCATCAGGGTCGATGCGGACATGCGGCCTGATATCGATAGCCTCTACAATCAGGGCGGCTGGCCGAGCACCGTGATCCTCACGCCCCAGGGAGCAATTGTGGACGGCGGGACGTATCTGCCTCCGGCGGACATGCGGCGACTGCTGGCCGAGGGCCTGGACAGCCACGCAAAAAAAGCTGGGCCTGTTCCGGAGCGGGGCACCGGGCGCAAAAAAAAGGATTCATTAAAAGGAGAGGGACGAACGAATCTGCCGGCTGAGCAAGGGATTGAGCATGTCGTCGTGACGATAAAACGGTACTACGATCGCGAATTCGGGGGATTCGGCATGTGGCAGAAATTTCCCGCCTCTCCAACAATCGATATTCTCCTCTCGGCATACACAAAGACCGGCGATCCTGAGATCAAGACGATTGTCACGACAACCCTCGATAAGATGGCGACAGGGGATATCCATGATCGCCGGGAGGGCGGTTTTTTCCGATATGCTACCCAGCGGGACTGGTCAGCGCCTCATTATGAAAAGATGCTCGATGTGAACGCCGGCATAATCAAGAATTATGCCCATGCCTTCATGGTATTCAAGAAGAAGCACTACCGCGACATAATGAAAAAGACGATACAGTATGTGCAAAGGAATCTCTACGATGCACAGACGGGAGCCTTCTACGGCAGCCAGGACGCCGTTGAAGCGTATTATACGGGTCCACACCGAAGGGGATTCAAGCCGCCCCCCGTCGATCACACGGTATATGTTCATTCCGCGGCACAGATGATCAGCGCCCTGAGCGCAGCCTATAATGCGACAGGCGAGAGCGCCTATCTTGCAATGGCCGAGCAGGGGGCCGATTTTATCATCCAGAAACTCTATCGAGCCGGCAACGGGGTGTTCCATTACTATCGCGGGAAGAAGCCCCGCCTCCAGGGGATGCTGGCTGATAACGCCCTCTTCGGCCTGGCGCTTCTGGATTTACATAATGCAACGGGGAAGAAGACGTATGTGACTATCGCGGTCGGTATCAAGCGGACGATCGTTGATTTATTTTATGATGAGCACAGCAATCGGTTCAGATCATTTCTCGACACGACGCTCGTCACGCCGGCGACTCCCGGAGAGCTTGCCGACGTAAACCAGTTTGCCGCGAACAGCAGCGCCCTTATTTTTTTGAGCAGGCTCTCTTTGCGGGAAAAAGACAAAGGACTGAGAAAGATCATTGACGCCACGCTGAAGTCTTTCGCCGATATCTCTGATACCTTCCCGGCAGCAGCACTCTACGCCCGCGCATTGCAGTGGCATATTGGCGAGCCCGTCGAGGTGACGATCATCGCGACGGACGGAAAAGCAAAGAAATTTCTGGAAGCCTTGAGAGTTGTGTATATTTCAGAAAAGGTCATACGAACTCTGTCGCTGACGGGAGACAGGAAAACCATAGAGGCGCTTCAATATCCCCTTGAAGAAGCGGCGTATATCTGTGCGGGAAAGCGCTGCTCACCACCGATAACCGAGCCAAAGGGCATGAAAAAGGCGCTCAGAAAGGTTATGCAGAGGCCTTTGTAAGGATTTTCAATTAGTTCTCGCTATATCTTCAAGCTATTCCTCAGTATTGAATCCTCCCCCGATACCCTAAAAATACCCCGACCGGGCGATTTACCCGCCACCCTCCCTGGTGTATCATGATACTATCCTGATTCATCCCAGTTAGTGGAAGCAGTGAATCTGTCTCGTCTCGAGCCGTCGTGGAAGATACAGGGGTGCGGGGAGTGTGAATGTTGCTGAACGGTGTGTTCCGGAGGAAGTAGTGAAGAAGCCGCTCATAACTATCTTGTGCAGCGTCTGTAAAGAGTATGGACTTACCGTTGATCAAATCGTCCAGAACTCTTGGGACGAGCACATCAAGCGGGCCCGTGAAGATTTTGTGAAACGGGCCAGGCTAGAGGGTTACGGGCACGACACGGTGTGGCGGCCCTTTGAGAGCTCTGTTCGGGATTGCGGTAATGATAGGCAAAGCACTCCTTAAGGCCCTCTGCACTAAAATCACGTCTTCATACAATGCTGATCTTCGGTCTGTCGCGTGAAACGACGTCACCGATTCGGACGGCGTGGCTCACACCGGCTTCCCGTAATTTCGTGACGAGCTGGTCTGCCTGGCCGCGGGGCACAGACAGCAGAAGGCCGCCCGACGTCTGGGGATCGAAAAGCAGCTCCCGCTCTTCCGGAGACAACACCCCCCGCATCTCCAGGTATCCCTCACTCAGTTTTCTGTTCGGCTTGTTGCTTCCCGTTGTTTGACCCTTCCGGTACATCCTGATGGCGTCGGGGTAGAGGGGAAGGTTGCCGAATATGAGGTTAACCTGAACGCCGCTTCCTTTTGCCATTTCAAGGGTATGTCCGGCAATGCCGAATCCCGTGATGTCGGTGCAGGCATTGATCTTGAACTTGAGGGCGATTTCAAGGGAATCCCGGTTCAGTGCCGCAATGAGGGGAAGGGATTTTTCCAGCTCTCCGTAGGAAAGCTTTCCTGACCGGCAGGCATTGAACAGTACGCCGGTACCCAAAGGCTTGGTCAGAACGAGGCTGTCTCCCACTTTAGCCCCGCAATTCGTCAATATTCTGCCTGGATGTACCACACCGGTGACGGAAAGTCCGTATTTTGGTTCCAGATCGTCTACCGAATGGCCACCGGCCATGGAGGCACCTGCCTCGGTCACCTTGTCACTGCCGCCCCGCAGTATGTCCTGCAGATATCCAATATCGAGCTTCTTTGAGGGAAACATCACCAGATTCAGGGCGGTAAGGGGCCTGCCTCCCATGGCATACACATCGGACAGAGAGTTCGCGGCCGCTATCTGGCCGAACCAGTAGGGGTCGTCAACGGGCGGCGTGATGAAATCAACGGTGCTGATGATCGCAACGTCATCGGAAAGACGGTATACGGCTGCGTCGTCAGCAGTCTCATAACCCACGAGGAGGTTCGGGTCTTGCGGAGGCCGCAACGTGCACATCGCGTCCGACAGGTCCGTCGGACCGAGCTTTGCCGCTCAACCGCAGGTACGGGAAAGCCCGGTTAAGGTCCTTTTTTTGAAGACTGACATGCATCCTCCCGGAGAGTTGGCTGTCTGGGTCCGGCGAAGCACTATTCCGCTGCCATGGTTTTCTGTCAGACATCACTAGGGTGTGCACGCCTCCCGTGCACCCGGCCCGTACCGTAACAGAGGACCGCCGCTAAGTCAAATAGATAATATCAATGAACGGCAGGGAAATGCATTTGCGCTGTTGTATCCGACGGCATGGCCATAGAATGCCGCGGTAGCGGCAAAGAGGTCACCCATCAATCGAGAGCAACGACGAAGCTTCCCGGATACCCGCTATTCTCGAAACGCTCGGCGGCAGTTTCAGCCTTGGTGAGTGATCTATACTTGCCGGCAAACACCCGGTAGAAGATCTCGCCGTTGACACGCGTTCGCCGAATATCGACATAGCGGTGGTACTTTCTCATGGAGAATGACAAACGGCGCGCATTATCATGAACGGCGAATGCGCCAACCTGAACGGTGAAGCTGCCGGAATCATAGCTTACCGGCTTCCGGTAGCGGGCTCCGCCGCTCGTATTTCGCTCACGGTATCCAAGCGCCCTGATCCGAACCGGCGCGGTGCCGGTCCGGTCAATGCCGATTTTCCGTGCAGCTGCGTAGGAAAGGTCGATAATCCGCCCCCTGACGAAGGGCCCGCGGTCATTGACACGAACAACGATCTTGCGTCCGTTTGACTTGTTGGTGACCTCGACAAAGACGTTCATGGGGAGGGTCTTGTGCGCGGCAGTAATGGCGTGCATATTGTAGGTCTCGCCATTGCTCGTCGCCTTGCCGTGAAAGTCCTTGCCGTACCAACTTGCCAAGCCGGACTGGGCGAATCCGTCGGAGCGCAAGAGGGGCGTGTAGCGCCTGCCCATTACCGTATAGGATTTCTGGGTCCCCCTGCGTTTATCTGTGACGAGTTCCCCGCTGTTCCCTGCACGGTAACCGCTGCAGGCGGCAAGGACAATCAGGGAGGAAATCAGGAGAGACCAAAAAAGGTTCATATTCATCCAGTGCATTTCACCACGTCTTGAATTATCAAAAATAGCTCCGTGACGGAGAAGCTATGCATTATTATACACAATTTATCATGAAAAATATATTTCTGAACAGGCGCCGACGAGCATCACCATGTCGGTTTCCCTGGAGGCCGGTCTCGCAGGAATAGTTGTATATACAGGAAAAGATAGCCGGCCAGTGGCTGAGGACCGACCGGAGCGCATGGCCACGTGCGCATACAGAAGAGCATCGAGATGGAATCTGCCAAGCCGATCAAAAAAACTATGAAGGATACTATTTTGATACGGGAGGGAGCGTAATAATGCTATAATATACAAAGTGGTTCGGCATACGGCAATCCCGAGTGATGAATGCTGGTCATGAAACAGGGAAGCATTATTGCATATTCAGACCTGTGCGCAAAAGAGACGGTAACACTGCAGCGGGGCATGAATTTACGGCTCAGAGGGGGGTACAGCCTGATTCTGGTTGACACCGGCATCGGGGCCCCGTACCGCGAGCGCATTGAGGAAGACGGGAAGGTCCTGGTATACGGGGGCCATGATATACCCCAGCGGAAAGGCGGCAAAAACCCGAAAGCGGCGGACCAGCTCGGCTGTAATGCTGATGGGAGTCTGACCAGGAACGGCATGTTCTTCGAGGCCGCAGAGAAGTACGCACGGGGAAAGAGCCTGCCGGAGCCCGTAAGGGTCTTTGATGAAATCACCGGCGGTATCTGGGCCTCCAACGGCTTGTTTACGTTATGCGCTGCCTGGCGCGAGGCGGACCGGCATCGCAGGGTCTTCAAATTCAAGCTCTGCGCTGCTGATTATCATGATGGCGGGGCGAAGGCGCGGAACGTTCTGATCCCGACGGCAGTCAAGAAAAAGGTATGGACGCGGGATGAGGGCAGGTGTGTCAAGTGCGGCGCCGGCACGGACCTGCATTTCAAGTTGATCGCCCCCCGGAACACGCATCCCGGGTCGGCTTTTGTCGTGAAGAATATTCACCTTTTGTGCGGGCAGCATGGCTAGTTGTCCTGCATGGCGGAAGGGTGGCTGGTGCCTTCGATCATTTCTCATTCCGTGGTTGCCGTAGCTGCGGGGACCGTCTGTGCAGACGGGACCATGCCTGTTCGGTTCTGGCTTTTGTCCATCATCTGTGCCGTACTTCCCGATGCCGATGTGCTGGGGTTTCGTTTTGGCATCAACTACGGAGATTTTTTTGGACATCGAGGATTCTTTCATTCACTGTTTTTTGCGGTACTCGTCGGGGTTCTCGCGGCCGGCATGTTCTTTCGATCGCCGACAACCCGCCCCTGGAGATGGTGGCTGGTCGCCCTCTATTTCTCGTTGCTCACGGCCTCCCATGGCATACTGGACGCTTTTACGAGCGGCGGACTCGGCATTGCACTCCTATCGCCCTTCGATGCAACGAGATACTTCTTTCCCTGGACGCCGATACGCGTATCTCCCCTCGGGATTCGCGCATTCATGAGTCCATGGGGAATGCAGGTCATTATGAACGAACTTCTCTGGATATGGCTGCCGGCGGTCAGCGCGGCCGTTCTGGTGAAGGCGTCTCTTGTTCTGGCGAAAATGGGGAGCCCGGAGGAACACTGACGGTCTCTGTTGGACAGACAGATCACGGCGATGATGGGAAAGGGAGATTATCATGGGTCTATTTGCGAAATTCTTCGGCAGCGATGAGAAAAAGATGGTCGAGCGGGAGCAGGCAAATTTTCATATTATTGTCGACCGGCTGAGGAAACTGATACAGCAGGGGGTCATCACGGAACGGGACCTTACCTACGACTCCGTCGAGTACAACAAAAAGCCCATGCCGAAGGTAATCGCAACAATAGACCAGCTCTTCCGCCAGGGCCACATGAAGGGGGTAGAAGATTCTATCGCAGGATTCTGCTATCTCGTTGGCATGGGAATGGGCGTAAAAGATTTTCTGAAAGACGATAAAAAAAGGAACTAGGACAACAGCGCATGGCGTTCAAGGAGTATCTCGAATTCGGGACATCGGCATTATTGCTGGTGATAGCGTTCACGACCGCATATATCGCATACCAGATGTACCGGGCGAATAGTCTGCGGGTAAAACATGATATTTATGAAAAGCGGCTGGCCGTATACCGGGAAGTCATGGGATTGCTGAACGTCATAGCAAGCGGCGCCGACATTACGAGAGAAGCGCTGCTGGACTATCGCGCGAAAACGCATGAAGGAACCTTCCTGTTCGAACAGCGCGTTGCAGACTATCTGAACGAAATCTATGTGCGGGGAATAAAGCTTTGGAATACGAATGCGCGGCTGCGTGGGCAGAAGCTGCCGGTTGGCGAGGAGCGGGACCACGTGGCTGCTGAGAATGCAGCGCAGCTGATATGGCTGGCCGATCAACTACCGATGGCCAAAAAACGGTTCACGAAATATCTCAATATAAAAAATATGGCGTGATGCAGTCCCGACGGCGCTGAACCTCCTGCTATTTCAGATAGGCCGCAAAATAACTCCGTATTTCTGCAAGGGTCTCTTCGGCGGCGAGCGGAATCATGGAGGCGAAGCAGTCCAGGTTAACGAGGGCATTGACGTTTGCATCATTTTTTGCCGCGTCGCGGAGGCGCTGGGCAAAACCCTGATTTACCTTGCCGACTTCGCTGTATATATGCCTCAACCCCTCCAGGTCCCATGTCGCGGCTTTTCCCTCCTGATGAAGGAAATATTGCGCAACAAAGTACATCGATACCATTCGGAAAATCGTTTCCATGAGCGTTGCAAAGGGCAGGTGGAACCGTACCATCGGCTTCAGGGGCTCCATGACGGGGCACCCGCTCGTGGTCATGAAAATACCGAGCAGGGGGCTCAGTCCCTGCTGGATTGTCGTTTCTTTGGAATAGGTGCGCTCCTCCGTCACCACGGCAACACTCACATTGGCATAGGACACAAAATCCTTGAATTCCCGCACAATGCCGGAAAAATTCAGTGCAATCGGGCAATAGGCGACCGTTTGCTCATCGAGGGGGCAGTTTGAGCATTTACTGTGGTTCAGCAGAGCCCAGGGAGGAGGGTCGGACGGATTTTCAGAATGAAGGGCGAGCGACTGGCTGTCGAGGCGAATATCGAATACTTTGCTCACACCGTCTTTAAAGCTGTACCGATACTGGAACGTTATGGAGGCCGGCATCATATCTCCTTGAGTGCTTTATTCACTCGAATCGTACGGTCTCATGCCAGTCAAATCGAAGCGCTTCAGCCCTGTATTCCGTCCTGGTGGGGATGCCGCGATCAATACCCGTTGTTTCCGGTCACCGGTCAACTGATCGTTCGCAGTGTCTTTCTCCGCCGATGACAAAGGCCCTGTCTCTGGACAGACTATTTTGACAGCTCCTTGAGCGTCTCCTCTGCTTCTCCCAGGTGTCTGCCGAACCCGGCCCAGTCCCCGTTCCTGAGCGCCCGTTGTGCCTTCTGGAGGCTCTCCAGAGCTTTTTTGCCGATCCCGCTCTGAGAAAGGTTTTGAATGATTTTTTTGCTACCCTCGCTTAAGGGTACCCCGGGCAGGGTTCCCTTGAAGAGCCGCTGGATTGCCGCCTCCAACGTTTCCTCCATAACAACATTATCACCGAAGGCCACAATGACACGACGCAGTTCCGGAAGGCCCCCGCGGTCCGTAGCCACGAGAAACAGCGGCTGCACGTAGAGCAACGAGTTCTCGATAGGAATGATAAGAAGACTACCCCGTATCACGTCGGAACCCCGTTGTCCCCAGAGGGTGAGCTGCTGTGATATGTAAGCATCCTGGTCAATGCGCGCGTCAATCAATCGCGGTCCATAGACCAGGCGGTCGCGCGGGAAGGTGTATACGATGACCTTGCCGTAATTATCACCATCGCACCGTGCCGCCATCCACGCGGCAAGATTGTCCCGCTCCGCAGGAGTGAAGGGAAGAAGAAGAATAAATTCTTCTTGCTTGCCCTTCGGCAGTTTCATGATGAGGTAGTAGGGGTCCATTTTTCTGTCCTTATAGGACGGTATCTGCCAGAGATCTTCCTTGTTATAAAAAACTTTTGGATCGGTCATGTGAAAGGTTGAGAACATCCGCGCCTGAACACTGAGCAGGCTGCGCGGATAGCGGATGTGCCGTCTGAGGTCTTCGGGCATGGCCGACAGGGGTTTGAAGAGGTCAGGAAAAATTGCGCTATAGGTTCTGGCGATGATATCCTCGGCATCAACGACGTAGAAAGACACTGCCCCGCTGTATGCGTCGACAACCACTTTTATCGGGTTTCTCATGTAGTTGACGCCGCGCTGGACGGGTTTGGAATAGGGGACGCGATCCGTATAGGAATAGGCGTCGATAATCCAGGAGAGCCTGCCGTCGTCAGACACGACAAGATAGGGATCTGAATCGTAAATAAAAAACGGCGCGATGGTATTCACGCGTTCCATTACATTGCGATAGTAGAGAATCATGCTGTCCGAGGTAATGTCGCTCGAAAGGATAAGCTTGAAATTCCCAAAGTGTATGGCGTAGAGAAGCCGCTTGAAAAAGGAGGAGAGCCGCACGCCGCCGCTGCCCGCATACGTGGTATACACGTTTTCACCACTGGTGGGGTAGTCGAACTCCCTCACTTTTGTCTTGACGACGACATAGTTGTTCTGCTTCTCACCGTAATAGATTTCCGGCCGGGTTACCTGAAGACTGGTAGACGAAACCGGCGGAATGTCCTTCAGGATATATTCAGGCAGGCCCTGCTGAGTAATGCCGCTCACCGGACCCATCGCAAGCCCGATACCGTGGGTAAAGACAAGCCGCTCGTTGATCCAGTTTTTGCCGGGCAGGTCAGCGGAAGAGATTTCCCGGGGCGAGAGCATTACCTGTCGGTATGTGCCATCCACCACATAGCGGTCGTTGTCGACGTCAGTGAACCGGTAGTAGGTCCTGATCTGCTGGAGCTGGCTGTACGTTCTGAGCAGAGGCTCTTCATCCCAGAGCCGGATGTTCCTGATCGTTGATACGTTCTTTTTGATGTCACCGAAGGAGAGCGCGTCGCTCACCGGAAACGGCTCGGTCTGGATGTTTTCGAGGCCATAGGCATATCGCGTAAAGCGGATATGGTGCTCTATGTAGGGCTTCTCGAGGACAATCTCGTTCGGCGAGACCTTAAAACTCTGGAGCAGCGACGGATAGAGGACCAGGCCCAAAAAATAGGCCGCTCCGAGGGCGCCGAGGGTGATGAGCGGGACCAAGAACGACCTTCCCTGCACGGTTATGAAGAAAACGACGGACGCCGCGATGGAAAGAAAGGTGAGAACACCATACATAAAAATCCGGGCGTGTACGTCCGTGTACGAGGCGCCGAACAGGACGCCATGCTCGGTCGTAAGCAGGGCATACCGGTCCAGGAAAAAATTCAACGAGAGGGCAAGAAGAAAGAGAGAAATGAGAAAGGCAAGGTGCTTTTTTGCCCGCCCGTCAACGGTCACCAGGCCTTCAATCAGGGAGATGCCTCCCCGGAGGAAATAGTTCAACGCGGTGAGGAAAAAACTGACGAGGAGCAGTACCGTCAGAATCGCAGTGATGCGGTCGAGAAAGGGATAGACAAAAAGATAGAAGGAGACATCCCGGCCGAACAGCGGGTCTGCCAGGCCGGCAGGACTGCTGTTCAGAAAAAGGAGGAGTTCCTCCCAGTACTGCATGCCGGTGAAAAAAGCGATAATCGCTGCGAGGAGGGCAATAAGAAACGACGCGCCCTTGATGAGCCTGTCGGGATCAACGTGGTGGAGGGCGGGAGCGTTGTCCCAGAGAAGCTGCAAGTTGTTTCTCTGGAACTGTTGCCGGTTGGCAAAAAAAACATTCGCAAAGAAAACGAGGAACGTGACAGCGGCCAGGGCGAGGCCGGCCCAGATCTTTGTCAAAAGGGTCTTGGTGAACACCGCATCGTATCCCACCTCTTCGAAAAATCGCCAGTCTGCGTACAGGCCGATCAGTTCCCGGGAACTGAAGAGGACGAGGAAGAGCGCCGCGACAACGCCAAAAAACATGATATTCTGCTTTGATAGGTTGTTCATGGGCCTATTATATCAGATATTTCCTGTCATTTCACCAGCGAAATTGAGGACACAATCGCCACGGCGCATTGCCAGGAGTGCGTCAACACACCACTCGGGGGGTTGAAATCATGGGGCGTATCACGAATTCTCAGTAGTAAATCGCCATCGCTTTTGTTATAATAATACTCGATTTTCCCTGGGAGACCGGGTGGCGCCAGAGAGCAGATAACGCGCTTACAGCGAAGGGTCGGAAGGAGTATGGCATGACGCAGGCAAAAAATGGAGACAACGTACAAGTGCATTATACCGGCACGCTGGAGGACGGCACGGTATTCGACACGTCGAGAAGCCGCAGTCCCCTTCAATTCACCCTTGGTGAAGGCCGGCTCATACCGGGTTTAGAGGAGGCCGTTATCGGCATGAATAGGGGCGACGCAAAAACGGTCACCATTCCGCCGGATAAGGCATACGGCCAGCAGCGCGATGAACTGATCGTGAGCATGGATCGCACGCAGCTTCCGGGGGACGTCCAGCCTGTCGTCGGCCAGCGCCTCGAGATTACCCAGGCGAATGATCAGAACGTTCTCGTTACGGTGACGGATGTCACTGAATCGAGTATCATCCTGGATGCCAATCATCCCCTCGCCGGGAAAGCACTGATCTTTGAGCTTGAGCTGATGGAGATCGGGTAACGCTTCCCCCCACTGAAATAATTTAATGGGACGCGGATAGCCTAGAATCAGAAGCGGCCACTAGTAGCCTAGAACCAGAGGCGGCCACTCGTGACCAGAAGTAGGCGCCCCTAGGCGACGCGGAAAAAGCGGATTTTCGAAAGCAATGCAAAGAATATTCGCTTATATTAAATTCTCAATGGCAGGGATCACGATACACTAACCGGATGAGACCTGCATGCTGCCTGAGAAGGCAGGTCGGCATGAGATCGGA
>Ga0209633_10003466_pt1 | contig 14561 bp, 16 predicted proteins | sample Cruoilmetagenom1_FD_187290 | JGI IMG/M metagenome (GOLD analysis project Ga0209633, IMG submission 187290) | Oil polluted marine microbial communities from Coal Oil Point, Santa Barbara, California, USA - Sample 1 (SPAdes) (version 2) | ecosystem: Environmental > Aquatic > Marine > Oil seeps ... | reverse complement strand
GAATGGCGACCAGCTGATTCCACGCCGCGGAGCGTTGGCGGATCGAAGATAATCCGTAAACACGCCCGCTGCTCGAATCGACCCGAGCCGTCTCAAGTTCCGATCGATCCGCTCGCAGACGCTCTCTCCCCCTCACCGGGTCGCATCGTACCCTTCCTGGATATCCTGCATCTTGGAATAGTCCGAGGCGGCGAAGTTTCGTTTGAACGTCTCATATTGCACGTCGCTCAGATTTGCCTTCTTCAGCCCGACACCGACGGCATAATAGGTTACCGGCTGCGCTTCCCAGTTCGAAATTCCGTGACGAGCTGCAATTTCACCAAGTCCCCGCTGAAACGCGGTATAGTCGCCTTTCGAAGAGCGCACATAAGCCATTGTATAATCCGTCACATCTTCCTGATATTGCTTCGTCTTGTCAGGGGAGGAGCTTTCGCTGCTCGATGTGAAAGGGCTCGAAGCACTTTTCGAAGAGCTGGTGGAACTGTCTGACGAGCTCTTGGAACTGTATGAGAAAGAACACCCTGAAAGCGCCAGCGGCCCGCTGACAAAACAGACCGCAGCCAAGCCGATTAAACGTCTGTTCATTGTTCGCGCCATGAAATACCTTACCTGTTCAAAAAAGAAGACAGAATAATCCAAATCGACATCATTGGGCAACTCGATTAACATCAACGCTCACAATGGACTGGCTGTCACTCTCTCTGTTTTGTGCTCTCAATCTCGCTTCAGCCGACGCGGCAACGAAATATTTTCTTGCCGATTATTCAGCACGTGAACTGGTTGTCGTCCGTTTCGGTACGACAGCCCTGATACTCGCGCCGCTGTTGTATCTCTCGGCCCCCACACACATTCCAACCCCCTTCTGGTATTGGCTGGCAGCCCTGATGCCGCTGGAAATTCTCGCCATGTGGCTCTATATGCGGGCGATCAGCACCAGTCCGCTGGCTCAAACGCTGCCCTATCTGGCATTTACGCCGATATTTGCGACAGGGATCGGCTTTGCAGTACTGAATGAACGTGTCTCATCCGTCGGGTTTGCCGGCATTGCTCTGATCACTGCCGGGGCCTGGCTGCTGAACATCCAACACTTCTCGGCCCGTTCGGGATGGCACATCCTGGCTCCGTTCACCGCGATCCTGCATGAACCCGGCGCACGACTCATGCTCGCAGTCGCCTTCATCTACAGCATCACATCGGTACTGGGCAAAGGGGCGCTGCAATACGTTGCGCCCCCCTTTTTCGCGGCGTTCTATTTTTTCCTGCTGGCCGTTGCTTCGCTGATCCTCTTTTCGGCCAAACAGCCCCGATTGATCACCGTAATTTGGCGCCGGCCTGTACCGCATCTGCTGGTTGGCATCACTATGGCCGCCATGGTCGTGACCCATCTGCTGGCGATTCGGGAGATCGAGGTTGCCTATATGATCGCAGTGAAGCGTACCAGCCTCCTGTTCGGCATTCTTTTTGGCGCATTGCTGTTCAGGGAACCCCATCTTTTGCGGCACCTGTCGGCCGGGCTGCTGATGGTGCTGGGTGTGGTTCTCATCGTCCTGTAGCAGCCGGCTGGGTGCGTCCGATGACATCCCCTCCGCAATCGTTGGATTTACTGTGCTGTGCCCGTAAGGATGGAGAAGTTACGACACTTCCACCTGATAACCGCCGAACTTGCGAATATTGATCACGCCGGTATCGAAAATAAGATATTGCCCCTTGATGCCAAGCAAAGTTCCCGAAACAGTGGGCGTCTTGTCGAAATTGAACGATTTCACCTTGACAGGATACTCCGTCACCGGGTATTGAATGGAAAGCACCTCGGCGTCCGGCAGAAACTCGATCGATTCCTCGCCGAAGCGCACCGCCAGCTCATGGATCGGCTCCTTGCAGGAGGCCAGCAGTTCCTCCCGCTTCTCGATCAGGTCGATCGGCTCAGCCTGGCTTTTCAGCATCTTCTGCCAGCTGGTGCGATCGCTCACATACTGTTTCATCGCCACCTCCAGCAGGCCGGCCTGGAAGCGTGACTGTACTTTGACAATCGGCAGCGCCTGTACCGCGCCCTGATCGATCCATCGCGTGGAAACCTGGCTATGGCGGGTGATGCCTACCTTGACGCCGGACGAGTTGGCCAGATAGATATAGTGCGGCTGCATACAGTGCTGCATCCCCCACTCCGGCTCGCGGCATGTACCCTGATGGAAATGGCACTGTTCCGGCTTGATGATGCAGACGTCACAGCGCGCCAGCGATCTGAAACAGGGAAAACAGTAGCCCTGGTTGAAGCTCTTGGAGGTCTTCCTGCCGCAATGGATGCAATGGATGCCGCCGGTAAAACGCAGGCTCAGCGACTTGCCGATCAGCGGATTGAGCGGAATGCATTCATCGCTCACAGGCAAGCCGTATTGAACGGGCTGGCTCAATTCGGTTCGCATCTTGTGCAAATTGCCAAAGACTTTCATTCTCGATCAGCACCGAGTGGTGCGCACGGCGCACCCTTCGGTTAACGCCGCGATGTATGCAGGCGGTAGGGTTCGCCGTGCGCACCATTTCGCGTAACGTAACGGTGCAACAGCAATTCTCATCATGGCTTGTTGACAGCCTATCGTTAGTTGCGGTTGAGGAGCGAAACCCGATATAACCGCCTTGATACAAACCCAACCAGTGCAGGATTGATTTGCCACATTCAGAATTGCTGATAGCCGTTGGTATTCGCTTCGACCCAGCGGTCGCCGCCCCCGGCGAGCAACTCCTTCTTCCAGAAGGGTGCCCGACTCTTCAGCTCCTCCATCACATAACGGCAGGCATCGAACGCGGCGCCGCGGTGAACCGACCAGACCGCAACCAGTACGATGGGTTCATCGGGCGCGATGGTTCCAACGCGATGAATGACCAGTGCGTCGAGCATATCCCAGCGCCGGCGCGCCTCGGCGACGATCTGTTCGAGATGCTTCTCGGTCATCCCTGGATAATGTTCCAGGTTCATCCGGCAGACGCGATCCCCTTCGTTGAAATTACGCATCGTACCGACAAAGCTGGCGGTGGCGCCAAATGTACCCTTATGGCCGAAAGCTATATCCTGATAGGCTTCTATCTCCTTCCACGGATCGAACGGACCCTGCCGCAGACTGATCATCAATTCGCTCCGCCTGTCACCGGCGGAAAAAACGCCACTTCATCACCGTCGTCGACGGATGTATCGGCCTCGGCATAAGCCATATTCACCGCATACAAGACGCTGCCGGCAGACACCGACTGCCCTTCGGTCACCCGTGACCATACGTCCGCGACCGTTTCGATGCCGTCGACGGACAACTGCTCCTCGGCGCACCCAAACTGTTCGCGCAAGCTGGCGAAATAGCGTACGTGGATTGTCATGATGCGTGCATCGAAAAGAACCGTTTCATTAATATGCGAAGCCCTCTGTTTTTCCGGCGAATGGTGCATATCCTTAGCGGCGAGTATATCACGGACGATCAAACGGCATGCCTGACCCAAAGGGATACTGCCCCAGCCCTTTGGCGAAGAACACTCACCCCTCGAAATCCCGACAACGAAGCGTGTCAGCATCGGGTTGCTGTTAGAATATCCGATGTCTGCGAAGAACGAAAATGGTATCGCGAGGGACTTTAGAACATGTCGGAACTCACCCACTTCAACCCGGAAGGCGAAGTCCATATGGTCGATGTCGGCACCAAGCCCAGCACGCAGCGCGTTGCCGTCAGCGAAGGCACGATCGAAATGGAGCCGGCGACCCTGTCATTGATCCTGGGGGGCGGCCATAAAAAGGGCGACGTGCTGGGCATCGCCCGCATCGCCGGAATCATGGCCAGCAAAAAAACGGCTGATCTGATCCCATTATGCCACCCTCTGCCGATCACCCATGTCGACGTATCGTTCGAACCCGACCGCGAAAGAAGCCGCATACGCTGCGAAGTGACGGTAAAAACCGTAGGGCAAACCGGTGTCGAAATGGAAGCGCTCACCGCAACCCAGGTCGCCCTGCTCACCATTTACGATATGTGCAAGGCTGTCGACCGCGGCATGACCATCCAATCGGTGCGGCTGCTGGAAAAAGCCGGAGGCAAATCGGGGCACTGGCGACGCGGCGGCCGGGGATAGGCAAACCCAAACGTTCCCGGCAACTGTCGGGTCCTGCCTAAACCTTATGATAAATGTCCGCGCCCTCTTCCAAAAACTGCCGGGACTTCTCTTCCATCCCGACTGACAGCGCCTCCTTGGTATCCAACCCTTTTTCCGCTGCATAATCGCGTACATCCTGGCTGATTTTCATCGAGCAGAAGTGCGGCCCGCACATGGAGCAGAAATGGGCGATCTTGGCCGACGCCTTCGGCAGGGTTTCATCGTGAAATTCATGCGCCCGTTCCGGGTCCAGCCCCAGATTGAATTGATCCTCCCAGCGGAATTCGAAGCGGGCCTTGGACATGGCGTTGTCGCGCGCCTGCGCCCCCGGATGGCCTTTGGCGAGATCGGCGGCATGGGCGGCGATCTTGTAGGTAACGATCCCTTCGCGCACATCCTCCTTGTTCGGCAGCCCCAGATGCTCCTTGGGAGTCACATAGCAGAGCATGGCGCAGCCATACCAGCCGATATTGGCGGCACCGATCGCCGAGGTGATGTGATCATAGCCCGGTGCGATGTCGGTGGTTAGCGGACCCAGCGTGTAGAACGGCGCTTCGAAGCAGTCCTCGAGCTGCTTGTCCATGTTCTCCTTGATCATCTGCAAGGGTACATGGCCCGGTCCTTCGATCATGGTCTGCACATCGTGCTTCCAGGCGATTTCGGTCAGCTCGCCCAAGGTCTCGAGTTCGGCGAACTGCGCCCTGTCATTGGCATCGTAGATCGAACCGGGCCGCAATCCGTCGCCCAACGAGAACGAAACGTCATACGCCTTCATGATCTCGCAGATTTCTTCGAAATGGGTATAGATAAAGCTCTCTTGGTGATGGGCGAGACACCATTTGGCCATGATCGAACCGCCGCGCGAGACAATGCCGGTGAGACGGGTGGCGGTCAATGGCACGTATGCCAGCCTCACCCCGGCGTGAATGGTGAAATAATCCACCCCCTGCTCCGCCTGCTCGATCAGCGTATCGCGGAAGATCTCCCAGGTCAGCTCCTCGGCTTTGCCGTTGACCTTCTCCAGCGCCTGATAGATGGGCACCGTACCAATGGGCACCGGCGCATTGCGCAGCAGCCATTCGCGGGTTTCGTGAATGTTGGCGCCGGTCGAAAGATCCATGATGGTGTCGCCGCCCCAGCGGATGCCCCAGAGCATCTTTTCGACCTCGTCCTCGATCGAGGAGGTGACAGCGGAATTGCCCAGGTTGCCGTTGATCTTGACCAGAAAATTGCGGCCGATGATCATCGGCTCCGATTCCGGATGGTTGATGTTGGCCGGAATGATGGCTCGTCCCCGGGCAACCTCCTGACGAACGAATTCAGGGGTGATCTCTTTCGGGATCGCCGCACCGAACGATTCACCCGGGTGCTGATCCCTGCACAGATCCTGCATCGCCTCCCTCTTCTGATTCTCTCGAATCGAAATGAACTCCATCTCCGGCGTGATGATGCCCTGCCTTGCGTAGTGCATCTGGGTCACATTGGCTCCATCTTTCGCCCGACTGGGCTTGCAGATATGGTCGAAGCGCAAATGCGTCAACCTCGGATCCGACAGCCGCGCCCGACCGTACTCGGAGCTCGGCCCATCCAGCAGCACGGTGTCGCCGCGCTCCTCGATCCAGCCGGCCCGAAGCGGCTTCAGCCCTTTGGTCAGATCGATGTCGGCATCAGGGTCGGTGTACGGGCCGGATGTGTCATAAACGTAAACCGGCCCGTTTTTTTCCTTGCCGAAGCTGGCCGCAGTATCGGACAGGGAAATCTTCCGCATCGGCACCCGCAGGTCGTCGCGGCTGCCCTGCACATACACTTTCTCTGAAGCCGGAAAAGGTTTGATCACCGTTTCATCGACATTGACGGTTTTCTTCATGAGTTCTTCCGGAATGGCATTCATATACTTAAACTCCCACGCTGTGGACATAACACTTAAATTATGACACAAGAAGACAGGCTAGGAGGCTGTCCGAGAATAGCGATCGTAGCGAGGCTCAATCAGGCTCGGCCGCAGTAGATCAGTCTGTTGTCGGACAGCCTCCTAGTGTCGGGATCTTGGCTCAACCAGTTAAGCTAAAGCATGATGTCGATTTTTGCAAGCTCGGTTTAAGCCCGATAGCCTTGAACGAATTCGAGCACCGAATGGTGTGCTCGACACGCCCTACGGGTGACACCGCCCCGTAAGCAGGCCGTAGGGTGCGCCGTGCGCACCATTTTGCGTAACACAATGGCGCAACGTTATGTCGATTCAAGGCGAAGCATCGTTTCTTCGCGCGGATCGGGTTCAAGCCGAATCGCCGATGTAATCCATCGCCCGCCCGATGCGTTCCAAGGTTTTCCCGCGCCCCAGCAAGGCCAGCGTCGTATCGATGGCGGGTGACACCGCCCTACCGGAAACAGCGACGCGAAGGGGTTGAGCCACCTTGCCAAGCTTCAACTCCAGCTGTTCGGCAACGGCCAAAACAACCCGATGAATCGGTTCCGACGACCAGTCGTCGAGCTTATCCAGTTCATCGTGCACAACGCGCAGAACGTCGAGACTGGCCGGTTTGAGATTTTTTTTCGCCGCTTTCTCATCGTACTGCGCAAAGTCTTTGTAGAAAAAGACGCTTTCATCGGCCATCTCCACCAGCGTCTTGCAGCGCTCGCGCTGAACTTCGACCAGTGCCACCATATCCGGCCCCTGCGTCGGGTCGATCCCCCGTCGGCCCAGATGCCAGCTCAAATGGTGCGCCACATGCGCCGGATCGCTGTTCATGAGATAGTGATGATTGAGCCAGAGCAGCTTCTCCGGATTGAAGGTCGACGCCGAACGGTTGATGCCGGACAGGTCGAACAGTTCGATCATCTCATCGACCGAAAAGATCTCCTGGTCGCCATGCGACCAGCCCAGGCGGACAAGATAGTTGAGCAGCGCTTCCGGCAGAAAACCGTCGTCACGATACTGCAGCACACTGACAGCGCCATGCCGCTTGGAAAGGCGCCCGCCATCGGGCCCCAGAATCATCGGCAGATGGGCATATTTCGGCGGTTCGGCGCCCAGCGCCTCGAGGATGTTGATCTGGCGCGGCGTGTTGTTGATATGATCGTCGCCCCGAATGACATGATTCACCCCCATGTCCAGATCGTCGACGACGACCGTCAGGTTGTAGGTCGGTGAGCCATCGGAGCGGGCGATGATCAGATCGTCCAGCTCGCTGTTGCTGATGACGATCCGCCCCCGCACAAGGTCGTTCACCACCACCTGTCCTTCGGTCGGGTTGCGAAAACGAACCACCGGAGAAACCCCTTCCCGCGGTTCGGTGCGGCTTCGGCACAGGCCGTTGTATCGAGGCTTCTCCTTGCGCGCCATCTGCTCCGCGCGCAAGGCATCCAGCTCTTCTTTGGTGCAGTAGCAATGGTAGGCCTTGCCCTGATCGAGCAGGCTTTGAATCACCTCCCGGTAGCGTTTCATCCGGTCGGTTTGATAGAAGGGACCCTTGTCGTATTCGAGCGCCAACCAGGTCATTCCCTCGAGAATGGCGTTGACCGACTCCATCGTCGAACGCTCCAGATCGGTATCCTCGATGCGCAGGATGAATTCGCCGCCGTGTCTTCGCGCGAACAACCAGGAATAGAGCGCCGTGCGTACGCCGCCGATGTGCAGATACCCGGTCGGACTCGGGGCAAAACGTGTGCAAACAGTCATTGATCGATCAGCCGAAATGGATGGTTGAGAGCGCGAAATTTTAGCACTTCCGCGGCAGAACCTGAACCGTCGGCGCCAGGCTATTGCGGCCAAAAATCCGCTGCCAGCGCCTCGACAGGCGTAACCGGCGTCCCAGAATTGGAACGATTATACAGGCGAATCACGAGCCGCACGCAGCCTTCCGTCCGAGGCACCCGACCGCCGCTTTCCTGTATCATATTGCCAACTGCTTGATCTATTTCCCACGAAACCGAACAACGAAGCAATTTTTCAATGCCTGAAAACAGAAAAGCCATTCTCCTGTTCAGCGGCGGGCTCGACTCGAGCACCGTCCTGGCGATTGCCAAGTCGGAAGGATACGATGTCTATGCCATCTCCTTCCGCTACGGCCAGCGCCATCGCGTCGAGCTGGAGGCGGCCGCGCGGATAGCGGCGCAGATGGGCGTCGCCCGACACATCACCATGACGATCGATCTGCGCACCTTCGGCGGCTCGGCACTGACCGGCGACATCAGCGTGCCGAAAGGCCGCTCGCAGGAAGCGATGAACACAGGCATCCCGATCACCTACGTGCCCGCACGCAACACGATATTCTTGTCCTTCGCGCTCGCCTGGGCGGAAGTTCAGGAAGCCGGCGACCTGTTCCTCGGGGTCAACGCGGTGGACTACAGCGGCTACCCCGACTGCCGCCCGCAATACATCGCGGCATACGAAAAAATGGCCAATCTGGCGACTAAGGCGGCTGTCGAAGGCCACCGCCCGATCCGCATCCATACCCCCCTCATTCACCTGACCAAAACCGAGATCATCCGCAAAGGACTCGAACTCGGCGTCGACTACAGCCTCACTTGCAGCTGCTACGACCCGGCGCCGGACGGGGCGCCCTGCCACGCGTGCGACGCCTGTCTGCTGCGGCAAAAAGGCTTCGAGGAGGCGGGCGTCGCCGATCCTCTGCTCGAACGGTTCAACCACTCTCAGGGATGACGGGCCAGCTTTTACGCGCCTCGATGACCTATTCGATCAAAGAAATCTTTTACACCCTCCAGGGTGAAGGACACCAGACAGGCCGGCCCGCGGTCTTTTGCCGATTTGCCGGCTGCAATCTGTGGAGCGGGCGGGAGAAAGACCGTGCGACAGCTGTCTGTCGCTTCTGCGATACCGATTTTATCCAAACGGAGAGCGATGCCAGCGCCCGATTCCGCTCAGCGGGCGCCCTCGCCGATACCGTTGCGTCCAAGTGGTCCGATGACGCTTCTGCGGCGACGCCTTTCGTCGTCTGCACCGGCGGCGAGCCGCTGCTGCAATTGGACGATCGTTTGCTCGAAGCGCTGCATGAGCGCGGCTTTGAGGTCGCTGTCGAAACCAACGGCACCGTGACAGCCCCGACCGGCATCGACTGGCTCTGCGTCAGCCCGAAAGCGAATGCCGAGTTAATGCAACGGTCCGGCGACGAGCTGAAACTGGTTTTTCCACAGTCGGGCGCGGAGCCTGAACGCTACGCCGACCTGAAGTTTCGCTACTTCTACCTGCAACCCATGGACAACCCGGAGCGGCCGCGCAACACTCGACTCGCAGTCGATTATTGTCTCGCCCATCCGCAATGGCGCTTGAGCCTGCAGACGCACAAGATGCTCGGCATTCCCTGAGCGGTGTGAAACATCGAGAGTAACAAGCGGCTAGCAAGTGTTCGAAAAAGACCGTTCGTGAGAAGCATCGGCATTCTCTATATCCTACCGGTTCATTCAGGGGTATCTGCAGACCCGATCCCTGCCGCCTCTCTTGGCGCGATACAAGGCCCGGTCCGCTTTTTCGATCAGGGTATAGGGTGTTTCCTTCGGCCCCATTTCAGCGACTCCAATAGAGATGGTGACGGAAGGAAGGGGTTTGCCGCTTTCGCTGCAGATCTCGGCCTGACGCACGTGGTCGCACACCCGCTGACCAATCGAGCGCGCACCAGCCACATCGACACCGGGCAATATCACACAAAACTCCTCGCCGCCATAGCGGGCTGCGTAATCGACATCACGCAGAACGAACTTGAGCGCGTTCGCGACCTCCTTGAGCACACAATCACCGGCCTGATGCCCCCAAGTATCGTTATATTTCTTGAAATGGTCGATATCCATCATCACGAAGCTGAGTGCTCTGCCCTTGCTGAAACATTCGGACATTTCCAGCGGCAGCACATTATCGAGCCAGCGTCGGTTATACAAACCGGTCAAGGCATCCAAAGAGGCCGATCGTTCGGTTGCTTTGGACATTTCGACGCGCTTGCCGAATTGCTCACGAATGGACCGCAGCCGCTCGGCAAGCAGTATCAGCATGTTGCGGGCAAATTCGTGCGAGGCCCTCACCAGAGACCATAACAGCGACTCACCGATTTCCAGCAACGTACACTCTTCCAGTGCGATCACCGTGGCGGAACATGGGCGCTTGTCCAGCACCGAAATTTCGCCAATCAGTTCACCAACCTTGATTTCAGAAATAAGCTCTTCGTCTTTGTCTGCCAGCACTCCCAAGCGTCCCCGCAAAAGAACATACACGGAACTATTGAGCTCCCCCGCTTTCATGAGCACATCGCCACGGCTCATGCGGCGACAAATGAGATCATCCAGCAAATCGGCAACGGCATCCAGATCGACATCGCAAAAAATGTCGAGTTCTGACAAAGCCTCTATGCTCAGTTGAATTTCTGCTGGTGGATTTGAGGTCACGAATGGTTCGATCTATTTTTCAGCTACCTTTTAGCTTAGGGTATGAAACGGAATAAATGCTGCACAGATTGCACTGGACACTTGTTCATCTTCCGAAAGTGCGACGCAATTCCGCTATCGATCTTTTCCCGACCTCCCCTTTCATGGCCCGCTCCTTGCCCTTCCGGCGTGAAATGGATTAGACATTGAAACGGAAATGGACAACATCGCCATCCTGGACGATATACTCCTTCCCTTCCAGCCGCCATTTTCCCGCCTCCTTTGCGCTCTGCTCACCTCCATAGACCAGGAAATCGTCATAGGCAATCACTTCCGCGCGGATGAAGCCCTTTTCGAAATCGGTATGAATGACACCCGCCGCCTGTGGCGCGATCGCACCGACCGGAATGGTCCACGCCCGAACCTCTTTGACACCGGCGGTAAAAAAAGTTTGCAGATTCAACAACCGGTAGGCGGCATGCACGACCCGGTCGAGTCCGGGCTCCTCGAGCCCCAAATCGGCGAGAAATTCCTGCTTCTCGTCATCGTCCAGCTGAGCGATTTCAGCCTCCAGCGCCGCACAAATCGGCACGACGAGCGATCCTTCCTGTTCCGCAAAGGCGCGCACCTGATCCAGCAGCGGATTGTCAGCGAAGCCGCCCTCCTGGACATTGGCGATATACATGGTCGGTTTGACAGTCAAAAGATGCAAATCCCGGATGATCGCCCGCTCATCGTCGCTCAATAGCAATGACCGTGCAGGCTCGCCGTCGTCCAGATGCTTGAGCATCGCCTCCAGCACTTTCTTTTTCGCCAGTTCGTCCTTATTGCCCGATTTCGCCGCTTTCATTGTCCGTTGCAGAGACTTGTCGACAGTGGACAAGTCGGCCAGGGACAACTCGGTATTGATCACCTCGATGTCGGCGATGGGATGAATCCGACCGGCGACGTGCACCACATCGCTGTCATCGAAACAGCGAACGACATGCGCGATGGCATCGGTTTCACGAATGTGGGCCAGAAACTGATTGCCCAGCCCTTCGCCTTTCGATGCCCCGGCAACCAGGCCGGCGATATCGACGAACTCGATCGTCGTCGGCACGATTCTCTGCGGCTGAACGATCTCCGCCAGCTTGTCCAAGCGTTGATCGGGCACGGGCACCACACCCACATTCGGATCGATGGTGCAGAACGGATAGTTTTCAGCTGAAATTGCAGCGTTCGTCAACGCGTTGAAGATGGTGGACTTCCCTACGTTGGGCAAGCCGACAATACCACAATGAAGTGCCATAAATACCAGTAGTAAGTGATAAAAAGATCAACCGCCGATCGGATGATCGTGGTCTTCGAAGCGAATGATGTCATCCTCGCCCAGATAGGTGCCCGACTGGACTTCGATGATCTCCAATGGAATCGACCCCGGATTCTCGAGTTGATGCTTCATCCCCAACGGAATGAAAGTCGATTCGTTCTCGCCGAGCAAGAAGGTCTCACCACCGCGGGTGATGCGGGCGGTCCCGCTGACCACGATCCAGTGTTCCGCGCGGTGGTGATGCATTTGCATGGACAATGTCGCGCCGGGCTTGACGGTCAGCCGCTGCACCTGATAGCGGGCGCCATGGTCGATCGATTCAAAGTCGCCCCACGGGCGGTGCACTTTGCTGTGAAACATGTGCTCGGAACGACCCGACTGCTTCAAATGCTCGGTAATGGACTTGATCTCCTGCGCCTTGTCTTTATGAGCGACGAGCACCGCATCGGGGGTTTCGATGACGATCAGATTGTCGACGCCGATCACCGCTAGGAAGCGGTCTTGTGAATAGAGCAGTGAATTGGTCGTCTCCTGGGCGAACACATCCCCCTGAATAACGTTGCCATGCGCGTCCTGCTCACGGATCTCCTGCAGGGCCGGCCATGAACCGAGATCGGACCACCCGGCGTCCAGAGGCAATACGACAGCCTTGACGTCGCCCGCCTGACCACTGAGCTTTTCCATCACCGCATAATCGATCGAATCACCCGGGCAGCGGTCGAAATCTTCGCTGTGCACGCGAAAGAAATCGGCATCCCGATGGCCGCGTTTGACAGCCTGCTCGCAGGCTCTGGCGATATCGGGCCGATGCTTTGCAATCTCCTCCAGCCATACCGAGGCACGCATGACGAAAATGCCGCTGTTCCAGAGGTACTCCCCGGAATCGAGATAGACCTTGGCCTGTTCCGGATCCGGCTTTTCGACAAACGCCTCCAGTACCGATGCCGACTCATCGATCGCTTCGCCTTTGCGAATATAACCGAATCCCGTCTCGGGCCGGGCCGGCACGATGCCGAAGGTAGCCACACACCCTTGCTGCGCCAGTTCGACCGCGTGGGTCAACACCCGACGAAAAACTGTCTCATCCTGAATCAGATGATCCGAAGGCATCACCACCAGTACCGGGTCGCTGCCATCGTTCATCGCCAGGTGAGCGGCCAGTGTCAGCGCCGGAGCGGTATTGCGTCCGAACGGTTCGAGAATGACCGGGCCGCCTCCGGCCTCGATCTGGCGCAATTGCTCGGCGACCAGAAACCGGTGCGATTCGTTGCACACCACGATGGGCGCCAACGTGACAATCCGCGTCTGCTCGTCGCCCACTTCATTCGTTCTGAGCACCGTCTGTTGGAGCAGTGTTCTGTCGCCCGCCAATGGCAAAAACTGCTTGGGATAGGTCTCCCTGGAATAGGGCCACAAACGGGTACCCGATCCACCGGATAAAATAACGGGTTGCAGACTGATTTCCATGATGGCTGGTTATTCCTTTATCTTTATCAGGATGTTTCAGGTTGCGGCTTCCAACGAGCGACGAACCGCACCACGACCTGGCAACTCGCCAAGCGGGGCCGCGATAATCACGCTGCCGCGTTTTTTTTCCGCGGTGAGACCATGGCATCACCGGATGCGGTCATTGTATCAAAGGAACGTCATGATCACTCGGTCTCAACGAACGAGCGAGTGGCCTCCGGATACGGATACCCCCGGATCAGCATGTCGTAAGAAACCGCAGCTATTGGCTACCAAACTGCTTCACATGCGTGTATTTCAATATCTTCTCGTCTCCCGTTACCACAGGAGCGGAGTATTTCCGTGCCGTTGAGACGATGATTCGATCCGCCGGGTCTTTATGGAACTCGCCGGGAAGCCTTGTTGCAGCAACGGCTATCTCGCGATCCATTGGAATAAACCGCAGCCCATCAATGTCAGCCACCAGATCGAGCCAGACCTCCAGATCCATGCTCAATGACAACCGCCCTTTATTGATCAGCATGGCGATTTCCCAAGCTGTGATTGCCGAAATAAGTATCCGTGCGGCATCGCCTGCATCAAATTCACTGTCAATGGCATGCCGTGCGGTCTGGCTTAACCTATCCGGGTTATCCACCCACCATATCAACGCATGCGTATCGAGGACGATCACTGAAGCGCCTCCCATTCGTCCTCGCCTGCCGGATCAAATGGTTGCTTATAAGCGATCACAGAACCACGAAGAACTTCAAGCGGGCTCCGTTTTTTCACCTTATAGGGACGAACCTCCAGCGAGGGGCGGCCGTGATCGGTCACGATCACCGACTCTCCTGTCTGCTCGATTGTCCTGAATATCTCCAAAGCCTTTGCCTTAAACCTGGATTTCGAAATATGTGCTGCCATCCAATCACATCATAGTCATATCACTATAGTTTTCATAGTAACATACCCCGCCTCTGCCGTGCGCCGGGGACGCCATGAGCACCATGAAACGGACGTCAGTCACCCCTCCTCTTTCCCGCGTGGGAATGCCGATCTGCACTGCGATCAGCCCCCTACGTCACCGGAAATAAGGGGTCAGGGAAATAAGGGGTCAAGAAATAAAGGGTCAGAGCCGAATGGCACTTACTTAAGCCCATTTTCCTTTGCAAAATACGCCCAAGCGACTGAATATACATGGAAAGATGGCTGGTGGGATGATAGGCTGGATGCAACCAAACACCCAACCATCATCCGGAGTCACCAGCCATCATGCAAACTACAGAAAAAAGTCCAAACA
>Ga0209633_10003464_pt1 | contig 14566 bp, 32 predicted proteins | sample Cruoilmetagenom1_FD_187290 | JGI IMG/M metagenome (GOLD analysis project Ga0209633, IMG submission 187290) | Oil polluted marine microbial communities from Coal Oil Point, Santa Barbara, California, USA - Sample 1 (SPAdes) (version 2) | ecosystem: Environmental > Aquatic > Marine > Oil seeps ... | reverse complement strand
ATGGGGTGACAGAATCACCCCAATGGTTATTAAATCTTTTGCCCTTGGGGAAGTTATGAAAAGAATTGAAGTGGCTAAAATTCTCATCAGTTATAGGTGCACTGTACGTTATTTCAGAATGATTACAGGGCAGCTGTGCTAAAAAACAAGGTTCAGCATCAAGCAAAGTTCTTTCAGCAATGATAGCTCCTTTTCTAAGTATTCCAGCCGCTTCATCCAGATTTTTCACAGCAACCATCAAGTCTTTATCAGAAGAAAAAAGGGTTATATGGTGTGAACCCATAATGATTTCACCAGATATAATGCGACTTTTTAGCAGCTGCAATTCCTCTGCTTGATCGCTATTACTTTGCCCAATAGAATGCAGATCTTTATCAACTCGATCAATAATTCGTTGTGTTTTACCTTGATCAAGAAAGGTAAAGCTTTGACTTAAAATAAAGGGGTATGGAACGCCTAATAAATCATTAAATTGATTAATGTTAGTTCTGGTTTCAAAATCACTTACAGATAGTAAAGATCCATACTGAGATTCAGATGTTCCTCGCTGTTCAACAACTTCTTTATCAATTAAAACGCCAAAACTTGGAATGGTATCGCATAAATTGCTTTTTAATACAGGTTGCTCTTGCCAAGTGCCGTTATAAATTCTACCAATAAGCTGCGCTAATTCAGAATCATAACCATAAGATGCCTCTTTTAGTTTTAGGGGTTTAATGCCCGTGTTGGCAAAATCAGTATTTATAATTCCGGCTTTTCTATGTAAAAAACGTAAAGCTTCATCCTGGGCAATAGCACCGCCTTTGTCTATTTTATTTCTTAATTCTTCAAGGTTATCATCACCCAATAAACACAAAGAAATAAAATAACGATTGACATAAGTATCACCTAAAACCTTTTCATGGTATTCATTAGCGACTCTTTGACAAAACAAGTTGTTGTATTTCCCTGCCTCTCTTTTTTCAGGTTGCTCATGAATTAAATGTGTCCACACTGCCAACTTACTATGGGCAAGTGCTTTCCATGTGGTTTGTTTGGCTAAACACCATGAATTTAATAAATCATCAGATTGAGTTAAAAAGTCTACTCCTTCAACCTCCCAAATTCTTACATAATCTCCTTTTTTTGTTTTAATAGTGTATTCGTCAACATGTCTTTTATAGGGTATTACCTCAGAACCAGGAACGGCGTTTAAAATATTCTTTTTTTGTTTGGATTTGCTGTTGGTTAACATAGTTATTTATCCAGATAAAATAAAAGAGGGGTATCAACCCCTCATATATTTACCTCTTGTAGTTAATAGAGTTTTTAAAATTCACAGGACTATAATAAGCTGCGCCAAATGCCCCCCTTTTTAAGTTTCTGAATCGACATACAATTAACCTCCATAATTTATGAAAAATAAGTGGGTGCTGAAAAACAATTAAAGCAACAACGCCATGACATGAAACGCCAAAAACAATGGGTACGAAAAAAAAGCGATGCGTTATTGCGCCCACCAAAAACCACAAAATGTAATTTAAGTACAAAAAATAAACTGGAACATATAATTGCAGTACAGGCTTTGCTAAAGATTTATAAAATACTCCCTCCATTAGCCGCCGCCAAACGCTGTTCCGATAGATACAACAATATCATTGCCATACAGAATAGCCCCTGACAATAATATTATTCCAATAACAGCCATTCCTGCGGCAATTTGCCTAACTAGAACCAGTATAAAGGCAACAACGCCAGCAATTTTAGCGGCACTGGCAAAAGTCGCTTTGGCAATTTCTAACGATTTGTTAGCACCACCAGACAATAAATCATTAGCAAAAGCATTGGATGACGTTAGTAAGGTTAAAAAGACAATGGCAATAAGCATCAGCCATAAATTATTTTCTCGTGTTTTTTCTTTAGCAATGGTTTTAGTGTGTGTATTCATGAATAATATTCTCTCTAAATAAAAGTTTACAAACTGTAGATAATGCTACAAACTGTAAATTATATTATCTGATCTATAATTACAAGTATTAATTACTAAATCTGCTTTTATTTGGACTAAAAAATGAAATTAAAAAAAATTATCCTCACATTACTAATCACACAATTAATAACTATATCTAGTGCTTTTGCGTCACCCTATGAAAAGGAAATCAAAGCCTTATCTGATAAATATTTTATTGACCCAGTATTAATAAAAAGTGTAATAAGAGCTGAATCAAATTTTAATAAATTGGCTGTGTCACACAAGGGCGCTATGGGTTTAATGCAATTAATGCCAGGGACAGCAAAAAGACTTAAGGTAAGTGATCCTTTTAACGCAAAACAAAATATTGAGGGTGGAATAAAGTACTTAAGGTACTTATTAAAAAAATACTTATCCGTTGATAAGGCGTTAGCCGCTTATAACGCAGGGGAGGGGGCGGTTAAAAAATATAAAGGAATACCGCCTTATAAAGAAACAATTAATTACTTAAAAAAAATAAAAAAATATTACACGAAAAAAACAGGTGATATTCTAAATATTGATGTAGCTTTAATTAATAATATAAGTAAAGAGCCTAACGATCAATTTCAGCAGATTGCATCTTTTCCGAAGATAGAAGGCTTTCCGAAGGTTGATGGTTTTGGCGAGTTGAAGATTTCAGATCACGTTGAAGCTTCTGTGAATAACCTATAATTTTCTTGCCAGTCTTTTTTAATTCTTCATTATTAGATTTAATAAGAAGCTCAGCAATATTTTCATAGTTAGAAATCCATTCATTAATATTTTTCTTATCATTTTTTCTTTCTGCTGGTGGGTTAAGTGTTTTGCCCACCGAATTAAATTTAAGTGAAGAACTAACGCGCAAAGATTTTCCGATTTCCCCTCTTGATTGCCTAGAAGTTGCCGTCATCTTAAAGCCTTGTCCCCTCAATTTATCTGCGTAATTTTCACGCCAGATATAAAGGTCAGGCTTATTCGCTGCAATTTTTTTGCCCTGGCTGTTTTGCATTTTGATTGAAACGTGCGCATGAGGGTTAGGCTTATCCGTATGCATTACATAAATAACCTCATTGTCTTTAAACTGGTCATTCAGGAAATTCTTTACTGATTCTTCAACCTTTTCAGGATTAGACCCAACATCAGAAGATAAAACCATATGCATAGTTATACGGTTCGAGCCTTTTCTTTTTTTTGTTTCTTTAGTCCACAGCTTAATTAGTTCTTTAGCTTCTAGACCTGATAAATTCTTTCCGTCCTTCGTTTTTAATTCTGCGGTATCTTGCTGTGACATATAGTCAACATAGGCAGCAGATTGGCTTGAGCTTTTTCCAAAAGATGACACGCTCATGACGGCCTGGCTATAGCCTTTAGAGTTATGTATTGCTGCTTGTATTAATTTATCAGGAGAGCGGTATGATGGGCCTGTAAATTCGTTATTTTTTGCTCTATTGGTTTGTTTGCCATGTCCAGTAGCTTTACGGCCTCGCTTTGCATGAATCTCACGATTTTCAGATAAAATAGACATTATTAGAATAATAAATGATGGCAAATAAGAAAAATTAAGTGCAAAAAACAGGCGTTAATTACACTTAATTTTGTACTCATTTTAAAAAACTACTATCTCGGGCCTTTAAGTAACGTTTTACCTCCCACCAATCTTGCACATGTGCAATTCACGAGTAGAATTTAATCCCGTAATCTTTTCCTAGAATCTTTTCCAGGGCCATAGAATTTTTAATGCTGGGTCTTGATCTAGGAGGCTTTCTCATCCAATGACTAAATCCGCTTTTATTTATTTCACCTCCTGCTCGATTTATTTCTTCTATCATTTCTGAATTAGTTAAATTATTTTCATTCATATATTTTATAATGCTATCCTGCCAAATTGCCATTAGCATTAAAATAATTGAATAGGTTTAGTGGCTAGTTCAATATCTTTTTTTCGCCTTGTTTCCATGTCTGCTTTTTGTTCCATTTGCATCTTTTCTATGGATGCTGTTGCTTGATAACTACTGATAGAAATAGTCAGTATTGAAAGCAGAACACCTGTTGCGGTAATGATTAAACCGATCTGGAATACAGACAAATTATGTTTTATGAGTTGCATTATTTTTACCCTCTTAAAAATTAGAAACGAAATTAATATATTACAGTTTGTAATCTTACACAACAAAAAGTTAACTTATCCTTAAGCTTTTAATTAAAATTAAAGTTATCTTAAATTTTCGTTATTAATTGTTAGTGTGCTGTTCCTTTCTTTAGATATTATCTTAAATGTAGCCGCCGCCATGATAGAAATAATGATTATGAGTATGATGTTTTGAAAGGGCATTGAGTAAATATTTCATTTGGTCGAAACTATTATTATAGTTGGATTTTTAGGACTAACTTTTTTTCGACTCCTCACTGATTTATATTTTATGTGTTCGTATTTGCTGACCAAATTTTTGTATAATTCTTATATGAGAAATAACACTATAAATCTGATCGCCCAAAAACCCCTCATCCCTATTGTTATCTAAATACACCATTTCATCAGCGTTATATTTAATGGACATCGATTCGTCAATAGTTGGATTTCTTATTGATGCATCTACCCATAATTTAAGATCAAACAAAGGCGCAGAAGCTTCATATTCAAATATGTTTCTCATCCCTGCATAAACGTCATTAAACTTTAACAAGTCTTTTGCTACGCGGTCTCTGTTTGGCGTGTTGTATTTAAAGATTTCCTGCTCCCATTCAACTCGATGATTATCGACATCAGCTTGGCACTCCTGCCAGGATTTATAACCGTACTTATCTTTCAGGGCAGGGTAGACAATCTTTTCGCAGCAAAAAACAGATGAGTCAGAATATTCTAGTCCAAATTCATTTTTTAATATTTTTGCAGCTGTTGTTTTTCCGCTGCCTTTGTTTCCGAGTATTAGTATTTTCATAGCCGACCTCTTGCCTTATCAAACGATTTTTTGCTTATTGTAGGGCAGTAATTTATCCAGTATTTAACTGCGCCTTTTTCATCCAGAGCTTTTAACATGGCTAATTTTTCTTTTCTGGTCATATTATCTGGGTGTTTTGTTGGAGACTGTGATTTCATAATTATTTGTGTGTTAAACATTTTCATGGTTAATTTAAAGGCCATCCCCAAAGTATGTAGCAATGAATTTTTTGTAATTTTTCAAATGCTTGATTACTAATTCCAGCGTCTTTTTTTGTCCATTCATTACAAAACATTAAATTTTTCATTTTGTAATTTTTATCTACGATATAAAAACAATTAGATTCTATTCTATCTATAATAGAAAACCCGATGTCTGTTGATAAAATCATTTCCAGTTCAGGATTTAGCTTATTAAGCTCTTCAATTAGCTCTTTTACCTTCATTTATCAGCCTTTATATTTTCTAACATAGCTATTATTGAAATAATTATTAAGCTGAATCCAATGCTATTAACAGCGATTAAAATAACTAAATTATTGATAGTGGTTTTCGCAAAAAAAACCATATGAATATCTGTTAAAACAATCACTGCTAGTATTAATAGTTGCATGAATACTTTCATTTTATATCTCTCCTATAAATTTAAAAAATATGGTGTAGATCATGGGAGTTGAACCCATTATAAAAAAAGATTTTGCATCGGGTTAGCTATACCTTAGTTAGCGCTTTTTAAATAACCGCTAAGTTATATTATTGTTCGCTCCGATTTTTATAGAAACCTTCGATCCACATTGACAATACTATACTAGTAACCTGTTACTGTCAAGTAATAAAGCAATTAATCCACTAACTTATTCTCCGCTTCACACAAAGAAATAATTGTCATAGCAAATGAATAAAATGTCCAAAATGCCAGTTGAATATTGCCATCACTAAACCAAATGAATTTTATAAATAACACAATCGATAGCGAAAGTAATGAAAATGGAAATACAATATATTTAAGATGTTTCATATAAAATTATCATTTATTTCAGGCGTGTTATATATATCCCCATGATTGCAATCTCCTGTGCAGACATGATTTGGAGAGCGCTGTTTTTTAAGATAGTCAGCATAAATCCAAAATTCTTTATTATAATTACCGTATCTTTTTATGGCGGTAACTTCGCTAACGGTTAGCTCTCTATTCATAGCCTCTACTTTCTGAATGTACTTATTAATAGTAAATAAGTTTTTTCTTAATTCTAGAACCTGACTCCATGTATCTCCTTCTTCTTCCTTATCAAACGGTGTTATTTCAATGCGTTCTTTTTTAAGAAACTCCATATTGTAATAGAACTCAACCATCCCATAAATATACCTAATTTTCTTTAGCGCAATGATCAAGAAAATAACAAACATAATCGGGCCAAAATAAAATAACTGAGAAATAACTAACGCGGCTATGGCAAAAAACTTAATTTGAAGTAACCACTTTAATCTTAGATTGGTATCTAGTCGTTTAATTTCCTGGTTTATTTCTTCAGTTGATGGTGGCTCTTTGGATATGTTTATTTCTAATGCTTTATGATTCATGTTTTTACCTTCCTGTTTCGATTATTTAAAATTACAAGCGTTATTAATAAGGCTATTAGCCTGCATATGACTGGGATGATGTTAAATACTTTCATATATTCACCTATTCAATGACCAATTCAACTCGTCTATTTTGTTTTCTACCCAATACCGTTTTATTATCTGCAACAGGGAACCGCTCACTCATACCTCTAGTTTTTAGCCTGGCTGGGTTAACACCATTAACAACCAGATATTGAGCGACACTATTCGCCCTGTTTTCAGACAATATTTGATTATGCTCAAAGCTACCGCGTGAATCTGTAAATCCAAAAACACGAAGCTGGTTATCATCAAATTCGTTTAATACCAGGATCACTGAATTTAATGCATCATACAAACGGCTATTAATATTTGCAGAATCAGTATCAAATAAAACATTAGCTGGCATGACTAATTTAATTTGATTTTCATAGCGCTGAACTCTAACTCCTGTTCTATGTAGAGCGATTCTAAGCTTTTCCTCTTGAGAGTCCATGTAGTAGCCAGCGCCGCAACCTGTAACAAGACCACTAACAGCGCCTATTGCTGCGCCTATGCCTGGATCACCTACCGCCGCGCCTATTCCAGCACCTGCACCAGCGCCTCCAACCAAACCTAAAAAGCATCCTTTAGCCGTCGAGGTGAATTGATCTTCACCTGTAAAGGCATCTTGGTTTCTAACGGAACACCCGTTTAATGCGATAAAAACTATCAATACTATTAATTTCTTCATTCCCCTACCCCTTCGTCAATTATGTCAAATATTCGATACATTTCATCTATTGAATTGGATAAATAAGCCCTTATTAACATATGCCTTTGTAAAAGATTTAATTCCTTATTAATCAACATATCTTTAATTTCAGCTCTTAGATCAGTTCTATTAACAGTCATCTCATCACCTTCTCGAATATAGTTACAACTTGCTTTGCAGATTCAGCTGATAATTTAATGTTTTTGTTAGCTTCCATTGATTCTCTTGCTATTTGTCTAGTTTCGTCGGGTAAAGCTCTTAGTTCTGCAAGTGTCTTGTTAAAACCAGTTTCCATTTTTGCCCACGCTGCTTTAACTTCTTTATTTTTGTTGATCATTACTTGTTTTGGTAAGGCCATGTTGTTATTCCTACGTTTGCGTTTAAGTTGTATTAATTATAGCATGGTAACTTGTTACTACAAGTAATAAATGAAGGCAATTACACTTAATTTGACTGAGTTAACACTTTATTTGGGATGGGCAACAAATCTTTTTCTATCCGCTTCTGTAGATACGATCTTGACACACCAATTGCTTTCGCTGCCTCCGTTCTATTAAATCCAAATTGATGCAAAACAAAATGAATTTTATTCAACGACACATTATATTTATTAGCCATAAATTGCTCCAAAATAGGCCGCTGTAAGCTCAGTACACCGGATAACAGGTGTTACTCCTGGCGAGCCATCTATAAAGCCATTAACGATCCCTATAACTATTGTCCTATTTATTTCATCAGGCTTTATATGACGTTTAAAGCATTCATTGACCATGCTGTCAAAACTATTAACTGGCGTGTCTCCTGCTAAAGTATAATGAGATGGTTTCTTAATTAACACCTTATCTTCTGCAAATGCCAAGCTCAACATAAATAATTGAAGAACAATAGCTATAAGAATTAGTGTTCTGTTTTTTCTGGTTATTTGGTTTAGTTTCATGTTTATTAATCCTATTATTTAGCGCTAATTACTGGACACATTGAGTATGATCCAAATGGTTTAACTTGCTCAACGCCTTCAAATATAGATATTCTCAGCGTTTTTACTTTACCATCAACAACTGCTTTAATTGTTTTAGCTGTTCTAGAAATAACATTTATTGTAAAAATGCAATTTTGGTCGCATATTGAGCGGGTTTGATAAGTTTGATTGGTTTTGAATATGTTCATATTATTTCCTGGTTGTCTTTCTAATTAAGTTAAGGTAATTATAACACAGTAACGCGTTACTACAAGTAAATAATTAACATTTATGAAAGAAATGCACTCCAATTCACATTTTTACAATAAATAGCCTAATAGGTTAATAAATAGCTTGATTATTTACCCGATAGGGCTATAATTACTACAACATTAACAGGCACACAAAGACAAGCAAATGACTAAATTCACAACACAGCAACTAAAAGAATCAATGATTGAGCTTTACCCAAGAAACGACAAACAAAGCAACGCTGCATACAGAATGGTATTCACTGAATTAGAAAAACGCCTGAGCGATGAAGATTTAGATAAATTTCTTGATGCCTACGGAATCTAATATAAATAAATACTAAAAAAATAAACTAGACCCAAGGAAGGGGCTATTTATTTTCAAATAAGGTAAAGATAATGAAAAACGAACCAACAATAGTAACTAATTGGGACTCTATGCCGCCGGAAGTTTATGCAGAAGGAGAGATATATTCAACAAGAGTTTTAGCGCAAAAATACAAGGAAATAAATGAGTCTCTTAATGATTTAAAATTATTTGCAGAATGGGTTTATGAGCTAGGAAATAATGAAAATGAAATTTATAAACATGAGTTAAAGAATCGAGCTTTCACGGTATTAAAGAAAATTGACAAAGCAATATAAAAATTAGAATTAATTTGGAGATATAAGAATGTTAAAAGATTTGATTGATTGGCTTGAGCAACAAGATCCAGAGCTTACTGTGCCTTATGGATTTGGTGAGCCAAATAGCTACCGAGGGTACTACGAAGATTGTGCTTTTACGCCACGAGAAAACGTGACTTTTGGCGAAATGCTTAATCACGCAAAATCAGCTCTTGGAAAAACTTTTATAGGATACAAAGGAGGAGAATATAAAATGACAGAATACACTGATTGTTGGATTGCAGAATATGGATCAACCGAGTCCGATCAGATCGGCCCAACAATGATGAAATTGTGGCTTAGTTGTGCTTTGCGTGATTCAATTCACTAAATATTAACGACATTTAGAGGAATATCAATGGGACAAAGAATAACGCAAAGAATTTTAGGCGATGCCATATATTAATAGGAAAGATTATGAGTAAATGGGTAGAAGTGCCAGTAACAATATTAAAAACATACGCCGTTGAAATCGAATACAGTGAAACGATAGATGATGGATTATTTTACTATCCTGATTTTTACGACGAAACGCGAAACTTTAACCGCTCAATTTGAGCGACTTGTTATATTAAATTAAAAAAAACGGAGTAACAAAAATGTCAAACAGATGGTTCCTTGGGCTGGAAAAAGGTAGGCAAGAAGCTTTATTAGAAGATAAGTTGATGCTTGCAAATGCTGCATTTTTAGCGGGGAAAGAACAGGCTATTAAAGAGATAGCAGAAGCGTTTGAGAGTGATGAAATGATAACGGCTGAAGATGCGGTTGACGCAATAAAAATATAACGATTGAATTGAGGGGATATCAATGGGGCAAAGAATAACGCAAAGAATTAAGGTGCATTAATGAATTATAAAGAGTGGAATAAAGAATGTTTACTTGCTGAAGTTATCTATTTGAAAAATAGAGAATGTAATTTAATTTGCACGCAAGAGAGAATGTATAAAAAAATTGATACCATTATTGGATGGTGTCAAGCAAACATACAAGACCAAACACAAGTAACCGCTTTTGCGGTGCAGATTAGAGATTGTTTAGAGAAAGATGCCACTAAGAATATGCAACGAGATGATAGCTCCGAACTAACAAAAGCGCTTTTACTTGCAAAGGAAATGATTATATCTAACGGCTTAGATATACCTAAAACGATGGCTGTAATAAATGAGGCTTTAAACGCCTAACGCCAAACCTAAAACGCCGAGCGGCAGCGAAGGTCGCTTTTGAGGTACTTGTTATGTTTATTAGTTAAATGGGGTAGATTATGGAAGAAATAGAATTTCCAAAATTTGAAAGAAGAAAAAACGAGGGGGTTACATTGCTAACTCAGCAATTAGATGATTTTGGTGAATGGCAAGTAACTAGAGCACATTTAAGCGAGAAAACAGCTTCAAGGTTGATGATAGAACTTGAGGTTGCCATAGACAACAAGGAAACATAACTAGTTACTATACAGAATGACTCCACAAGAACTCAAACAAACTCGACTATCTATCGGCTTAAGGTTTAAAACCGACATGTCGAAAGCTTTAGGTGTCGATTATGGCACCTACAACAAGTGGGAAACCGGAGAAAATAAAATCCCTGCTGTTGGGGTTACTGCGGTTTTTTTATTAAAATACATTCATTCTGTTGGTTTGTTAAATACTTATTTAATAATTAAAAAAACATGAACGCCAAGGTCACTTGACGTTGGCAGATGTTCGATGAGCTTTGAAAAATCTCTTAACTTTAACAAAACAATGAACTCCATAAAAGAACTGCGCTGCCAACGGTCAAGTGGACTAAATTGTTATAAACCGACTTAAAAGTGATTATGGAAGCTACAGACTATATCCCAAAAAAATATTTTAACCTTTGGTACGAATTATTTAAAAAAAGTTCAGGCCGACTATTGTGTAATCCAGTTGATGGTAAACTGGTCTTTGTGCGATATAGGTTTGACGACATGGATAGCTACAAAGAATTACAGCAAAACTACAAAAGGCTAACTACCCCAATTATTGAAACTAAACGTAGTTTTTTGAAAAAGATAAAGATACGCTTAGGTTTATAACTAGTTTCTATACAGAAATACTTATTAAAAGAACAAAAATAAACCACTCCTAATATAATATTAAATTAATATTTGCAAATAACTATTAATATTCAGATAATACTATTATTATATATACCTAATAATAATCTTATTAATAGTATTAATGGCTTATTCGACAGATGATGATTTAATAAAAGTAAGGCGTGATATACTCGACCTAGGCGTTGATAGCTGGGATGACCAGCACGACGAAGCAGAGTTAATTATTAATCGTGATTTAGTATCGTCTTGGTATGTCGATGCAGCAAAAGAACGTGGTGTTATTGTTTATATTAACCCCGATCTATTAGACCCTGAGCAACTCATAAGATTATCAGTATATAAAACCCTCGAACTAGCCTACCTATTTCTGGATCACGAATATGAAAGTGATCCTTTTTTCAAGAGTCGAAATACCTTTAAAGAATTATATGACGAAGAATTGATAAAAATCATTTCTATCGGCGTTCGTTATGATTGGAATAATGACGGGACATTCTCTGATTTTGAGGCGGTTTCCAGGTCTCCAAGGTTGTTGCAGCGCATATGACATTTAATATTCCATTGCCAGGGCATAAAGATGCAATAAAAAACGGTTGTACCTGTTCGGCCCTTGAAAATCATAACGGTAAAGGGACTGGTGTTGGGTATGAATCAGGGAATCTAGAATATATTATTGATAGTAAATGCCCTCTGCACGGAATAATTAAGCCATTGAGTGATGCTGATGTCAGCCATTGAAATAAAGCGTAATTTTGATTTAACCCTTGATATTCAGGGAGCGCTTGAGGCGATTGATTATAATGAGCTGTCACTAAGGGCCATATCTATTATTTTAGAAAAAACCGCCTCTAGCGTTGATTATCAGAATCAACCCTTTGTTAATTACAGTGAGTTTTATAAGCAAGTTAGAGAAGAAAAAGGGTTGCCAACCAAGCCCGACCTATTTTTTAAGGGCAATATGCTTTCGGCTATCACTTCGGATGCTGATAATGAGGGTGCGGTCATTGGTTTTCTTGATAGAGATTCTAGCAATAAAGCTTATCAACACGTAACAGGTCGCGGCAAATTGCCCGTTAGAGATTTCTTTTTTATTAATGATGATGATATGGACGATTTAACCGAAATAGCTATGTCATTTTTTGACGGCAAGCTGCAATGATTGAAAATCTTCTGGTTGCAGAAGAACTAATTATTGAGCGATTAGAAAATACGATTGATGATATTAAGATTTTGTCTACCGCCGATTTATCAGGCGTTACCGAGCGCAGCCAGATTATACCCGCTATCCATGTGGTTTATGCAGGGTATAAATTGGAAACAGAAGGGCAGCAATCACAGAGCATGGCATTTATTCGTCAAAAATGGATCACTATGATTGTAGATAGAGATATTCGATCTATTAAGAATGGAAAAACGATTAGCCCTAATGCTGGCATAGTTCACTCACAGATCATTAAAAGCCTATTTGGTTATCAGTTGTCACCTGATCATAGCTTTATGCGCCTTGAGTCGCCACAACCGCCTCGATACGCTAATAATTTTGCTTATTATCCGATTCCATTTAGCACAAAAATACAATTAGAGGGTTTTTTGATTTAATTACACAGCCTAAAGATTACCCGTCGTGATGACGGCATGTTCCCACGGTTTTATTACTAGCAGGAGTTTTATATTATGAGTTCAAACGAAAATTCGCGCGTCGATTATGAGTCAGGCGTTACACCGTTCCCAATGTCAGCACTAACTGATTCCGGCGATCAAAAAATATTTACATCCGGCGCGGCTTTGTTCTCGTCCTCGTCGGGTAATGCGCCAGATATTCGGCCTAATGGATTATTGACAGGTGGTGAAGTAACTATCGCGTTATCAACTAATGATGATGATGTGGATGTGGCGGCTCTTACTTGTTATCTGGCTGGGGTTAAAACCTCTGTTGCTGGTGTGACTGATCAATCTATTACCCGTGCGGCTACTAACGTTTCTCGCGTTAATTCTGTCACCATTACAGGTGCTGGTGCTGTTGCCGTTTTGACTGGAACCAGTGGGGCTAGTGCTGCATTTAGTGAGGTTAGAGGTGATGCAGGTGGACCTCCTTATATCCCAGTGGGTAGCATTGAAATAGCACAAGTAAGAACGACGACTAGCGCGGCAGCTCCTATTGTGTCTGGGGAGATTTTTGACACTATTGGCTCACATAGAGAAAAATCTGATTTCCCTGTTTACACCGTAAGTAATTCAGATGGAACTTTAACTTTTGATGTGGCTTTACCTGCCATTCATACGGGTGATGTATCAAAAGCTGTTTATGCCAGTTATGCAGAACCTATTTTTACAGAGCAACCCTTCGCAAATGATTTTGTTCCAGCAGAAACAACCCACAGCACCTCATCAACTCAAGTTTATGGGGCAACTGTTGGCGCATCTTCTCAGACACTTAACCAGGGATCATTTACGGCTATTTTGAGTGATGGCATTACCGACAATATTCTGTCTCGTAAAAATGAAACACTTTGGTTCAGGTATTACCAAGACAAGTTTAAATCGGCGCATATTTTGACCCAGGGTAAGCTCGGGGTATCGCGTACTTTTGGCGCGGCAGATAATCCACAGGTTTCTTGCACTATTTCACCTGATACGGCATCAGTAGATAAGGCGGCGTAAATGTATATCTATATTTTAAATACAGGCGAGGTATTTAAATCAGACTTTTTTGATGAGGAAATAGAGTTTCAAGAATGTCTTTTTGTGGGTGTTGGAACCATAAAAGAATATGCTGGCGGCGAATGGCTGGAGGTTCCTAGTTTATGAGTTTTGATAACTCCGCTTTTATGCGTCAAACATTTGAGCCTAGAACTGCAAAAATATCATTACCAGCTTTGGCGCAATGGTTTACTGATGAGCCGGATAATCCAGATAAAACCATTTGGACGGTCAGAGGGCAAACCGCATCAGAAATGGCTAAAGCTTTTGAGTCCTCAGGAAAGGTGAAAAATCTGGATGCTATTGTTAAAGCCATTGCAATGAATAACAAACAAATAGACGAGATTAAATCTGCTATTGGTATCAATGACGATGTTCCAGACGACATCATTAAACGGCTGGAGCAATTGGTTTTTTGTAGCGTAGACCCTGAGATAGATATGCCTTTAGCTGTCAAATTAGCTGAAACATTTCCTATCGAATTTTACACGTTAACTAATAAAATAGTGCAGCTAACAGGACAAGGTATGGACATCCCAAAGTCAGAAGCCTCTGGAACAGTATTGACGTAAGAAACAAGCTTAGTATGTGTGATTTGAGGGGCAAATTCTTGTTTGAGGTTTGCCCTTCTTTATTTCCAGAGGGTGA
>Ga0209633_10003463_pt1 | contig 14568 bp, 8 predicted proteins | sample Cruoilmetagenom1_FD_187290 | JGI IMG/M metagenome (GOLD analysis project Ga0209633, IMG submission 187290) | Oil polluted marine microbial communities from Coal Oil Point, Santa Barbara, California, USA - Sample 1 (SPAdes) (version 2) | ecosystem: Environmental > Aquatic > Marine > Oil seeps ... | reverse complement strand
CGTGGTGTTTTCCTGCTGACCATAAAGTATATCTAAACACTGAATGATTGGAAGCCCTGCATCTATCATTGTGGAGAATTGTCTACAAAAAATGATAACGTCTTTGATTGTGACGCTTGGTTGGAAAAAAGCAATGTTTTCAAAAAGATCTTTTGGTTTTTCTTTAATTTTTGAAGGATTTATTTTGAGTCTGTTCAGATTAGCCCTGACAGCGTCTTCATTACCTGCCTCCATTTCTCCTTTCTGGATTTCGTTTTTTTTATCTTTACCTTCCCAAAGATAGACAGGCATAATTTCCCCCCTGGCAATAGAGCTTTTGATTTTGTATTTTTAATATGGACAATTTTAAATTTATAATAAATTTGAAAGCAACAATCGTGCCATAAAAAAATGGGGGGAAGGATATTCTTTTATTTATTTTTTATTTGATAAAAAATTCCTCGCTGCATATCTTTTTTTTCGATTTTCCCATCTTCTATTAAAGTTTCAAGATAATCTGTTACCTTATCTAATTGAATACCTGCTAATTGTGAAATATCTTCAGCAGTCACGGGTCTTCGTTTAATAGTCATCAATAGTCGGTTGTAATAATCTTTTACAATAGCTTGTTTGCATTGTAACAAAGCAGAAGAATCAATAACTTCAGCATCATATAAATATGAAGTGATCTGGGTCAGATGCTTTTTATCAACAGGTTTTACCCAGTTTTCGGTTCCTGGACGGTCGAGGGAATTCAACTGAATTCTGTCCGGCCTGATTCTGTTTAGTATCTGTTTTGTTTTTTTTAATTCTGCTTCAGTGTCATTTATACCAGGTACTATAAAAATTTCTGCAAGCATCTCATTTTTAAACTCTTTTCGTAATAAAATGAGTCCATCCATAATAGTTGAAAAATCAAGTTTTGGATGCGGCCTGTTGATTTTATTAAAAATTTTTTTTGTCGGTGCATCAATAGATATTTTTACAAGATCGACATCAAGGATATCTTTAATTGTACGGGGCTGATAAAAAAGAGTACCATTTGTTAAAAGCGCTATTTTGTACTGTGGAAAATCTGTTTTCAAGAAACGGATAATTTTGCCTATTTCTTTATGCAGGGTAGGTTCCCCGGAGCCGGAGAATGTGATAAAATCAAGTTTGGGGTTTGTAGATAAAAAAGCAGCAAGCTCTTCCCGTACTTCTTGCACAGGCACGTAACAATCTCTTTTTATTGTTAAATGTGTAGTTTTACCACACTCGCAATATACACAATTTAGCGTACACGTCTTATGCGGCACAAGGTCAACGCCTAAAGATATTCCGAGCCTTCTTGAAGAAACGGGTCCAAACACATATTTATAAATTCTTTCAATACCAACTGTCATATTCAGAGTACTCTCTTAAATGATTTTTCAAAGGTTTTTATAGACCAGTTTAACCATATTGGCCTGCCGTGAGGACAGCAGGAAGGTTTTTCACATTCATCAAGCTGGTCGAGTATGGCCTGTATCTGTTCATCCAAAAGATGCTGCTTTGCTCTGATGGAGCCATGACATGCCATGATTATCAAACATTCATCAATAGCATTGGATATACCTGATGCAAAACCTGTTTCAGCCAATTTTTCTACTATCTCTATAATAAGCGGCTGCGCCTCCCTGTTCGCCAAAAGGGACGGTATGGCTTTAACTACGAATGTATTGCCGCCAAAGGGTTCAATTTCAAGACCGAATTTTTGAAGTTCCTGCAGTATCTTTGCAAGTATTTCGGCTTCTCTGTAAGATAAATCTATGGTTTCAGGAATCAAAAGTTTTTGAGACTCTATTGGCAGTCCTTTTCTTCTGGCTTTCAATTTTTCAAAAATGATTCTTTCATGGGCAGCATGCTGATCCAGAATCACAAGACCTTCATCTGATTCGCATAATATATATGTATTATGAAGCTGACCAATGATTTTTAAATCCCGGAAACTGCTTTTTGCCCATAAAGGAGACTGCTCTGCTTTTTGGGGTAGTGACAAGATTTCATCTTTTCTGTTTATTGATGAAAAATTTTCTTTATCAATAAAAAGTTTTGGCGGGGAATCTTCCTTTTTTTTTATATATCCGTATTCATGCTCAATCCCTGATACATAAGAATCCTTTGCAGGGCAAGGTGTTGCTTCAGTCCATTTGGGGCGATCAGCTATTTTTAAAGTTTGTTCTACTGATTTTACAATAGCATCGTGAATTTTTGTTTGCTCTGCAAATTTGACCTCTGCTTTTGCAGGATGCACATTGATATCGACTTGATCAAAGGGAATTTTTAAAAAAAGCACAGCCACAGGAAATTGCCCCTTCATTAATCTGCCGGCATATCCTTTAAATAAAGCGTGCTGAACCATTCTGTCGCGCACAAATCGTCCATTTACAAAAAGATAAATGCCGCGCGCTGTACTACGCGCAATTCCCGGAGCAGAAATCCATCCGGTCAGGATAGAGTCTGCGCCGTTATTTATAATTTTATGAAGATCATTTCTTATATTGCTTCCGAGTACATCCACAGCACGATCCAGTGGATTTTGAACAACCGGCCAGTTTTTCAACTGTTTATTGTTATGAAGGAGCTTGAATGCTACATCATGACGGCTCATTGCAATACGAACGACAGTGTCCGCCACATGACTCATTTCCGTATTGATTGTTTTTAAAAATTTACGCCTGGCTGGAGTATTATAAAAAAGTTGCCTGATTGTAATCATTGTCCCTGTGGGTGCGCCTGTTTCCGTGACTTTTGTTATTTTCCCACCGTCTATAAAAAGACTTGTACCTGTTTGTGAATTTTCATCACGAGTAACAAGCTGAAATCTTGAAACAGATGCTATGCTTGGCAATGCTTCGCCCCTGAAACCGAGCGTTTTTATGGCAAACAAGTCAGAATCACTAAAAATTTTACTTGTTGCATATCTTTCAATAGACAAAAGAGCGTCGTCTTGATTCATCCCTGAGCCATTATCTGAAACCCGAATAAGAGATTTGCCGCCTTGTTCGATTTCTATTATAATTCTTTTACTTCCGGCATCAAGCGCATTCTCCAATAGCTCTTTAACAACCGACGCAGGCCTTTCCACGACCTCACCGGCGGCTATTTTGTTTGATAAAATTTCGGGCAGTATTTGTATTTTTGACATGGTGTGCAATCACAAAATTCAGGGCTTTTCATTTTTTATGTATTTCAATAGAAACTCGTTTTTTTTGGGAGAAAGGTTAAACTGCAAGCAGGCTTGCTCAACTAATTTGTTTATTTTAATTGATGGGTTGTTAATGCGCTCTACGGATACCCATTTAACAGCCCTGCGCAGGTCTTCACCTTCTGGAAGTATAGTCATTTTTTCCTCAATTTTTTATATATAGATGTTCACATAAGGAATTTGTCCCTCTGGCCTTATGCCAAATTTTAAAATCGGATAATTTTCTGAAAATTATAGCAATTTCGGCTTTTTATTATGAAATTCCGTTGCCTGTTCAAAATTAAAAGCTGTTCTGAAAATTTTTTCCTCATTAAAGTGCATACCCATGATTTGTAAACCTATAGGGAGTCCTGTTTTTGAGAATCCGCAAGGCAGAGACATGCCTGGTATGCCCGCAAGATTTGCTGAAAGCGTAAATATATCGGACAGGTACATTGTAAGAGGGTCAGCGGCCTTTTCTCCTATAGTAAATGCAGGTGTAGGGGCAACAGGAGAAAGGATTACATCGCACTTTTCAAATGCTTTTGTAAAATCTTCTGTTATAAGCCTCCTGACCTGTGATGCTTTTTTGTAGTAAGCATCATAATAACCTGCAGAAAGAACATATGTTCCTAAAATAATCCTGCGCTTAACCTCATCTCCAAACCCTTGAGATCGTGTTCCTTTGTACATTTCAATAAGGTTTTTTTTATCAACGTCCCGGAATCCATATTTTACTCCATCATATCTGGCAAGGTTGGAACTGGCCTCTGCCGGCGCAATTACATAATATGCAGCTACAGTATATTTCGTGTGGGGTAAAGATATTTCAACAGATGAAGCGCCAAGATCCTCAAGAGTTTTAACAGCATTCTTTACCGCCAGATCCACTTCTGAATCCAGTCCCTTGTGAGAATGGAATTCCTTTGGAATACCAACCTTTAATCCGTTCAGGCCTTTTTTACAAAAAGAAGTATAATCCGGCACATTAATTGATACGGACGTTGAGTCGTTCCGGTCATATCCCGAAACTGCATTCATCATAATAGCGCTGTCGGTAACATCCTTGGTCAACGGGCCGATCTGATCCAGTGATGAGGCAAAAGCTATTAGACCGAATCTGGAAATTCGTCCATAGGTGGGCTTCAGTCCCACCACACCGCAGTGTGATGCGGGTTGACGTATAGAACCGCCTGTATCGGAACCGAGAGATGCAAGACATAAATCCGCAGCAACTGAAGCTGCTGACCCACCGCTGGATCCGCCTGGTATACGCGAAAGATCCCATGGATTATGGGTTATCCTGATGCTTGAATTCTCGGTTGATGATCCCATGGCAAACTCATCCATATTAACTTTGCCAAGGATGACGGCATTTTCTTTTTTTAATTTTTTTATAACAAAGGCATCATAAAAAGGGACAAAATTTTTCAGAATTTTAGATGCGCATGTTGTGCAAATTCCTTTTGTGCAAATAAGATCCTTAATAGAAACAGGAATTCCTGTTAACGAAGAAATGCTGCCTTTTGCAATAGCCTCATCAGCAATTTTTGCCTGATCCAGCGCCATTTCACCGGCTATAGAAATATATGCTCCTATTTTTTCATCCCGGTCATCTATGCGCTCAAGCAAAGCCCTGGTAAGTTCAAGAGACGAAATTTTTTTCTGCCTTAAAAGGTCATGAGCCTTATGTATAGTAAGTTCAGGAAGTTCCATCTATTCTGATTCCTTATTATTCGATTATTTTTGGAACTATAAAAGCTCCGTCTTCTTGCTCCGGAGCATTTGAAAGCACTGCCTCCCTGTTTGCATCTTCTTTTTGATCATCATTGCGAAAAACATTTGACAGGGGAATTGCGTGGGTTGCAGGTTCAACACCATCTGTATTGACATTGTCAAGAGTATCGACATGTTCGAGGATTTTTCCAATCTGTTCGGCAAACATTTCCACATCATTTTCATGCAGATCAAGGCGTGCAAGGCTTGCCACATGCATGACTTCATTGTGTGTTATTTTCACTATTTAATCCTTTCTCTTGCAACAAGCATCACGTTAAACTTATCTTTTTTAAGTCTGTTTATTATTTTTCCGGCATCGGTTTTATCTTTATATGAACCGATTCTAATCCTGAACCAGGTTCCTTTTGCAGGAATAACAGCCTTTAATTTATAGGCAGGATATCCCTTTTTTTTAAGTTTTGCCACCAGTTTATCGGCAATTTTTGAATCTTTTAATGATGCCGCCTGTATAGTATATTTTTTTTGAACTTTATTTTTTTGAACTATTTTTTTTGGGGTGATATCCACCATTTTGTTATCATTTTTTTCAGGAACCAAATATTGTTTTTTTAAAGATTTTTTGCTGGATAATGAGGATGTTACCCTTTTTTTATCTTTTTTATCAGTTTTTTGAAGATCATCGTAAAAGCCAAGCGATGTTTTGTCAGAAGCTGCGTCCTGATCAATTTTGTATTTTTTTTGCTCCTTTTTAGTTACTTCAGCCAGCCTGCTTTGAAGACTCTTAATGTCAATCTTGACAGGAGCAGACCCCCTCCCCACAAGGATACCAAGTATGAACATCCATGCAGACGTGAAAAAAAGGATAGAAAGCTGCAGCAATGCATTTTTTTTTTTCGGTGCAGGAAGAGTTTCTTTCTTTTTTTTTGATCCCATTTTTTTTGATCACATTTTTTCAGGCGCTGAAACGCCAAGCAGTCCAAGGCCGTTACGTATAATTTTTTTTACTGCCAGTACAAGATAAAGCCGTCCGCATGATAATAGCGGATCATCGTTCAGGACCCTGTGCTTATTATAATAAGTATGAAAAGAAGATGCCAGATTCATCAGATAAAACGTCATACGATGCGGCTCAAGTCTTATGGCAGATTGTTTTACAATTGCAGGAAAACGGTTCATGCTTTTCAGGAGATCAATCTCTTCGGGTTCTACAAGCATATTAACCGCTTCTGCATTCCAGTTTATATCGGCTATCCCGTTTTCTTTACCTTTTCTTATAATACTCGAAATTCTGGCATGAACATATTGAACATAATAAACAGGATTGTCATTTGTTTTTTTTTTTGCAAGTTCAAGGTCAAAATCTAATGGACTATCAGAATTACGGGTCAAAAAAATAAACCTGGCAGCATCCCTGCCTACCTCTTTTATTACTTCCTTTAAAGTTACAAATTCACCTGCCCTGGTCGACATGGCAACGGGAAGACCGTTTCTCAGCAGGTTAACCAATTGAATCAGGATAACATCAAACCGATCTCTGCTTTCTCCGGAGGCCTCTATTGAGGCAGCAATGCGCGGGATATAGCCGTGATGATCTGCTCCCCATATGTCAATAATCCGTTCAAAACCACGATTGAATTTGTCCTGATGGTACGCAATATCTGATGCAAAATATGTTGTCAGCCCGTTCTTACGCACAACAACACGATCTTTTTCATCACCAAACGCACTGGTTTTAAACCAAAGCGCCCCTTCTTTATTATATATTATTTTTTTATTCTGAAAATCTTCCAGAGCTTTTGCAACCTTTCCTGAATCAAAAATAGACTGTTCGCTGAACCAGTTGTCGAATTGAACACCAAAGGAATTCAAATCCTGTTTAATTTCCGCAAGTATTTTTTCTGCTGCAAACACGGCGCAATTCCTGACGGCCGTTTCTTCTTCAAGATTTAAAAAGTTATCACCATTTATTGATTTAATATTTTCGGCAAGGTTAATTATATATTCTCCCTGGTAACAGTCTTCAGGAAATATTATGTCCTCTCCGAAAAGTTTTTTATATCTAAAAAAAACTGACCGTCCAAGAGTGCGGATCTGTCTTCCGGAATCGTTTATATAATATTCTTTTTTAACATTAAAGCCGCAAAAATTCAGAATATTTGAAATACTGTCACCCACTGCTGCGCCGCGGCCATGTCCTACGTGAAGCGGACCTGTTGGATTGGCGCTTACAAACTCAACCTGAATTTTTTTACCTTTCCCTATATTTGCTGCCCCATACTCTAAATCCATCTGGTGAATCTGTTTTAAAATTGGATACCAGGCAGCTTTATTTATGAAAAAATTTATAAAACCAGGTCCTGCTATCTCAATTTTATCAAAAAAAGAATCAGGATTATTTATATTACTGATAATTGCTTTGGCGATTTTTTGTGGGGGCATTTTTTGTATGGAAGCCAGAATCATGGAAATATTGGTTGAATAATCACCCTGAGCCCCCACCTTTGGTTCCTCAATTATGATTTCAGGGATTTCCGGTGAATTTAAAACCCCATTTTTATATGCCTCGGTTAATGCGGAATTAATTAAATTTTTAATTTTATCTTTCATTTTAAATCAGCTTTCATGAGGGTATCCGAAAATAGGTATTTTTTCTCAAATCAAGGCATTTTAAAAAAATAACGCAGAGTTGGGGAAAAAGGGAATTTTTGGATAGCCTCATCTATTGCTTGAAGTCGACTGTTAGAAGGGATGAACTACCCTGACACATAGGGCCAAATACCTGAGGAACAAGGAGGAAATAACTTCCTCCTTGTTCCTCAGGCATTATCGAACAATAGCACGAGGTCATATTAATTTCAAAAAGCCTGTGCGCCTGCTTGTGGAAGTTATTTCGTCCCCGTTCCTTAAAAAGTGGGTCAAACGTATCATGTAGTAAATCGTTTGGCAAGTCTTGGACTCAATCGGGGAAAGAAAAGGGGTCAATTATAGGCCATTGTTATTTGTCGTACCGGACACATTGCCGAAATACATACCATAAGCTCTTTACATGTAATGCCGCTGTGATTTCCGGAGAGATAGATAGCCATATCCCTTGCTTTATTTTTTTTTATTCACTTCTTTATCACAGCTTCTTTGTCTATTGCAAATTCTTTACATACTTCCGATACAACGGCTTCCGGTGTAAGTCTGGGCCATAATTTTTTTAATTGTGGAATCTCTTTATCTTTTTTCCTGGATAATAAAAATATTTCTTTTATCTAACTAATAAAATCCAGCTCTTCTAAAATAAAACAATCAATTAAATTTTTATGCGAATTTTTAACAGGATAGAGACGATGCATGCATCGTCTCTACACGCATCATTAAATCAGACAGGATTTAATGCCAATATTCATTATTTAAGATGTGACCCCATTTTTTTACTAATTATAGGCACTAAAACAATGGAAGTCAATTTTAACTGAAAAGGTTAACACCCTTTCAAGTTCAATTATGGCAAATGTTGACGAGGGGGTAAGGTTAGGAACAGGGACGAATAAGGATATTAAAATCCTTTTGATGGAAAATGGAAAACAGCATTTTGTTTTTGGCAATGAGTCAACAATTGCTTAAAGCATCTGTTTTTCTCCAACATAGATTCCGAGTCAGGTATAATAGAAAAAAAGGCCTTGCTTCCAATGACAATCAATTTGGTTTTTGCCCTGGTCATTGCTACATTGAGGCGGTTGGGGCTGTTTAAAAATTCACTGAGCAGATGATCCGGGTCAGAGGAGGTTATTCCAAAAATAATAACATCCCGTTCTGCTCCCTGAACACGTTCAATGGTATCCACAAGAGGAAGTTGTAAATCTTCCGGCATTTTTTTATCACCAAGTCTTTTGATAATGGCATTATTTTGGGCTCTGTGGGGCGAAATCAAAGCCATTTGATCAGACGATAACCCATGCATCATTAATCTGTGGGCCAGTGCGGCCATAAGTTCTGCTTCCATATCTGATTTCTGGGAACATCCCTGGTGGTCAGTCAATATCAGTACAACCGGTTTTGCAGGGTCAAGGATCTTGTCATATTGATGCGTTAACTCAGGATTTATAGTGACCCTATGTAAAGGCTTATTAAGGGCAAGCCTGGCATGGGCATTGGAAGGTGCCGGGTGCAGCATGCTTTCATACCATGTTCTGCCGGGGAACGCGCAGATTTCCTTGTTCATGCGATAGGTAATATTAAGGGTTTCCTGGTGTGATTCAGGATATATGTTCAAAAAATTTGCCATAATAGATCGGTTTAAAAGCAAATCGGCCGATTTTTCGGGATATTCCCCATAATCCCCCAGCACGATGGGCGGCAACTGATTGACATCCCCCAGGAATAAAAAATTACCTTTGCTGTAAATCAGGCTCAGCAGAGCCTGTGGCACCGGCACCTGGGAGGCTTCATCAAAAATAACCCAATCAAGTGCAGGGGGAAATTCTTTGTTTTTGCTGTTAAAAAGATTATAAAAGCCATATCCTGTGGCACCCAGAATCAGCAAGGGTTTTGCCAGGAGATCATCTGCATCGCCTGCATCACCCAGAAATTCCACCTCCATCCATTTGCTGTTTTTTTTATTTATTTTTTCAGACCGGATCTTTTCAGACCGGATTTTTTCAGACTGAATCTTTTCAGGCTGGCTTTTTTCAGATTGCCTGGCCTGGCCACATTTTATGCAATGGCCCGGAAAAATGCCCGGCAAATACTGATTCACAAGCAAGGTTACCTTTTTCAATACTGTATCAATGGCTTGATGGGTCAAAGCGCTCACGCCGATGCGAAGGGGCATTTTCGCTTCATGGGCTTGCATGATCAAGGCAATTAAAATCCAGCCGAGCAGATGGGTTTTGCCTGTTCCGGGAGGGCCTTGTATCATGCTGCTTCGGTATTGGAAAGGGATGGCCAAGGCAGATTGCTGGGAAGAGTTTAGACCGGTATCATTGAGGGTCAGCCATTTTTTCAGCCAGGTCAGTGAATCATAAGATTGTCGGCCCAAAGATTCTCCTGCGAGCAGTTGCTGCAAAGAATGTGGCCGGCCTTCTGTAGAATGAGGGTCTGAAAAAGAATGAGTTGCTGCAAAAAGAGTTGTTGCAACATGGGTCAGTTTTGCCTGGTTCCAGTCGCTGGTATCCTCTTCTATGGAGTATAAAAGATTTTTACTTAAATGCATTTTCCCGGATCTGGAAAGAAGTGATATCTCTCCTGCCTCCATATCATATTCAGCCATGATAACAGGAAAACCATTTTGGATATCAAAAATACCATGGGGTGCAAGCTTGAGAAAATCTCCTTTACGAAACTTTGAGGGGCAGGTTCTACCGGATGTTTTTAATATATAAAGAAAACGTCCTTCATGATCCAGCCTTGTGAGAGCAAAGCTTAAGTACCCGATGGCCCTGAATCGCAGCATCCTTTCTTCAAGTGTCAGTTCCTGGAGTGTTAATATATCATTTTCCTGTAATCGTTGCTCCTCTTTGATGAATCTTAGATACGGCAAAACCCTGGGGTTTTTTTCCAGGCTTGAATCCCATTCCTGTACCCATTGACTTTTTAAATAAATAGAGGCCTTTGCATATAGTTCAACCATAATGGAGAGGCTGGATTTGACCATTGATTTAAGCCCAGGTTCTAATTTTGATAAATTTAAGGAATCTGCCTCATGATGATGGAACAGAGTTTCGGGATGGCCAACTTCAGCTTTACACCCAAATAGATAACCCAGAGTAAATAAAGAAACAACTCCAGGGGCGGGCATGTAAAAATGAGCCTTAAAAACCCTTCGCAAATCTGTCCACGGGCTGGGCTGTGTCTGCCATAAAAATCCGGGTTCCTTTCCTTGTTCGATCTCTCCCCATTGAAGAAGATCCAGCCGTGATCCCGAACCAAAATGGAAAATATGGGGGGCTTTGCCATTAAATATGCTTTTTTCCCATGAATTTGAAAGCAGCCCGGCAAATTCCTGCCATGCTTCTTGTCGTTCCTGCTCGTTTCCCATTATCCACACATGAGATTCAATTGGAGTATCCAAAGGATTAATTGGATCTATCACCTGTAATCCAAGAGCGTGTGGAAGTCCGATCAAAGGGTCTTTTGTCAGATGGATAAAAAAGACCCGTGAAATATTAGCAGGAAAAAGGCGGGTTTTCTTTTTTATAAGGAAGATTTTATTTTCCAAAAAAGCTGCACAATGCCCTGCAACCTGTTTTTTCTGTTCGAGAGTAAAGCCTGTTTCCACACCCTCGGGATCTTCAGCCCTATGATTTTTTTTGGCATCAGGGGATGTTTTTTTAAGGGCTGCGTGGGTTTGGGCAATGGCAGCGCATCCCATCTTACGCAATTTTAATAATTCCCCCAGAGTTAATCCGGGCAGAAATTGTATATCTTCATTTTCAAGGGCATTCTGATAGCAGACTGGATACCAGTCACAGGATATACAATGGGATTGGAGCCTGTGATCCGCAGCATATACCGGTTGGGAGCAAAAAGATTGAATGGTTTGGAAAAGCATGGGAAAAGCAGCAAAATAAGCTTTAAGATTAAACCTGTGCTTTTCATATTGTCTGCTTTTTTCAGGTGAGCGAATGATTAAAACCCCCGCCCCTGCCACTCTGGCTGGAATGTCATGAAACTTTATTATTTTTTCCAAAAGCCATGCATAAAACGCAACCTGCCATTTATGGTGAAAACGCGGGGATGTGCTGTTTTTGATATCTCCCACTTCAATTACAACTGTTTTTATCCCATTAAATTTTTTTGCTGATAAGAGAAGAAGATCAGGAACCCCTGCCCCGTTCATATCCAGGCCGCCCTGATTCAAATTTTCCTTATCCAGGTCATCCACCTTGAGCAGGCATTGTGAAAGAAAAACAGGTTTTGTGCTATAATTATCATTGGCAGGATCATGGGATATGACCTTTGGGATAAATCTGTTTATCTGTTCTATAAATGCTTTAAACTGCAAATCCTGCGATCCTGTGGTTTTCATGGAGATGAGGGTTGCCCCTTGTTTCTTAAGGTGTCCCATCACCTGTTCTTCATGGATGATTCCCTGGTTCATTAAAAAAGTTCTAAACTTGTCATGGTTTGAAGGAACCCCTGTTTGAATCGGGGAATTCAGGCCGAGGAATTTAAAACAAAACCGCCTTTGACATTGTGCATGAAAAAAATAATCACTGACCATTGTTGCGGTGAGGGTGACAGCATTCTTTATATTAAGGCATGGTTGCCTGCATTGCTCTGTATGGAGAAAATTATGCGCTTTTTTAACTCCATCTTGTCTGGTTTTGTCTTTTTCCATCTCCAATAAAGAATCCCCGGGCATAATATCAATGGCCCATGGTTTCTGATTATAAGTTTCCTGATTATAGGGTTCCTGATTATAAGTTTCCGGCTCACCCTGAACAGAAGCCTCAAGGAGAAGAATTGCCTTATCACCTGAAATAATTTTTGATGTGCTATCAAGATAATGGGCAAATGTGCGCGCCACCCGGTGGTCAAAAAGAAAATCCGTCAATTCCTGTATAAGCAAATCTCTGGGCAGAGTTTTACAAAACAGATTCAAAGGGATAAGGCTGCGCAGTATTTTAAAATGTTTCTTGATCCAGGTTTGAAATTCCTCCTGATTTACCGGCAGCCTTATATCCTCAAAGCTGAGCCAGTCTGAACATTCAAGGCCGATCTCATCAGATGTTATAAACAGCTCATCATCCTTAAAATTCTCCCTGATACTCCACTCCAGCACCAGATTACCTGCGGAACCTATGAATGTACGATAGCGAAAGGAAGCTTTTTTGCCAGGTACAACCTCAATGCCATTTTCCAGAACAATTTTTTTTTCATCCTGTTTCAGCTCTCTGCGAAAAAGCTTTTTTGTCCGGGTAAAGAGGCAGGTTTTATCTTCAATTTTAGTTGTTTTAAGGATATTACCCATGGCCTTTGTCACTTCATAGGAAATATGGGCACCCATACCGATCCAGGCCAGTTGTTTTTCGTCCCGGCTTTTGGAAGGCCGTGCCAGCACTCTTTTTCTTTCGCCTGTATCAATTTTTAAAATTCTGAGACGCCTTCCGGCAATGTAAACTCTATCTCCAACCTCCATCTGGGAAACAATGGATTGTGGAATATCTGCAATGGCTTTTTCAGATACCTCCAGGATATATTCCTCTTCTGCTTCGGGAAAGTTTCCCCAGATTTTATAATCAAAAAGGTGGTTGCGGTATTGCCAGCCACCTCCAAGGAGACCATTTATTTTAGATTTTTTTAGCCAGCGTTTTTTTTCAAGTGATTCAAACAGAGAAGGCAAAATTTCATGCCGATCCGGAAAAAGAGATTGCAGGGACGAAAGAGTGACCCTTTTTTTTTCATAAAGGCAGGATATTACCTGCTGACTCAACACACTGGGCAATGTTTTGTCAGATGGGGATTCAATCATTCCTTTGCGGGATAACTCAAGGAGAGCAAGAAAACGCACCACCTGATCTCCGGAACGTTCACCGCAACAAAGTCCCCAGAAATTGATCCGGTCTTCACGACGATTAGCCCTGCCAATGCGTTGAAGAAAGGCTGATACTGAACAGGGCGGCTCATATAAAAGCACTGCATCCACATCCCCCACATCAATGCCCAGTTCAAGAGTGCTGGTGGCAATGCACAGGGCATGAGGTCTCCTGCGGAATTTTTTTTCAGCCATTTTTCGTTCCAGGGGCTTGAGATTGGAATAATGGAGTTCTGAAACTCCTTGAAATCTTCCGGTTTTGTTGACAATGCCAAACAACCTGTCGCAGGCAGCCCGGCTGTTGACAAAAACAAGTATTTTTCGATACTGCCAGGTATCATACAGGTCATTGAGCAGAGCCGGAAGTTCGGATTTCTCCTGTTTAATATGAAGCAGGCGTGCAACTATCTTTCTTTTGACATTTGTAATAATACGCTCTGTATTAACACTGAAATTAAAAAAATCAATAACAGCACCTACACGGGCAATGGTGGCTGACATGGCTATTTTTTGGAGTACCCGACCTGTTCTACGTTCAAGGCGGGTAAAAAGATAAACAAGATGGCGCCCCCTGTACTGGTGAATCAAGGGATGAACCTCATCAATAATCACCGTTCCCACCCGAAATAAAAAGCCCTTGAGATCAGGATTGGCGCTTCCCAGCATCACATCCAGGGATTCAGGGGTGGTGAACATTATATCAGGACGTTTTCCTCCTGCACGCTTGATATCACCGGTTCGAATGGCAAGGTTGAGCCCCAGACGTTCTGTTATAACAGATTCAAATCGCCTTTTTAAATCCATGGCAAGCGCCCTGGTGGGGATGATATATAGAACAGCAGTTTTCCTGCCGGAGCTGATCACCCGTTCCAGGCATGGAGCAAGCACTGCTTCGCTTTTGCCTGATCCGGTGGCAGCCTGCAGCACTAGATCCCGGCCTGAAAGGATGGGTAGTACAGCATCCTTCTGGATGCTGTACAGACTTTCAAAGGTACCGTAAAAGGCACGGAATGTATTGGGAAGTTGTAAAAGAAGTGAGTCAGACATTTAGATTAATCAAGCTGATAGCCTATACTCCGGCTTGCTGTACAAGATCAAGGTGATTCACTAAAAATTT
>Ga0209633_10003461_pt1 | contig 14577 bp, 10 predicted proteins | sample Cruoilmetagenom1_FD_187290 | JGI IMG/M metagenome (GOLD analysis project Ga0209633, IMG submission 187290) | Oil polluted marine microbial communities from Coal Oil Point, Santa Barbara, California, USA - Sample 1 (SPAdes) (version 2) | ecosystem: Environmental > Aquatic > Marine > Oil seeps ... | reverse complement strand
CACTTCAGTATTCTGTTGCCATGTGGAACCATTATCAACAGAATACTGAAGTGGTGGAATTCCGCCATGTGCATAAATTGAAATATTTCCTGTTTCATCGCCGTAACACGTAGTAATATCAGTTGTTCTTGTTGAATCAATTACAATCTCACTTGGCTGACTTATTGTTAAAGTACCTCCTGTTGCAGGACATTGGTTAACATCTTTTACTTGAACATTATAAGTTCCTGCAAACAAATTTGGAAATACTCCATCATCTTCTTGGTAAATACCTTCAATAGCATAAAACAAATTTCCTGTTCCACCTGTTGCAACAATTGTAATTGAACCTGTTGATTCTCCATGGCAAGTTGTAACATCAACAGCAGATTCTGAAGTAATTGTTACTGCATCTGGTTCTGTTATAGTTAAAACTATTGCAGAAGTTTGGCATCCTTCTGCATCTTCAACAATTGCTTGATAATTATTAGGTCCAAGTGCTCCAAAATAATCTGATGTTTGCCACGTTCCAGCAAGTCCATTATAAATTGAATATTTTAATGGCGAACTTCCACCACTTGCAGTTATTTCAATACTTCCATTATGATCTCCATGACAACCTAAGATATTATTTGCACCAGCAGACATAATTATTTGAGAAGGCTGATTAATTGTAATTTCTGAACCATTTATTATACATCCATTGTTATCTCTAACTTTTGCATAATATGTTCCTGCTGACAAACCAGTAAAGTTATTACTTACTCCAAAATTTGCAGGATTTTCAATTGAATATTCAAAAGTACCTCCACCACCTTCAGCTGTAATTACAATTTCTCCATTATGGTCTCCAAAACAACCTGTAACATCTGTTTTATCTTCTCCGGTAATAGTAATTTTACTTGGTTGAAATATATTTGCAATATCATTTAAAACATTACCATGTATATCTTTTACCACAATAACATAAGTTCCAGCAATTAAACCATTAAAAACATTACTTGATTGAAAAGTTCCAGGATCTCCATTATGAATTGAATAACTTAAAGGAGGATAAGTTCCTATTGCATCAATTGTAATTGTTCCAGAAGCATCCCCGTTGCATACAAGAACATCTGTAGTTGATATATTATTTATTGTTATTAATTGTGCAAATCCTTCAAAAAAAGAAAAAGTGAACACAAATAATATAAATATTTTTATATATGATTTCATTTTAATTTTAAATTAAGCTATAAAGATACAATTATATAAACAAAGACGTAAAAAATATATAAAAAGTTGCATTAAATTGCTTAAAATAAGATATTTTTGGTTTTCTTAAAATTAAAAAATTTGAAAAATAAACTTTTACATTTTATAAACTCAAAAAATCTTTTCAAAAAAAAAGATAAAATTTTAGTTACAATAAGTGGCGGATTAGATTCTGTTGTGCTTACTTATTTGCTACATTCACTTAATTTTAATATTACACTTGCACATTGCAACTTTAATTTAAGAGCAAAAGAATCTGACAAAGACGAGGCATTTGTTAAGAAGTTGGCAGATAAATTAAATATTAAATTATACATTAAACAATTTGATACAAAGCAGTTTGCAGAAGAAAATTCATATTCAATTGAAGAGGCAGCTAGAATTTTGCGTTATAATTGGTTTGAAAAAATTAGGAATGAGAATTCATTAGATTATATTGCAACTGCACATCATTTAGATGATAAAATTGAAACTTTTTTTATTAATATTACTGCTGGTACAGGAATTAGAGGAATTAGAAGCATACAAACTAAGAATGAAAAAATTGTTAGACCTATTCTTTTTGCAAAAAGAAAAGATATTGAATTATGGGCTTCAAAAAATAATATAAAACATAGAACAGACCAAAGTAATTTTAATACAAAATATACTAGAAATAAGTTTAGACATAACATTCTTCCTCACTTTAAAGAATTAAATCCTGCATTTGAAGAAACTATGTCAAAGAATTTTGAGATTTTCTCTAATATTGAAAAAATTTACAATAATTATATTGCATCTGCTTCAATTAAAGTTGTTTCACAAAAAGATGGTTTAATTTATATTAACTTAAAAGCACTTTTAAAAGAAATTACACCTGAAACATTATTATTTGAAATTATTAAATATTTTGGATTTAACTATTCACAAACTTTAGACATTTTAAGATTTAAAGATAAAATGCAAACTGGAAAATCATTTATTTCAAAAAAATATAAACTTATAAAAGACAGGAATAATCTAATAATAAGCAAAATTACAAACTTAACAAAAGATATTTTTTATATTGAAGAAAACCAAACAGAAATTAATACACCAATATCTTTAAAAATAACAAAAAGTGTTATTGATAAAAATTTCAAAATTAAAAAAGATAAAAATATTGCATATTTTGATGCTAACAAAATTAAATTTCCATTAAAACTTAGAACTAAAAAAAATGGAGATATATTTCATCCTTTTGGTATGAAAGGAAAAAAACTAATTAGTGATTATTTTACTGATATTAAGCTAAATACATTTGAAAAAGAAAATGCAATTTTATTACTTTCTGAAGAAAATATAATTTGGATTAGTGGACATAGAACCGATGACAGATATAAAATAACAAACAAAACTAAGAATGTTTTAATTATTCAAATGCAATAATTTTAGCTTTTAATTTTTCTAATTTATTTGAAGCTCTTTTAAAGAATTTATATCTATGAATTTGAGCTTCTCCACTAATTTTATTTGATTTTTTAATTAAATTATTAAGCCATATTTTTGTATCTTCAACAAATAATGGATTTCCAGATGTAATTTTATTAAATGTATGAATACTTAAATACACAAATTCAACATCTCCTCTTTTTGTAAATATGCAATTATTTCCTATTTCAATTTGGCTATGATAAAGTGTAAAGTTACTATTATCATTAATTTCCTTTAAATCTTTATTACCAATTTCTGCCTGTTTACTTAAAGTTTCAATTTCATTAAGTGCTTGTTCACAAACTGTTAATGCATCTTCTTGACTAGCAAAATTTCCTGTATCCCAATAAAATTCAATTTGTTTAATAAGACTGTTTATTGTTTCATCTGTCCAAATTTCAATAGACGGAATTTTGCAGTAAACTTCAAATATTTGTTTTCCTAAGTCGGCAAATTCGGGTCTAATATGTTCAATAGAAAATTTTTTATCTTCTAATTCGGGAATATTAACAACAGCCTTCATCCAATAAAACATTTTAAATGCAGATAATTCAGGATAATTAAAATGGTGAAAAATTGGAACATCAATAGCCGCATATCTTATTTCTTTATTGTCAGTCTTAACAATTTGTTTCATATCATTTAAAATTGATGTTAAATAAATCTTAAATGTATCACTACCTTCGCCACCAACTATTGGTTCGTATTTAAAAGCAATATTTTTTGCATTATGAGTAAAAAGATCAAAAGAGATATTATAATGTGTACATAAATCATAAATTTCGTTTATAGATAACAAAGTTTCACCACGAACTCTTCTATAAACACTATCAGAACTCATGTTTAACACACTTGCTAATTCATCTGTAAAAGAATTTGAATCTTGAACAAGCTCTTTTATTCTACTTAAGAAGTTGATTTGTAAAGTATTATCTTTTGACATTGTATTATTAAATTGGAAATATGAACATTCAAATATAAATAAATATATTGATAATCTAATATTTAAATCCTTTCAATTTCAGCCCCAATCGCATTTAATCTTTTATCGATATTTTGATAACCTCTATCTATTTGTTCAATATTATGAATAATACTTGTTCCATTTGCTGACATAGCAGCAATTAAAAGTGCAATTCCTGCACGAATATCTGGAGAAGTCATAGTTGAAGCACGTAATTTAACTTCACGATTTAAGCCAATTACTGTTGCACGATGCGGATCGCAAAGAATAATTTTTGCACCCATATCAATAAGTTTATCAACAAAGAAAAGACGACTTTCAAACATTTTTTGATGTATAAGAACACTCCCTTTTGCTTGTGTTGCTGCAACAAGAATTACACTTAAAATGTCTGGTGTTAGTCCCGGCCAAGGAGCATCAGCAATTGTCATTATTGAACCATCTATGAAAGTTTCAATTTCATATTTTTCATAGGCAGGAACTTTTATATCATTTCCAACTTGTTCAATATGTATTCCTAACTTTTTGAATGCCTGTGGCATCATTCCTAAATCGGGAATATTTACATTTTTAATTGTAATTTCAGAAGCTGTCATTGCGGCAAGACCTATAAAACTTCCAACCTCAATCATGTCTGGCATAATTGTGTGAGAACAACCTATTAATTCCTTAACTCCCTCAACTATAAGCATATTTGAGCCAATTCCAGAAATTTCTGCTCCCATATTATTAAGCATTTTGCTAAGTTGTTGCAAATATGGTTCACAAGCTGCATTATATATTGTTGTTTTTCCTTCTGCGAAAACCGCTGCCATTAAAATATTTGCTGTTCCTGTAACTGATGCTTCATCTAAAAGCATATAGGCACCTTTTAAGGCTTTACCTTCAACAGAATAAACTCTATTTTTTGCATCATAATTAAATTCTGCACCTAAGTGTTTAAAACCGATAAAGTGAGTATCTAATCTTCTTCTTCCTATTTTGTCGCCTCCAGGAGCAGGAATAAATGCTTTTTTATAACGTGCTAATAAAGGACCAAGAATCATTACAGAACCTCGTAATCTGGCACCTTGTTGTTTGTATTCTTCAGTTAAAAGGTAGTCTAAATTTATTTTCTCTGCCTTGAATTTGTAATCAGCATTATTAATCCTTGTAACTTGTACTCCAAGTTTATTTAGCAACTTGATAAGATTATTTACATCTAAAATATCAGGAACATTATTTATTATAACATCTTCTTTTGTAAGTAGAACTGCACATAATATTTGAAGTGCTTCATTCTTTGCTCCTTGTGGAAAAAGTTCTCCGCTTAACTTATTTCCACCTTTTATTTTAAATGATGCCATTTTTATTAATTATTTAATTACACAAATATTTACAAATAAAAATAATCTATTATTAGAAAAACTACATAATTAAGGTATTATTTTAAAATCTGTTTAAAGTTTTTATTTGCAAATTGACAATAAATTAGTTGTGCAAAAGATTATTTATGAACTAAACCCTCAAGATATATTGCCCTTTATGGAGACAAGCTTTATTTAGCTCTTCTTTTACCAGAATATTTTTGTTTTCCAGAATAACGAGTTTGTTTTGCTGTATATTTAGATTCTTTTCTCCATTTTGAAGAATTTGCACTTACTAAACTTCCTGAAGCACTTAAAACTAAATCTTTATCAACAATAAGTTTTCCATTTGTTAACTCTGTTATTTTCTGATAAATAAATTCATCTGTAACAACATCTTTGCTCCAAGTTAAATATAACTTCTTCATGTGATTTGCTACCAATGCTGTTAAGATTTTTTTATCCTCACCATCTTCAAGTTCTGCAGCATATTTAAGCATATCTAGGATATTTCTACCAAAATGTTTATATCTAAAGTTTTTAACTTTATAAGGAATTTTTTCTGGTTTTCCAGCAAAAGTTGCTGTTTCAGGAACTGGAAAAGGAGAATCTTCTTTTAACTGAAAATTAGACATTATATTAAGATGATCCCAAAGTTTATGTTTAAAATCCTTTAAATCACGAAGATATGGATACATATTACCCATAAGATAAATAATATTTTCAATAAATTTTGTTCTTTCTTCTTTTTCTTCAATTTTAATTGCCTGAGAAACAAGGTTTTGAATATTTCGTCCGTATTCATGTAAAATTAAAGGTTCTAATGAAGTATTGTATTCCATATTTTATTTAATATTTTTAATAAAAGTCAAAGTTAATATTTTTTTATAATTGCTTGTAATTTTATATATAATTAAACTTAATTAGTATCTATATAGTTGTAAAAATAAATTTGACAGGAATAATTTATAAAAATACCTATGTTTTATTTTATTGTTATAAAACTAATTAACATAAACCTATAAGATTTAAATAAACTATAATTAATCTAATACTTGCAATTTTGCAAATTTTAAAAGCAGAGTTTTTTCTCCTATATTAGTAAAGTTAATTGTTGCTTTTGAGTTTGCTGAAACGTTTTCAATTTTGATTACTATTCCAAGTCCAAAACGTGCATGTTTCACTTTTGCTCCAACGGAAATATAACCAATATCTTCAGAAGAAGATTGTGAATTTTCAATTTTAGTAAGTTTTCTATTATAATTTGGCTTTGCAACTTGCTCTTTATTAGACTTTCTGTTTGAATAGGTTTTAACTTGATTAGGTATTGATTTTTTCCTTCCCCTAAATAAGTTTTTTTGTTCTGCGGGTGCTGTCGTATTCAAATTATCAATAGAATTATTAAATGCTGAGTGAAAATCAACATATTTGCTATCAATATCTTTTATAAATCTACTTGGTGTGCAATCATTCAATTTTCCCCATCTATATCTTTGCCCAGAATATGTAATAACTAAATCTTTTTCAGCCCTAGTTACTGCAACATAGAATAGTCTTCTTTCCTCTTCTAATTCTTTTGGAGAGAAAGTTGCCATTTCAGAAGGAAATAGTCTTTCTTCTAAACCAACAAGATATACATTCCTAAATTCCAGACCTTTAGATGAATGAATTGTCATTAAAGTAACTTTATTTTTATCTTCGTCACTTTCATTATCTTCATTTGTGAGTAAGGCAACAGATTCTAAATAATTATTTAAAAATTTTTCTTCTTCTATTTCTTCACTATCAGCAAATTCACGAATACCATTTAATATTTCTTGTAAATTTTCATGTTTAGCTAGCGATTCTGGTGCTTTATCTGAAAATAAATCTTTCATTACTCCACTTCTGTCAGAAATTTCTTTTGCTAAAGCGTAAGCATCTTTTTCTTTAAGTTTTGAAGTAAAGTCTGCAATTAAAGTTTCAAAGGCAAACATTTGTGTTAATGCACGTGAGTTTAAGCCAATATTTTTTGTTTTAGCATGACTTACCGCCTCCCACATAGTAATATTTTCAGCTCTTGCATAAGCTTCTAATTTATCTACACTTGTTTTTCCGATTCCACGTTTAGGGTAATTTATTATTCTTTTAAAAGCCTCGTTATCTTTCTTATTTACAACAAGTTTAAAGTATGCAAGCAAATCTTTTATTTCTTTTCTTTGGTAGAAAGATAAACCACCATATATTTTATAAGGAATGCTTCTTCTTCTTAAAGCCTCCTCAAAAATACGAGATTGTGCATTTGTTCTATACAATATTGCATGGTCAAGAAATTTTGTTTTTTCAATAACTGTAGATTCCAAAATTTTGTTTACAACAACAAAACCTTCCTCGTTATCTGTTAATGATTCTATAATTTTTATTTTATTTCCATCTTCATTTTTTGAGAAGATATCTTTTTTTATTCTATCTTTATTTTTTTCAATTACAGAATTTGCTGCATTAACAATTATTTTTGTAGAACGATAATTTTGTTCCAATTTAAACAATTTATGAGTAGGATATTCTTTTTGAAATTTAAGAATATTTTCAATTTTTGCACCACGAAATGAATAAATACTTTGAGCATCATCACCAACAACGCAAATATTTTTATGTTGTTCCGAAAGTTTCTTAACTATCAGATATTGAGAGAAATTAGTATCCTGATATTCATCTACTAAAATGTAATCGAACATATTTTGATACTTTGAAAGAACCTCAGGGTGATCACGAAAAAGGACATTTATGTTAAGCAATAAATCATCAAAATCCATTGCTCCAGACTGAAAGCATCTTTGAGAATAAATTTTATAAATTCTGTAAATTTCTGGCATTCTTGCTTTCTCATCATTAATTTTTGCTTGGGCATTACTTTCATATGCTGCAGCAGAAATTAAATTGTTTTTTGCACCTGAAATTTTTCCATAAACAGAATTTACCTTATAAATTTTATCATCTAACTTAAGTTCTTTTATTATTGATTTAAGAACACTTTTTGTATCAACAGTATCATAAATTGTAAAACTTGAAGGATAACCAATTACAGTAGCTTCCTTTCTTAAAATTTTTGCGAAAATTGAGTGAAAAGTTCCCATCCAAAGAGAACGAGCTCTCTCCTCTCCAACCAACAAGCCAATTCTGTCTTTCATTTCTCTGGCTGCTTTATTTGTAAAAGTAAGCGATAATATTTTCCATGGCCTTACTTTATTTTCAAGCAAATGTGCTATACGATATGTAAGCACACGGGTTTTGCCTGAACCTGCTCCTGCAATTATTAATGATGGACCTTTAAAATTTACAACAGCTTTTCTTTGAGCTTCGTTAAGTTGGTTTAAGTATTCTTTCACTTTGTAGTTTTATTATATAAACTTTGCCAAGTTTTGAAAAAATGACAAACTTGTTTTTTAAGTTTTTGCAAAAATAGAAAGGCAAATATAAATTAAGTTATTTTTTTGTTTTTTTTATTAAATAGTTTTTAATGATAATATTTCGGAGGCTAAGTTTGTTTGACAACTGGAGCCTGAGCCTGTCGAAGGCAGATTCTGTTACTTCTCGTGAGTCCGCCCTCGACAGGCTCAGGCATCGGAATATTGCTCAAACTTTTTTACTTATTGATAATTTGCATCAGCAAGCCCTGAAAATGCAAAATGTATTAGCATTAATATTGATAAATTATATGAACAATTTATATTAAACCATTCAAAAAGAACATATAGATACCCAAATCAGAAAATACAAAAATCACAATACTGGAATTTTGAAAATGAAAAATCAGGAAGTTTTATCTAAAATCAAGCCAAACTTATAATTAATCACCTACAATGTGCTTGAATATAACCTTTTTAGTTATTTAAATTATCTTTAACATAATTTGAAAACTTTTTCAAAGATGGATCTCTTGCACCTGTTAAAAGTATTATTGTATTTTTTATAAGATGTATTTTAATTTTTTCAGGAAAATTATTTCGCTCTTTTACATAAAAAGCATTTTTCCCATTTGCTTTAATATCGTTAATCAAATCTTCGGCAGAAATATCTTTGCTAACCGTTCCGCCTGCATAATAAATTTCGGACATCCATATCTCATCTTCCTCTCTTAATGCTTCTGAAATTTCTTTTACAAAATCATCTCTTAAAAATTTTGTAGGTTTAAAACCATGAGGCTGAAACCAAGTGATCAATTTATAATCAGCAAATTGACAAGCCTCAATTGAAGCAGAAAGTTTTGCGGGATTATGTGCATAATCATCAATAATAATTAAATCATCTTCTTGTAAAATTACTTGATGCCTTCTATAAATTCCTTCATAAGTTTTTAAAGCTTTAGCAGAATCTTTAATAGAAATTCCAGAAAGTTTACAAGCTGAAACTGCTGCTGCAACATTCTCAGCATTATGTTTACCAATTTGATTTAATTCAAATACAACATCATTAATTTTAAAAGAAATATGAAACCCATTTTGTTCAAAGTTTGAAATCTTAAATCCAAGTTCTTCTGAATATCCAAAATCATTAGTCATATTCTTAGAAAATTTTTTACTACGTTCTTGAGAATTATTTACAATTAACTTATTACTATTTTTTGAGAAAGTATAAAAAAGGTCGTCTAATTCTTCAAGTTCTTTATGGTCTTTGTCAATATTTAAAATAATACCAATTTCAGGTTTGTATTTTACCAATGAACCATCACTCTCATCAGCTTCTATAATTAAATAATCACCTTTGCCTGCAATTGCATTGCCTATTTTTCCTTGTTTTTGAATACTTACTAAACCTGCCCCTGTAATTAATGATGGGCTGTTATTTGTTTCTTTAAATATATGATACACCATAGCAGATACAGTTGATTTGCCTGATGTGCCGCTAACTGCAATAGTTTTTTTTGTTTGGCTTATTGCTGCCAATAAATCGGAACGCATTACAATTTTAATTCCTAACTCTACTGCTTTTTTATATTCAGGAACTGTTGGCTCAATTGCTGTTGAAATTACAACTAATTCAAGTTTTTTATTTAAGCCTGATGTATCTTGAGGGAAACATCTTATATTTTCTGCTTCTAATTTTTTACGTCTTTCATCCTTATTATCATTAGAAAATTGCCTATCAGAACCTGATACATTTTTTCCAATTCCAGTTAAATATTGTGCAATTGCACTCATTCCGTCACCAGCAATTCCTATAAAAAAGTAATTTTTTATTTTTGAAATATCTATTTTTGTCATTTATATCTTTTATTTATGCAAATATATAAGTTTTTTATTTGTTAAAAATGGAAAGTTCCTTATGTTTATTTTATAAATTTATAACTGATAAATTATTATTCATAATTGATAATTCTATATTTGCACTTTGAAAATAGAAAGTTAAAAAAATGAACTTAAAGCTAAAACAAACAAGGCGAAGAAAACCCGATTGGTTAAAAATAAAATTGCCACAAAGTAGCAAATATGCAAATGTACAGAAAACAATTAGTGATCATAAATTAAACACAATTTGTACAAGTGGAAAATGCCCTAATTTAGGAGAATGTTGGGACAGAGGAACTGCAACATTAATGATTTTAGGTGATATTTGTACACGAGCTTGTAAATTTTGTGCCGTAAAAACAGGAAAACCAGATGCCCCAGATAAAAATGAAGCAAAAAAAATTGCTCGTTCTGTTGAAATTCTTAAACTTAAACATTGTGTGCTAACCTCAGTAGATAGGGACGATTTGCCAGATAAAGGAGCAACAGCATGGTCAGAAACTATTATTGAGATTAAGAAAAAAAATCCTAATACAACTATTGAAACATTGATTCCTGATTTTGATGCGAATGCAGAATTAATTCAAAAAGTAATTGATGCAAAACCTGAAGTAATTTCTCATAATTTAGAAACTGTAAAAAGATTAACTCCAGAAATTAGAAGCAGAGCAAAATACAATACAAGTTTGGAAGTTATAAAATACATTTCAGATTCAGGAGTAATTTCAAAATCTGGAATTATGGTTGGTTTGGGCGAAACTTTTGATGAAGTTGTGGAATTAATGGATGATTTAAGAGCTGTAAATTGCAAAGTGTTCACAATAGGACAATACTTACAACCAACACCGCAACATGCCGAAGTTATTGAGTATGTGCATCCTGATATTTTTGAAAGATGGAGGGTAATTGGACTTGAAAAAGGTTTTACACATATTGAAAGTAGTCCACTTGTGAGGTCATCTTATCATGCAGAAAAACATGTTAAATAAATTGTTTAATTCCTATAAATTTTATTCTTTAATAGTAATTTCTTTAAGAAATAAAGCAAATATTCTGTTTTTATATATTTTTCAGCACTAATATTTCTTTTCTCAAGAGGAATTCTTTGAATATTATTTGAAATAATATCTTTTTTTATTCCTGCAGTACCAAAAGAATAATCGATAATATTCTTTGAATATACTTTGTTGAAAAATGATTTTTTAATGTCATTATCAGAAAATGGAAAAGCAAATAATTTATTCTTCACATTAAAATTATCTGTAATAAATTTCATGCATTCAGAAGTTTGTAATATTTGCTCTTCTTCATTAATTTCTGAAAACAAAGGATGATTTATGCTATGTGAACCTATTTGGTGACCTTCATTTATAAGTTCCTGAATTTGAAAACTTGTTAAATATGGTTCATTGTTTTTTAAGTAATCTTCAAAATCTAAATTTATAATTTTTGCAATCTGGTTAAGAAGATACTTGTCTTTATATTTTATATTTAATATTGCTTTTTCAATTTTATTAAATTCAACTTTATTGTTAATATTAAGGAGTTTAATAATTTGTTCCGCCTTTGCTTTATCTAATTTTTTAGTTTTAATTTTATTAATAATTACACTTTCTTTATACCTAAAAAATAAATTTTTATTATCCACAAAGGCACTATTTATAAAGAAACTTGCCTTAATATTGTATTCTTTTAAAATTGGTGCAATTATAGTATAACATTCTTTTAAGCCGTCATCAAAAGAAAGATGAAATAGGTTTTCTTCACTTTTTAGTTTGAGTTCTATTTCAAGGCTAGGAATATAATATTTAGTTAGAAAATCCAGATCTTTTCTAAATTGTTTGCTTGTTTTAACTTTGTATAAATTCTTTATATGTACAGGTTCTTTATCACTAATAACGTGATAAAAAGGATATATCATATTAATTCCTGTAATTTTAATAAGAAGTTTAATAGGAATAATTGATGCAAAAAATGATAATATGTTGATGACTGTTTTCAGATTATTTACTTAAATTGTACGATAAAACGATAGATGCTTTTTTGAATAAAAAATATTCATAATACCAATCAGGAACTAATTCAAAATATTAATTTATTGGTTCAAAAAATAAGAAAAACAAGAAAGATGCTAGAATTGTTTTCATACTTTTTTTATTTTGTGATAAGTTCTTTAGTAGATAATAATCCGCAAGCAGCATCAATATCTTGCCCGCGTGATGCTCTTATTGTTGCAGTTATTCCCTTTTCATTCAATCTATCTCTAAATTTTTCCATGCTTCGTTTATCTGTTCCTTTCAAATCAGTTCCTGGAATTTCATGGTATCTAATTAAGTTAACTCTTGCCCAAAAGCCACTTACAAGCCTTGCAAGTTCATCAGCATGTTTCATACTATCGTTAAAATCCTTAAATACTATATATTCAAAAGAAACACGTCTTTGTCTTCCAAAATGATGATTCCTTATTACTTTTAATACTTCTTTAATAGGGTTTTTCTTTTGAACAGGCATTATTCTTAATCGCTCGTCATCAAAAGGAGTATGAATGCTTATTGCAAGATGGCATTTACTTTCATCCAAGTAACGAATTAAGCCCTCAATTATTCCATTTGTAGAAACTGTAATCCTTTTAGGACTCCAAGCAAAACCATAATCTGAAGTCATTATTTCTAATGTTTTTAAAACTTCATCTAAGTTGTCGAATGGTTCACCCATTCCCATAAAAACAATATTTGTTAGGGTATCAAATTCTGGCAAACTTTTTATTTGATTAAGGATTTCATTTGCACTTAAATGTGCTTGAAAACCTTGCCTTCCTGTCATACAAAATTCACAAGCATATTTGCAACCAGCTTGTGATGAGACACATAGTGTTGCTCTATCGTCTGTAGGAATATATGCTGCCTCAATAAAATTAGCTCCAGTTTTAAATAAATATTTCTTTGTACCATCAGTTGAACTTTGTACCGACACATGTGGTTTTAATCCAATATCATAATCTTGATTTAATAATTCTCTAGCTTTTTTTGAGATATTGCTCATTTCATTAATTTCTGATATATTTTTTTTATAAAGCCAGTCTACAATTTGTTTTGCAGTAAATGTAGGAAGTTTATAGTCAGCAATAATTTCTTGAAGTTCTTTTAATGTTTTACCAAAAAGGTGTTTTTTCATAATATTTTTTTTTCAAAATTAAATAAAAAGAGTTTGAATCAAAATAACTCAAACTCTTTCTTAATTTATAATTATTATTTACTACCAACTAGTTTCCCAAGAGGATTTTTTTGTATCAACTGGATTTATGCAAATAACAGGAATTTGTGATGAATTATAAATAATTTGTTCATCCCAAGATGAGAAAAAGAATGATTTATCTTTATCAACTAAAGTCATTATTACATCAGCCTCATTATCAACAGTATAATCAATAACCTGTTTAGCAAAATTACCAGCTTCAGGTGATGAAACTTTATCTACAAATTTTATATCATACTTTGCCATGATATCTTTTATTTGTTTAGTAACAGTCATAATTTTACTTTTCAAAAATTTATCAGATTCATATTTTGGAATTAAATGAATTGTTGCGTCAAATGTTTGTGCAATACTAATTGCCCAAGCAACTTTTTGCCTATCTTTTGTAGCAGATGTTATAGGAAAAACAATATTTTTATAACCTGCCGTGTTAGATTTCTTTTGAACAACAACAGTTGGTGTATTTGTTGCTGTAACAACTTTAAGAACATAGCTTCCAGCAATTTTCTGGAATCCCATTTTTCCATGTGTTCCTAAAATAATAAATTTAGCATTAAGTTTATCATTTACTTCTTTTATTTTTTCAAATAAATTACCAGAACTTATAAATGTTTCAACTTGAATATCATACTTTTTTGAAAATTTAGTTGAAGATTTATTTAACATTTCATCAATACTACCCTCTTCTAAATTCTTTTCCTCAAGATATTTATGAGTATCTTTATTTATAACATGTAAAAGCCAAACGGTACTTCCCATAGCTTTTGCAAGCACAGCTCCATGTTCAATTGCATTCTCACAAACTTCTGAAAAATCTGTAGGAATTAAAATTACATTTTGTATATCTTTTTTCATAGCAGAAGAGTTTTAATGAATAATTTAATTTTATCTAAATATACGACAAAATGTTTAAATTTCAAATTATTTTTTTTTAAAAATATTTTCAATTTTATTATTTAGAATTAATCTAAATAGTTATATTTGACGAAAAAATGAAACGTCCATAATAAAAGTATTAGCTTACACAAGAATAATTGTATTAGTAACAACATATATACGA